>OHCN01000830.1_pt1 | contig 11259 bp, 10 predicted proteins | sample 1566761 | NCBI WGS metagenome assembly OHCN01 (sample SAMEA3879568, study PRJEB24766) | human gut metagenome | biome: human-associated habitat; feature: feces | place: USA | collected 1985/1987 | reverse complement strand
CTCGGTATCGGCATGGCCTACGATGCTCTGGATGGTCTGAATATCCACGCCCAACGCCTGCATCTGCGACACATAGGTGTGGCGGCAGCTGTGCGGTGTGAGCAAGCGGACATCGCCCGCTTCTTCCAGAGATTTGCGGAACACATCTCGGAAATGGGTGGGATTGCAGGGCAAGCCGGTCTTGGGGCTTTCCCAGATGAACTGGTCGGTGGTATCCCGCAGCTTGATGGCACAGGGGCGGACATTCAGCGGCACCGGAATATCCCGGATACTGTCTTTGGATTTCGGACTGCCGATGCTGACTGTACCTTTTACGACCTTTACTGCCTGCCGGATGTGAATGACAGAGCCATCTTCTTCAATAAACTGCGGCTCCAAAGCCAGAAGTTCCTGCATTCTCATTCCAGTGCCGAGCAAAAGCCGGATGCTCAAGCCCATGCGGTCATCGGGCAGCACCTTCATCAGGTGTGCGACTTCCGCTGTGGTAAAGGCTTCCTTGCGTTTTGCTGTGCCGGATGCCCGCATCTTTTCAGCAAGCCGGACCGGGTTGCGGCGCACAAGGTCATTGGCTTCTGCCTTTTGAAAGATCTGGTAGAGCATCCCTCGTGCCTTGCTGATGTAAGAATCCGAGCGGCCATCGCGCCGCATCCCTTTCAGGAAGTTTTCAATGTCGATGGGGCGTATGACGGTCAAGGGGCGATGGTAAAATCCCTCTTTGAGCATTTTCAGGCAGTATTTATAGCTTTCCTGTGTCGTGGGAGCGATATTATCCCTGTGACCCTCGAACCATGTATCCGCCCAATCCTCGAAGTACAGGATCGTGTCCAGCTGGACACCGCTGATAAGCGCATCCTGATACTCTTTCAGTTTGAGCTTGACCTCCTTCTGGGTCTTGCCATAGAAGGTCTTGAAGCGCGGCGAACCATCTTTCTGGTAGCCGTCCATCATACGTAATTCCCAGCGACCATCGCTGCGGTGGCGAAGCGTACCCTCGCCGTGTGAACGTTTGCTTGGCATATTGCCTCCTTCCTGATGTCAAGTCGTTTCGGGAATAGTATAGAAAAAGAAACCTCTTGAATCAAGGATGTCAAATCAGCCATTTACGCTGTCCGTGATCCACTGAAGAAAACGGTCTTTGGGTACGACCATCCGCTTACCGATGTGGAGCGTGGGAAAGCCGTCCGAACGGAGCAGGATGTAAGCGTTGGCGCGGGAGATGCCCAGCGCAGCAGCGACATGATCGGCTGTCAGGGTGATGGGAAGCTGCTCATACGAAGTGAACTGAGAGCGCATAGAATACCTCTTTTCTCTATATGTTGTGTTAAGTAAACACAGAAACACTATATATTGCATTTTGATATGTAACAAAGGGCATCTGCGGTTTGCGGATGCCCCTTGTGTATATGGGAGACTAACTATTAAAAGTCAAGCCCCAAAATGAAAAAATCCGTCTGCCGACCGCTGCCCCTGACAAACAGCATTCAAATGCCATAATCAATGCAGCGAGGGCGACGGAGAGAATAGCAAAGCAAGCCCGGCCAACCCTCGCAGAAACAGAATAGCATTTGAATGCTTCGGTTTGTCAAGGGTTCGCTGCGCCAGCTAAGTTGTTCTTGGATTTGGCTCAGGCTCTGGAGAGAATCAGGCAGCTACAAGATATGCTTTGCCAGATTTCTGCAAGGCATAGATTAGCCGCACAAGTTTCTTCGTGGCATGGGATAAGGCAACATTGTAGTGCTTTCCTTCAGCACGTTTCTTGGCAAGATATTCAGCAAAGACGGGATTCCAGTGGCAGACGTACTTGGTTGCGTTGTAGAGGGCATATCGCAAATAACGAGAACCACGCTTCTCCATGTGAGCGTAACAGTTTGTAAGTTTTCCGGACTGGTATGTAGATGGAGAGCAGCCAGCGTAAGCAAGGATTTTGTCAGGAGATTCAAAGTTGGAAAAATCACCGATTTCAGCAAGAATCATGGCTGCTGACTGGATACCGACACCGGGAATAGAAAGAATCGGTGGATTCAGTTCATCCATGATTTTCTGAATAGAAACTTCAATTTCATCAATCTCGGAGGTGAGTTCCCGAATGAGTTTAATGGTATGCTTCAGTTCCAGAAATTTAGCAGGCATAACGGAACCAATGGAAGTTCTGGCAGCATCTCGAATCTGGATAGCCTTATCTTTGCCATAACGACCCTTGGATGCTGTCGCAAGAAGGTTTGTCAGCTTGGTGAGATGAATTTCTGAAATCTGTTTTGCACCGGGATATTCACTGAGGAGCGCATAAACCGAAGCAATATGGAGAGAGGGAACGAGCTTCTCCAGTTCTGGAAACAGAATCGTGACCAGTCTGGACACTGACTGCTTCAGCTTGGCTCTTTCACGAACCTTATCGAATCGGTATCTTGTTAGTGACTTTAACTCTTCGTTATGGTATGCTGTATCCGTGTAGGACTTGAGGTCTACATCGGACAATAGCATAGTTGCAATCGTTCTTGCATCCACACGATCGGTTTTGGTTTTGCGAAGGCTGAGACTTTTTCGGTACAGGTTGGTGTGCAAAGGATTCATGACATAGACGGCCAGGTCATTGTCAAGAAGAAATCCAAGAATGTTGTAGCTGTAATGTCCGGTAGCCTCAAGTCCTACTTTTATTTTGTCTGACTTTTTTGTACAGTCTCGAATCGTCTGAAGCAGCTGCTTGAAGCCATCCATGTTATTGGGGATGGTAATGCAGTCGGCACGAATCGTTCCGTCCGAGTCGAGAATACAGCAGTCGTGCTTATCCTTGGCAACGTCAATTCCAACACAAACCATTTTGATACCTCCGGCGTATTTATTTCGATGCTGTTCAGGACCACAGACTTCTTTGCTCTTGTAACCTCGTTCTAAATAAACCGTCTGGCGGTATCTAACTGATTAACATTTCAACAAAGAAGCTGTGGTTGGAGCCTCCCAAAAACCGTCTTTGCGGTAGTAACGCCTCACCAATCCACAGCACCCTGAAACTATTGTAGCATTCCGCTGGAGAGCGGTCTATAAATACTACTATTTTATTATACGAGGTATGCCTGAAAATATCAGAATTTCATCGGCAGTGCGTCTTTTCTGCACTTGCCGTTGTAGGCGGTGTAGACGGGGAAAACGTATTTCTTCCATCCGCGCAGCTTTGCGGGGTCGTCCTGACCGATGCGGTAAATATCGACCGGGTGGATGTTGCGCAGCGCACGGAGCAGCCGTTCTTCACTGAACTCGCCGTGGTACAGTTCCACAAAGTGCATCATGCCTTTCAGAACAGATGCCCGGAACGAATCGGGCTTGCCCTCCCATGCTGCCACGATCAGCCGCATCGTTTCACAGTAGAGCGGTTCGCCCATCTGCTTGTAGAGCCGGAAAGCCGTACCAACGCAGCCGATGCGGTAATCGGTCAGCTGCTGGCTGTCATAATTGAGGCTCAATCCCACCCGGTTGGTGGCTGCAAGAAAAGCTTTGGAGATGGCATCGCCGCCCACCACCTTGGCACGGAGCTTGATGCCTGCCGTCAGCGGCGCAGAGAAGCCGTTCTGCTCGGCAAAGAGCAGGGCTTCCTGCTCCACGGTCATGCCCGTGTACACCTTGCAGAGAATCGGCAGATCTTTGCCACCGTTGCGGAGGATGCGCCCCTCGATGGTGTGCTGCCCATCCGTTACGATGAACTGACCGTTGCGGAAACTGACCTTCGGCTCATTTGCCACATATTCGTTGAAGTGGGCGGCAATCAGTTCCACACGCTTGCGCTCCACACCACGCTGATACAGTTCGCGGGGGTAGACCAGCTTGCTGCTGTGGATGACCATGAGCTGGTACGGCGGGTTGACATGGATGAAGGGATTGGTGTTGTCTTTCAGGCGCATCGCATTTCCTCCTTGATCCTCCAGATATACGTTTCGGCTTCTTTCAGGATTTCAGCAACCTGCTGCTTACGCTTCGGGATGGTGAGCAGACTGGGATTGAAGGTGAAGCTGTATTCCAACCGCTGGATCATGGCATGAACCGCGGATTGCAACTCGGTGTACAGCATCATTTCCTCGATGCTACCGGCGTTCTCAAAGGACGATTTGATGGGCGTGTAGGGATAGAGGGGCGGCTTACCGTCAACCACCTCAGGCGGCGCGTAAGCCGCCGTAGAGCGGATGATAGGTGGAAGTCGCTGAATGCTCCCAAACGGGTTCAGGGCAAGGCTGGCACGGACAGCATCATCCACCCGGCTCATTTCTTCCGGGGTGAGCTGTCCGAGATATTTCAGAACCCTGCTCTTGTCTACGGTAAAAATCTGCTCTGCCTGAACGATGGATGGTACGGAGAGAAACTCGTTCACCAGCAGGCAGTGGGTCGGCTGGGTATACTTTTTTGCCGTCTTGCTTGTCAATGTGGCCACGATCAGCGTGGGCGAGTAAAAATTTCCCACATCGTTCTGGAGAACGACTGCCGGACGATTCCCGCTTTGCTCTGAACCGATGGCGTTGTCGAAACGGGTGAAGAAAATGTCTCCGCGCTGGAATTTCCAGTTTTGAATCAATAGCTGCCCTCCTTTTGCAATATGTACACCGCCCGCTGCACCTCCTTGGCAGTGTGCGGTGTGTTTGTTCAGCGGTTCATCACAACGTAGTCATGACCGCGCCGGGTCTGGCAGACTGTGCAAGTGTCCATGCTCCGGTCTGCGCTGGGAACAATGGCGATTTTGAACGCCTTGGATTCTACAAAGCTGCAAAGGCAGACACCGCAGAGCGTGCGGATGGACCGGATCATCTCCGGGGTCAGTTCCATTTCCTCGTAGATCGCTTGCTCTAAGGTGGTACGGTCGTTCTCGTTCATAAAACCTCCTATGTAGGACGAAAATGTGGATATATGGAATAAGTAAAAAGAACAGGCGTGGACGAAGACCGAAAACAGCATTCGGCCACGCCTGATTTAATAAGTTAAGGTCTCGCATATTCGCCCTCGGCTCCCTGCGAGTGGGGCATAAACATCTGGCAGCGGACTTGTACCGCTTCATTGGCATTTCAGCCACCCCGTCTGCTTTGTGACCGGGCCGCGAATTACGGAAGTATCATTATCGGAGTACCAGGTGAAGGAGCTATTCAGTTTTCAAAGAACATGAGTGCAGACATTTCGTTCAGCGGCTTTCGCCATCTGGTGAATTGCCCTTACACTTACGAGCCATCGAGAAGGGGCAAATTGTTACCCGGAAAAGAAAATAGTTCAAAAGTTCTTCAAAAACATAGTCATTCGCTCGATTCGCTTATGAATTGTAATCCTTTTGGATTCCAAGGCACTTGCAATCTCGGACTCGGTGTACCCGGCATAGACATAGAGCGTAAGGATTTTGAGATCAAGTTCCGATAAGCTTTCAAGAGCAGCCAGCAGCCTCTCATTCTCGATTTCGCCGATCCATGCAAAGCGGCTCTTGGTTTCGCGGTAGGTATCCGTAACGGAAACGGCTTCCTGATACTTGTTCATAAGGGGCGAGTAGGATTCTTCGCCCTGTTCAAAGGACGGAGCGGTGATTTCCTGCGTGTGGTTCTGGTAAGAACGCGCAGCATTGAAAACAGACCAGTCATATTCGTACATTGTCTGAATCGCTTCGATGCTCATGCCAGCGTCCTCGTACTGCTTGCGCAACATAGCCCACTGACGGTCAAAATTCTTCTTTTCCAAACCATAATTAAAGCCCATGTGTAACCTCCAAATTTTCGATAAAACGTGAAAAGTCGAAAATTTGGAGACACTACGGATATTTCGCCGCTTGGGGCAGCCATGAAAAGAGGGCAAACATAAAACCTGCTCCTTTTCGGGAGCAGGCTTCCTGAAGCTATAAAAAATAGCCGGACAACAGCCGACTGAGGATTCTCAAGCGAAAATCACTCAATCAAGCTGTTGCCCGGCTATTTGGTGCTACGTTTCATACATCACCCAGAGGTGACGGCCCGTTGCTCGGTGCGAACAGTCCATATTCAGGGTGCGATGCACCCGATTTTTTTAGAGGGTCACTTCTTTCTTCGGAATGATAAATCAATGCGGAGGAGTGTATTGCAGCGGTGACATTTCAGATGAATCGTGCCGCTGCATCCATCTATCTTTTGATAAAGCTTCATGCCGCATTTTTCGCAGAAACGCCAGCCTTCCATATGTTCTTTAAGTCTGTCTTTCATTATCACCCTGCCTCCATCAACGAAAGTGTGTGGCGATACGGAACATCGCTGGTCAGGATATGCAAATACTTCATACGATTTGCAAGAAGCTGACGTTGCACACCTAGTTGCCTCGCCATCTTCTTAAAACTAGGGTAGTTCATATCTAACTGCGATCTGGATATATGAGATAACGTGTCAGGGAACTGGAAGAATGCCATGGAGGCCCTCACAAGGCACTCTGGCAGCAAAAGACCTTCTGCAATAATGTCCGCACAGTCTTCTTCCAACTGGTCTGAAAGAGCCAGAAGTGGATAATAAATGTGCAAAAGCTGATGCCCGATTTCGTGTGCCAAAGTAAAGTTCCGCACTCCGGTGTTGTGGAAACCTGCCAGCGAGGAATCTATCACAATGTCTTTGGGGCGCAACGTGTCACGAATGATTGTGCCATCTTTTAGTTCCATTCGGATTATAAGGCGCTCATGTGCAGTCATGCCTAACATAGAGCCATCTTTAGATAGTGGGAACATCTTGATGCTACCGCCCATCAGTTCCATCACAAGCATATCCAAGTCTGCGGATGATTCCGTACAAACGGAACACGCTGATAATAATGAGCGATTACATGGTCTGCAACTTGCAGTAACTCATGCTTTGAACCCAAACAACTCATGTGTACGCCTCCCATTCTTTTTTATTATCCTACTCGATCTGTGTAGATTGCGCCGATTATACCGCATTTTTTCTCATGCTGCAATATACTCAATGGTTTTTTGTATAAATATCAAATAAATTCAAATAACAACTGTAGAATGTCACAAAATAAACGAAAGTTCGATGTTTATATCGCTCGAAAAAAGGCTATTTATATGTAGCAATCCGTTGCTTCCTATTGTACAGTTTCACTTTTTTGCAACAAGAAAACGCCCTCGATAAGAGAGCGTTTTCTTATAAATATTCGTTTTTGATTGCCATGACACTATCAACAATCTGCAGAAGCTGTTGCGTTTGCTCAGGGGACAACTCGCTTATGACCTGAGATAGATGTCGTATTGCAGCGTTCTCCACATTGATTGGTGTATCTATGTCCTTGAAAAGGTCCTCCATGCTGATTCCCAAACCCTGGCTGATGCGCTCCAAGGTGGAAAGCGTCGGATTCTGCATTCCTCGCTCTATATGACCAACATAGGACGGGTGAATGTCGCAACGAAGTGCAAAGTTTTCGATACTAAGTCCTTCTTGTTTACGAGTTTTACGGATTCGTTCACCAACTTGTATCGCAAGCTTTGAACGCACCTGTGTAGAACGACTTTTCCCTTTTGATTTTGCCACAGCATACCTCTCATCTTCAAAACAACAAGTGCTTTCCCTAAAAAGAGTACACGTTGCGGCAAAAACCTTCAATAGAATATAAATACTGAAATTTTACTACATATATTGCTTGTTTCAAAACTGGTATTGATAAATCATTGGATTTCTCAAGATCAAACTTGCACAACATCAAAAAGCGGAGCCCTGAAAAACAGGACTCCGCTCGGATGGACGGGCTATCAATAATTTATAGCAGCAATTCTACAGAACAGTTTTGACAAATCATCCTCTTTCAGAGAAAGTCTCTTAACGACGTACAACTATCTGTTCAACAATTCCCCAAAACTGTATGTGGCATTGAGGGATTTGTATCAATTATCGTTTTATTTTAAGAATTGCACCTGTAAGGGTGTTGTACTCGATGGTTTCGGAATAGCTACCGTAGAAGTTGAGATTTCCAGTACTGTTCCATGTGACATTGAAAATTCCCTGATCCGTATCATTTTCCGTTCGGATTGTGCCAATGAGTGTATCATCCTTATAGATGGTCACACCAACATCTGGAGTATAGGCACTCATCGTATAAATGGAGGACATCGGTTTGGTTATAGACATTCCTCCATCCGCATTTATCCGGATAGCACATACATCATGTCCATAAGGGTCAACAAAGGGACACCATTCACCTGCGGAATAGTCACGGTGCGTGCCATGAGCACAGTCTACATAGCACGCATTTTCTGTCATCTTACCATCGGGGGCAAGGTAAATGTGAGGTGCAGGAGAACCAGCATGATTGGGCCAGCGATAAATGAGATGCCAGTGTGGAGGGTAATCTGTATGAATCTCATTGTTCGTTTCAAAGCCCAAAATCAGGAGATAACCCAGACGATTCCGGTTCAAATACTGCGGGAGATCAAGTGCATACAACATCTCGCGCATGGCAAACATATAATGGTTTGCTGCTAAAATTTCGGTTGCCGGATAATCTCCTTCGCGGTATTTTCCTGCACGTCGTCCGATATGGTTCTGCTCGATTCGCAGGGTCAAACCGGGATCACGCAGAATAGAATGTACATATAGCGTTCGTGTTGGCCCGGTCAGACCGCTGATCTCAAAATTAAAGGTGATGATACCGTTTTTGTTCTCGAAGTAAAGAGTCTGCTTTTCACAGAGAATTGCAGTTACCTCATACTTGTTTTCAGTATCAAAGGAGCAGGTTGCAAGACAAGCATCTGCTAACTGTGTGTGTTCCACATAGACAATGAATTCATTATCCGTTTCATAGCAGAAATGTGGGTCGTTAACAGCTTCCAAGAAAAAGTCGGCATCAAAGTGAAATATTGGTAGACCGTAGTGCCCTGCCTTTGATTTGATGATTCGGATGGCAGTTCTCCGATGATGGTGCGGTTGGTAAAATTCAGGGATTTGATCCATACTAATACCTCCTCGAATACAGCTTTCATATGTCCATTATAGAATTATTTTGACACGTTTCAAAAAAAGTGATAGAATAGCATCAGCATAAAGAAATTTACCATAGGAGGTGAAAAATGTATACAACAGGGCGCATATTTGCGATGCAGAAAGTAGCTGCTACAGTGGTCTCTCTGCATAGAAATTCGTAAAGAAGTACACACAAATAGAATACTACCTCATTCCGAACAAGTGTGTTAATCCGAAACGAAATAGAGGAGAATTGATATGAAAACACAACCTGTGACCTTCGCAGCAATGACAGATTTGCATCTGGACATTATGCACGATGGCATGATGCGAATAGATGCTTTTCTGGATGCTGCACAAAAGGCCGATGTCGATTTTATCATTCAGCTGGGTGATTTTTCTTATCCCAAGGACACTTCGACCTGTCTATGTGCACCGGAGAAAATGCCCATCAATCTCAAATATGCAATGGAATGTCCGACTGAAATACCAAAACTAGAGATTCTAAATAAATTTAATTTGTTTTCCAAACCGAAGTATCATCTCCTCGGAAATCATGAGTGTGATTTTTGCTCCAAGGCAGATGCTCTGGAAATGTATGGGATGGAAAAGCCCTATTACTCGTTCCATCTCAAAGGCTGGCACTTCATCGTTCTGGACGGCAACTCTTATCGGGATGAACACGGCGACCTTGTGGATTACAATTTTGGAAAATATTTTGAAACCACAGACCTCCCGTATCTTGGAGAACAGCAGCTTGTGTGGCTTCGGGAAGAAGTTCTTTCTGCGACAGAGCCCATCGTGATTTTTTCGCATCAGCCGCTCTATGCCTGCCCTCGCGGACTCAGAAATGTTGACGACCTGCAGAAGATTATCCGGGAAGGCAGAGCAGCAGGAAAGCGGATTCAGTTCTGCATGAACGGTCATGTTCATCGGGATATCAGGCATTTTGAAAATGGAATTTTGTATTATACCCTTAACAGTATCTCCAACTACTGGGCGGGAACTGCATACGCAACGCACCGTTACAGCTCTGAGATTGAAGCGAAGTTCCCAAATTTGCAATTTGTTGTTCCCTATGCAGATCCAATCTATGCAATCGTCACGTTGGATGAAAACGGTGTTTCGGTAAAAGGAGTAGAAGGTCATTTTGTTCCACCCTCTCCCGAAAAAACTGGAATCACTGTGCCGTTGACTCCTTCTGTTGCATCATGGTCTTTTGCATGGGACGAATTTGAGACACTTCAAGGTGATGTTTAATCACAAAAATACAGCCTCCGAGATATCGGCACTATGCCTAAACTCGGAGGCTGTATTTTATTTCATAGTGCGATTGTAGCTTTGAATGGCATAGGTTAAGGCATCTTGTGGAGTTGCTGTGTCATTGTATACCGTATTGACTGCCATGCCTAAGATGCTTAGAAATCTGCGCTCATCAAAGCAGGTTGCTTTCTGCGGGGGAATACGATTGATCTTTGACTGTGCAATACACTTGTGAGAGAGTCCAAGCCAAGGATAGGTATCAAGGACCTCATAGTTGCTGTACGTTTTTTCGCAAGGAGAAACACTGCCTAGAAGGGTCATGGCAGTCGTAATCTCCTCGCTGCAAATCCATTTTATAAAATCAAATGCCTCCGTTTTGTTTTGGCTGTTTTTGGATACTCCAATACAGCCGCCACCCAGCAAAGAATTCTGCCCCGGAAGATATGTGTAACCGATTTTATTGATAATAACTGAATCACTGTCCATCATCTCTGAGGCATAATTGCTGAAAACGATAGACATTGCTGTATCGCCAGCGGCAAACTCACGTGCCGATTCTCGCCACCAACTATTATATCGTTTGGGAGAATAATCCTTGGCTTCGATAAGTTCCTTCATGGATTGAATAGCGATGTCTGTGTTGAGGAGCAGATTTCCATTTGCATCGAACAAATCGTGCGAGTGACTGAAATACCGTGTTAGATATTCGGTTGCAGCAACGCCACTGTTTCCAAGTGTCAATGTTGTGCCATAGGTTGTGGGGGAATGTCCATTGAAACGTCTAGTGAAGAACCTTGCGATACGGTTAAAGTGCTCGAAATCTTGCGGCGGCGCAAGCTCTTCCTTATACTGTTCCTTATAAAGACGCTGCAGAACGGTGTTCTCAAACAAATCTTTACGGTAGAACAGTAACTGTGCGCTCGGTGTTTCAGGAAAGGCATAGGCAACGCCATTCACACTTGTATATTGTGGAACAAGGCCGGGGATAAAAGGCTCGAACAACTGCTCGGCGCTGGAAGATGTTAACTCACTCAAGGGTGCAAAAAAATGTTCACCAAACCATGAAAGC
>OHCN01000828.1_pt1 | contig 11266 bp, 9 predicted proteins | sample 1566761 | NCBI WGS metagenome assembly OHCN01 (sample SAMEA3879568, study PRJEB24766) | human gut metagenome | biome: human-associated habitat; feature: feces | place: USA | collected 1985/1987 | reverse complement strand
TGCGGCGCATGCCGTGGCTCAGGTCCTCCAGTTCCACCACGGCAGGCTCTTCAATAGGCTTTGTGAAAGCCGGCCAGCCGCAGCCGCTCTCGTACTTATCTGTGGAGGAAAAGAGCGGCTCGCCGGTGACGACATCCACATAGATGCCCTTTTCAAACTTGTCCCAGAACTCGCCCGTGAAGGCGCGCTCCGTGCCGCTCTCCTGCGTGACGCGGTACTGCTCCGCCGTCAGCTTATCCCGGATGGACTCCGCCGCGGGCTTCTGATAGTCGCCCGGGTCGATGCGCAGTTTGGAGAAGAGCTCCATCTCCGCGCGCGGGATGTGGCAGTAGCCGTTCGGATTCTTTTCAAGGTAGTTCTGGTGGTACTCCTCGGCGGGATAGTAGTTCTTGAGCGGGCCGATCTCCACGAAGAATTTCTCGCTGCGGCCTCGCTCGATCTCCGCGATGCGCTTCACCGTCTCTCTGGCACTTTCGTTGGTGTAGTAGACGCCGGTCTGGTACTGGCTGCCGCGGTCGTTACCCTGCCGGTTTTGTACCGTGGGGTCGATGACATAGAAGTAGGCCAGCAGCAGCGCGTCGAGGCTCACCTGCTCGGGGTCGTATTCCACCCGCACGGTCTCCCGAAAGCCGGTCTCTCCCTTGCAGACGGTCTTGTAATCGGCGTCCGCCTCGCAGGTGCCGTTGGCGTAGCCGCTCTCGGCGTCGATAACGCCGGGGATGGACTGCATCAGCTGTTCCATGCCCCAGAAGCAGCTGCCTGCCAGATAGATGACATTGTCTTTGGTATCCATATAGGTGATCTCCTCGTCTGACCGGTCAAAAGCCAGTCCGTCCATGTTTGTTTCCTGTCCGCTCTTTTCCTTCGGCACAGTCTGCTGCCCGGCGGCGCAGCCGCTGAGCAGCAGCACTGCGGTGAAAAGCAGTGCCAATACGCTTCGATACATCGCGTTTCCTCCTTTCAGGGGAATCAGGACTCACTCCGACCCTTCCTTGTCCTGTTCTTCGCTGCGGTTGGGCCGCAGGACAGTATACAGCAGCGATCCAAGGATGCATCCAATGCCTGCAAAGAGCCACGGACCCGAGGTGATGGCGCAGGTATCGGCGGCGCAGCCTGCATAGCGGCGGTACAGCCATGCTCCGGCAGTGCCTACCAGAGGTAGCGAAATGGCGCGCAGAATATCTGCCGGCTTACAACGCTTTTTCTTCATCATAGGCACTTTTTAAATCCCGGGTCAGCCCACATCGGCGGCGAGCGCCTGCTCGATGAGCTTTTGCAGCGTCTCCGCCTGCTTCTTTTCCGTGATGGCTCCTACGATGGGTTCACCCACGATATTGCCGCTGCGGTCAACCACATAGGTGGTGGGATAAGCAAAGATGTTGGTAGTAAACTTTCCCGCCTCACCATCTGAGTCAAAATACACATTCTGATAGGTGGCGCCCTTCTTGGCCAGCACGTCCTTCGCCTCGGAAATCGCTGCCTCGTCGCCGTCCAGCGTGAAGGTGTTGACGCCGATGAGGGAGCCGCCCTTCTCCGCAAGCTCTTTGTTCAGTGCATCCAGCTCGGAAAGCTCGCCCACGCAGGGATTGCAGGTGGTGAACCAGAAATTCACCACGGTGACGGCGTTGGCAGAGAACAGCTCGTCACTTTTCACCGTATTTCCATCCAGGTCCTTGCCCTCAAAGGTGGGGAATTTCTGCATGCTGCCGTCATCGGATTTCTGCATACTGCCGTCATCGGGCGGCGTGGTCGTGTCGTTGCCTGCGGGCACGCTCATAGCGCCATCCGTAGATTCCTGTGCTGCCTCGGGGTACTTTTCCTCAATCATGGTCAGCTTGGTTTCAATGTCGCGGATCTTCTCCGCCCCCTCCTTGAGCAGTTTCAGCTCATCCGCTGTAAACTGATCCTTGGCGGATTCGATTGTACTGAGTAGGAAATCACCGTAGTTTTTGCCGTCCTCCTGCATGGTCATGCCCTTGTCGGCTGCCATGAATACCTTTTCCCAAAGGGCTGTGTTCTCCGAGAGAATGGTGTTTTCCTGCGCCATCAGATCTTTGTGCATGGCAACCGCTTCCTCGGCATTCTTCGGTTCGCTGCTCATTCCGTCCGCTTTGTCTCCGTTCTTTGTGCCGCAGGCTGTCAAAGACAGCATCATCAGGGCGAGAAGCAGCAGTGCCAGCAATCGGCCGGCCGTATTTGTTCTATTCATTTTCATCTGTTTTGTTTCTCCTTGTTATTATTGTTTATTGTTTTTCTGCGGCTTTTTTTGCCGCCTTTGTTTTATCTTTACCGTCTCCGAAGCCGTAACGGAAGCGCACGGCGCCCGTCGGACAGGTGCGTATGCACATTCCGCAGCGGATGCACTCGGTATGGTTGGGCGCCTTCGTTACGTCCACATCCATCTTGCAGGCTTTGGCGCATTTTCCGCAGGATACACACTTGTTTTTGTCCACCTTTATCTGAAAGAGAGATATCCGGTTGAACAGCGCGTAAAACGCCCCCAGCGGACAGAGCCACTTGCAGAAGGGGCGGTAGAATATTACGCTCAGCACGATCACGGCAAGCAGGATGCCGAATTTCCATGTAAACAGGCTTCCCAGCGCCGACCGGATACCGGAATTGGCAAGGGACAGCGGGATGGCCCCCTCCATCACGCCTTGCGGACAGAGGTATTTACAGAAGAACGGGTCGCCCATGCCTACATCGTTTACAAGGAACGCCGGCAGCAGGAAAACCATCACCAGCAGTACGGCGTACTTGAGGTATCGCAGGGGCTTGAGTTTCTTTGTGGAGAACTTCTTCGTGGGAATTTTATGCAGCAGTTCCTGAAACCAGCCGAAGGGGCACAGAAAACCGCAGATAAAGCGTCCGAGCAGGACGCCGAGCAAAATGAGAAAGCCTGTGATATAATAGGAAAAGCTGAACTTGGAAGAGCCCACTACCGCCTGAAACGCCCCGATGGGACAAGCGCCGGAGGCTGCCGGGCAGGAGTAGCAATTCAGCCCGGGCACACAGACGGTTTTCCCTGCGCCTTGGTACAGTTTGCCCTTGAGGAAGTTCGGCAGGTGCAGGTTGGTCAATAAAGCTGCTCCCGCCTGTATCCAGCCGCGGAAGCGGGACATAATCTGTGACGCGCCCGAAAATTTCTTACCCAATGCCTACACACTCCAGACATAATTTAATCGCTTTGCTCAGTACCGTCGCGGCCTCGCCGCGCCATGCGCCGAAGCACAGCATGGCGATACCCACAACCAGCAACGTGGCCTGCGCCGCTGCTTTTTTTGCACAGCTCAATTTTATCACCCTTTCGCTTTTTCTGCCATCATCATAACACAGGAAAGATAAAATCCCTGTTAAGAACGAAAATTTAATGCAGATCTTATCTGCTTTTGCTATAATAAAGAAAAAGGAAATGAAAAGGGGGACTCTTATGCACCTTTTGGTAATTGAAGATGAACGCGCCCTATGCGAGACGATTGTCCGCAGTTTGCGGCGCTTGGCATACAGTGTGGACTACTGCTACGACGGGGAAAAGGCACTGGAACTTCTGGGTGTGGAGCGCTATGATTTGGTACTTCTTGATCTGAACCTGCCGGGAAAGGACGGCATGACCGTGCTGCGCACCTTGCGGCAGACAGACCGCGAGACGCGGGTGCTGATTCTCTCCGCACGCGGCGAGGTGGAGGACAAGGTTGAGGGCTTGGATGCCGGGGCCAACGACTATCTTGCAAAACCCTTTCACTTGGCTGAACTGGAGGCCCGCATCCGCAGCCTGACTTTGCGGCAGTTCACCCAGCAAGCCGTGTTGCTGACCTGCGGGGAGCTGACATTCGACACACGCTCCCGCACCGCTGCCGTCAACGGGCAGCCCCTGACACTCACACGTAAGGAGACGGGCATTCTGGAATATCTGATGGTGCATCAGGGACGGCCTGTGAGTCAGGAAGAGCTGATGGAGCACGTCTGGGATAACAGCGTAGACAGCTTCAGTAATTCTATCCGGGTTCATATCTCCGCCCTGCGCAAGAAGCTCCGCGCCGCGTTGGGGTTTGACCCCATCCGTAATCGCATCGGCGAAGGCTATTTGATGGGAGGAGAGGAAACATGAAGCGACTTTCCTTGCAGTGGCGCATCACCCTGATGACTGTCCTGCTTATCGGTGTCACCTGTGTTGTCATGAATCTTCTGCTCTGTTCCTCCGGTGTGTACTATATGGACACAATCGCGGACACCTTACAGGGAGGCGACACGGTTATGATGAACAGTGAAGGCGCAGAGAGCTTTAATCCGCAGCTCGTAACGCCCGATGAGGATCTGACCATTGTTGTCAACGGAGCGCAGGGGCGCTTTCGCATGACCAACTGGTATATTACGGCTGCGGTGACACTGCTTAGCGGCGTTCTGGCCTATTTTGTCAGCGGACGTGCCCTCAAGCCGCTGCGCAGCTTTGTGTCTCAGGTGGAGAAGGTGCAGCTGAACAACCTGGCGGATATGAGGATTAACGAGAATGTTCTGCCGGAGTTTCGGCAGCTGAGTTACTCTTTCAATCAGATGCTGGAGCGGTTGGACAATGCCTTTGCCGCCCAGCGGCAGTTCACCGGCAACGCTGCCCACGAGCTGCGCACGCCGCTGGCACTGATGCAGGCGCAGCTGGAGCTGTTCTCCGCGGAGCATCCCGATATGCTGCCGGAAACGGCGAAGTTTCTCGCGCTTTTGCGGGAACAGACGGAGCGACTGACACAGATGACCAAAACGCTGCTTGAAATGAGCAATTTGCAGCAGGTGGCGCGAAACGAGCAGATTCAGCTTGCCCCGATGGTTGAGGAGGTCTTCACAGATCTCGCGCTTTTGGCAGAAAAGCGCAATATTACGCTGGAGATGGAGGGAGACGGTTTCCTCATCGGCAGTGATGCACTGATTTACCGACTGCTTTTTAACCTGACGGAAAATGCAGTCAAGTACAACCGTTCGGGCGGCTCGGTGAAGGTTTCCGTTACGCAGGAGCCGGAAAAGCTTCTGATCCACGTTTCCGACACCGGCTGCGGCGTCCCGGAGGAATACCAACAGAGCATCTTTCAGCCCTTCTTCCGGGTGGATAAGTCCCGCAGCCGGGAGTACGGCGGCGTTGGGCTGGGGCTTTCTTTGGTGTGGGAGATTGCCAATCTCCACGGTGGCTGCGTCCGGGTGGAGGAGAGCTCGAAGAAGGGCACCACGATTGCGGTGGAGCTGCCGGTACAGGGATAAGGCACGCGAAATCTCCGGTGAGCCGTTCGCGGAATACGAACAGATTTAGAAAAAGCAGCGGTTTTGCGATGAACAGAAGGGAAAGTGATGAACACATGAGAATCTTATATGAGCTGTCTTGGTTATGGGAAATGCTGGGCATCGCGCTTGCTGCTGCAGCTGTCTGCGTGACTTGTGCCGCACTGATTTGCAAAGCAACGAAGAGGCGGCCCAACAAAAAGATGCTGGCCGTCGTAGGGACGGCGGCATTTGCCGGTGCAATTCTGGCAGTCATTCTGATTGCGCGGACACCGATGCCGCTTTGAAGATATTTCATCCTTCGGCAGCTTGGCCGACAACACGAAGAAGCCTGCCGACACAATTTGTGATCGAAGAATATATAGGCTGTCAAAAAAACTCATGCTTTCAAACGGTGAAAGCATGAGTTTTTTAGTGTGCCGGTATGGACAGCCGCTGATGTGGCCGGTTTTTTACCTGCGATTCCATTAAATGTGTCGTTTTTTAAGGAGCAGGGCGAGTGCCGCGAGGCTGCCTGCGCAGAGCGTCAGCCAAAGTGCGGGGGCAAAATCATCGCCCGTTTTGGGGTGGTTCGTCGGGCTTGGGGTTGCGGTCGGCACGGCAGTCGGTACGGCTGTGGGAGCTGCCGTAGGTTCCGCTGTGGGCGTGGCCGTCGGTTCTGCGGTTGGGGTTGCCGTGGGCTCCGCTGTGGGCGTGGCCGTCGGTTCCGCCGTGGGTGTTGCAGTGGGCTCTGCAGTCGGTGTTGCCGTCGGTTCCACGGTGGGGGTTGCCGTCGGTTCCGGGGTCGGGGTCAGCTCGGGCGCGGCGATGGTGAAGGTGATATTCAGCCCGTCTCCGTCGCGTGCCAGATCCAAGTCCTTGACGGATGTACCGGAAGACGAAGGGTACTTTACGGAGCCTGTTACGGCTGTTACTTTATAATTTCCCGGCTCTAACGTGTAGGAAATCAAAATGCTTACCCGTGTAGAAGCTGGTAATATGTCATCATCCTCGTCAAAATTTACATATGTGAATGTCGGATCTGTGTCGATCACCGCACCGGTCAGTACGGTTGTATCGCCGGTATCTGTATTTGTAACGGTGAAGGACGTGTCTGCTGACAGTGACAGATTATTGATGGTAATATCCCGTGACGGTTGAGTACTGCTTCCTTTGGATACGAACAGTGTAAACCCAATGCGCAGCTGCCCGCTTGTAGGCCCCGGCTGTCCCGATGCTGCGCCTACGATCACCACATCATCATATTGACAGCCTGCCACTGAGAGCAGAGCGAACAGCAGAAGAAACACGACTCCGATTTTTATACCCTTGTTTTTCACGGCGTTACCTCCTCATAAATTTGAACGGTGTTTGTTGTGTTCATTATACCATGACATAGTGCAAACGTCAATTAGAATATGTTTAGAATTTATTCATTTTTATTTTACAGCGGGCAAAATTTTCCGTTGCAGCGGGCAAAACGGTTTTTCTTGCAAATGGGTGTTGCTATCTGCCGTGGGGTATGGTAAAATCAAGCTGTATGACCCGTTCTATAATTAAGAAGAACGAGGAAAAAGAGAGGATTGGTTCAAATCATGAAAAATATAAAAAAGCTGCTGGCTGTTCTGCTGGCCGCGCTGTTGTGCGTATCTGTGACGGCCTGTGCAAACAACAGCGCTTCAAGCACGGCGGTCGCAACGCTGGAGACGTCTTCTACGGCGAGCGAGGGCGAGACCGCGGAGAGTACCGACAAAGACCCTGCGGGCTATGACGATGATATTCAGGGCCTTTGCAAGTATCTTGAAGACTGCAAGGTGGCAGCGGGCGAAAAGGTGCAGATGTCTTACGACGTCATCGGCGCCGAAAACGGCTATAAATATGTATACCGCTACGCAGATTCCGCTGTGCAGCTTGAAGTGTATGAGTTCCCGGCGGAGCTTTCCGAGACCGCTAAGGCGCTTCAGGACGCTGTGCGCGCAGACGGCACGTTTAAGGTGCTGGATAACACCGTGCCGGGTTATCTTTCAAACGACGGCCGCTTCCTTTTGATCTACACCGACGCGAAGTCGGAAAAGGAAGATGCGAATAAAACACACAAGGAGCACGTTCTGGAGTGCTTCAATACGTTTGCGGACGCAAAGGCAAAATAAAAATTATAGGGGGCGGAAAGGCATGTGCTTTTCCGTCCTTAGTGCTTTCTTATTTTAAAAAATCGGCGGCGGTTAGGCATAAATGGGCATGAAACGCGCCGAGAGGGGAGTTGTACACCATGAACACACAAGATACCGTGCACCGCAAAAGCGCCGCAGAGCTGCGCATACGGCGCGTGATGGACGCACTGGAGAAAAACAACATGCAGGCGTATTATGCGCCCACGTGTGCGGACGCCGTAAAAATCGCAAAAGAGCTGCTGCAGCCGGGCGATGTGATTTCCTGCGGCGGCAGCGTGACGCTGGATGAGACCGGCGTGATGGATTTAATGCGCTGCGGGGACTATGAATTTTTGGACAGAACAGCCGCGAAAACGCCCGAGGAGCGCGAGAAGCTGTACCGCGAGGTATTTTCCTCTGATGTATTTTTGACGGGCACAAACGCCGTTACGGAGCACGGAGAGCTTTATAATGTAGACGGCAACGGCAACCGCGTGGCGGCGATGCTGTTCGGCCCGAAAAAGGTGCTGGTTTTTGCGGGGTGTAACAAGATTGTGCGCGATATAGACGACGCCGCAAAGCGCGTGAAAAGCTGTGCGACGCCCGCAAATGCCATGCGGCTGAATTTGGACACGCCGTGCACGCACGGGGCGTGTCCCGGCACGGACGGCGAGCTGTGCGCGGGCTGCCGCTCGGAAAATCGCATCTGCGCGATGTACACGGTTTTGGCACGCCAGCGCGTGAAGGGCAGAATTCATGTTATTCTCATCGGTGAGGAGGTCGGTTACTGATATGAAAGAAAAGATACAGGCTTTTATGGCAAAACGACAGGCGAAAGGAAAGCGGTCCTACGAGATCGACATGTGCAACGGTCCGCTGCTGGGCAAAATTCTGCGCTTTGCGGTGCCGCTGATGCTTTCCGGCGTTTTGCAGCTGTTTTTTAACGCGGCGGATATTGTGGTGGTCGGCCGCTTTACCGGCCACACGGCGCTGGCGGCGGTGGGCTCTACCGGCGCGCTTATCAATTTGCTCATCAACGTGTTCGTCGGCCTTTCCATCGGCACAAACGTGCTTGTGGCGCGCTATTACGGCGCACAGGATGCAAAGCAGCTGAGCGAGACCGTACATACCTCTGTGCTGACAAGTCTTGTGAGCGGTGTTATATTGATTGCCGTGGGCGTTGCGTTTGCGGAGCCGCTGCTGACCCTGATGGGCACCCCGGAGGACGTTTTGGGTCAGGCGGCGCTTTACATGCGCATATACTTTGTGGGCATGCCGGCGATGATGCTGTACAACTTCGGCGCGGCGATTTTGCGCTCTGTGGGCGACACAAAGCGCCCGCTGTACTTTTTGACCATTGCGGGCGTTGTAAACGTCATTTTGAATCTGTTCTTCGTCATTGTGTTCCATCTCGGCGTGGCGGGTGTTGCCATTGCGACGGTCATTTCGCAGGTGATTTCTGCGGGACTTGTGACCATCTGCCTGATGAAAACGAACGCTTCTTACCGTTTGGAGCTGCATAAGCTGCATATCTATAAAGATAAGTTTTTCGGCATGATGCGTGTCGGCCTGCCGGCGGGCATGCAGGGCGCGGTGTTCTCCATTTCGAACGTGCTCATTCAGTCCTCTATCAACTCGTTCGGCTCTACCGTTATGGCGGGCAGCACGGCTGCGGCCAACATTGAGGGCTTTGTGTACACTGCGATGAACGCGTTTTACCAGACGGCGCTGTCCTTTACCGGGCAGAACATGGGCGCGAAGAAATACGACCGCGTGGCGAAAATTCTGCGCATCTGCATTTTGTGTGTGACCGTGACGGGCGTTGTGCTCGGCTGCGGCGCGTATTTGCTGGGCACACCTTTACTTTCTATATATACGTCTGACCCGGAGGTTATCCAGTACGGTTTGGAGCGTATGCTCATTGTGTGCGTACCGTACTTCCTTTGCGGCATTATGGACACGCACGTGGGCGTTTTGCGCGGTATGGGGTATTCGATCATGCCGATGATTGTATCGCTTACAGGTGCGTGTGCGCTGCGTGTGGTGTGGATCCTGACGGTCTTCCAGATGAACCGCACGCTGTTTATACTGTTCCTCTCGTACCCGGTGACGTGGGCCGTGACGGCGGCCGCGCATTTTGTGTGCTACCTTATCGTGCACCATAAGATGATGGAAAAGGCGAAAGCGGAGCAGGCCGAGACGGCAAAAGCATAAAGTATACTTATATATTAAGAAGAAACGCGTTGTGGGATGACCGCAGCGCGTTTCTACTATATATAAAGAGAAAAGCAGAACCGCAAAACAAAAACGTGTCTTCCTATAACTATATATAAGAAGATATAGGGCTGCATTGTAAAGCTTTACGATAACTTCACGGCGATTTTAAGTGTTTTAAAAACTTTTTTCGGATAAAATCAGAAAGATTATGAGGAGATTCAGAAGTGAAAGGACACTGATGCGCCAGATATATAAGAAGATGTGCTTGAAGCTTTGGGGTACAGAGAGGGGCTTTTGCAACTTTAAGACCACCTTTTCAAAAAGTTTTTCTTGATTTTTTCAAAAAAATTTCGTAAAATAGTTTGCGTAAGCCATGTATATGGGCATGTAAATGCAAAAATGCCCATTCGAAGATACACTATATATTGTGTTTATATCAAAGTGCAACATATAGATGTAGTTTTTCGAAAAAAACTTAAAAAAACTTTCAAAAAAGTGTTGACAAAAGGGGCTGTACGTGGTATTATAGTCAAGCGCTCGAGAGAGACGGCAAAAAACCGAAAGCGAAAAGCTTGAAAGGAAAGCCGCTTGAAAGAGAGCACAGGACCTTGAAAATTAAACAACGAGAGAAAGAATGGAACCTGTAATTTCTTTGAGAAACTCAAAGAAACTTACGAGAAACAGAACTCAACAAATCTGTGACGAACGTCAGAACGACGTTATGAGCGAATTAAAGCTCTGAAAAAGATTTGAGCGCGAAAGCGTTTAGATACAATTTTTTAGAGAGTTTGATCCTGGCTCAGGACGAACGCTGGCGGCGTGCCTAACACATGCAAGTCGAACGGAGTTGAAAGGAGCTTGCTTTTTTCAACTCAGTGGCGGACGGGTGAGTAACGCGTGAGTAACCTGCCTTTCAGAGGGGGATAACGTTCTGAAAAGAACGCTAATACCGCATAAGATTGTAGTTTCGCATGGAGCAGCAATCAAAGGAGCAATCCGCTGAAAGATGGACTCGCGTCCGATTAGATAGTTGGCGGGGTAACGGCCCACCAAGTCAACGATCGGTAGCCGGACTGAGAGGTTGATCGGCCACATTGGGACTGAGACACGGCCCAGACTCCTACGGGAGGCAGCAGTGAGGGATATTGGGCAATGGGGGAAACCCTGACCCAGCAACGCCGCGTGAGGGATGACGGTTTTCGGATTGTAAACCTCTGTCCTCTGTGAAGATAGTGACGGTAGCAGAGGAGGAAGCTCCGGCTAACTACGTGCCAGCAGCCGCGGTAATACGTAGGGAGCAAGCGTTGTCCGGATTTACTGGGTGTAAAGGGTGCGTAGGCGGATTGGCAAGTCAGAAGTGAAATCCATGGGCTTAACCCATGAACTGCTTTTGAAACTGTTAGTCTTGAGTGAAGTAGAGGTAGGCGGAATTCCCGGTGTAGCGGTGAAATGCGTAGAGATCGGGAGGAACACCAGTGGCGAAGGCGGCCTACTGGGCTTTAACTGACGCTGAGGCACGAAAGTGTGGGTAGCAAACAGGATTAGATACCCTGGTAGTCCACACTGTAAACGATGATTACTAGGTGTGGGGGGTCTAACCCCCTCCGTGCCGGAGTTAACACAATAAGTAATCCACCTGGGGAGTACGACCGCAAGGT
>OHCN01000822.1_pt1 | contig 11377 bp, 5 predicted proteins | sample 1566761 | NCBI WGS metagenome assembly OHCN01 (sample SAMEA3879568, study PRJEB24766) | human gut metagenome | biome: human-associated habitat; feature: feces | place: USA | collected 1985/1987 | reverse complement strand
GATGCAGTGGCAGGCGGCAAAACACTGGAAGATGCCGTAAAAGAAGTAGATGACAGCAAGACCGTCAGCAGCGCATCTTATGGTGATAATGACGAAAGTTACACATTGGATGAGTCCATCCGTACCGTGGCAGATAAGCTTAAGGACGGAGAAGTAGCTGGTGAAGTTGTGACCAATGACACCGGTTACTATGTAGTACAGATGAAAGCAACTTATGATGCAGATGCGACAGCAAGCAAGAAAGAGCGTATCATCAATGAAAGAAAGAGCAGCAAGTTCAGTGAAGTATATGATGCCTGGGAAAGTGCGGCAGATTATACGGAGGATGCCAACCTCTTAAAACAGATTACTTTTAAAGATATTTATGAGATCGCAACGGAAGCACAGAGTGAGACTGCTGCAGAAAGCACAGAGACAACGGAAGCTGACGGAACGGAAAACACCAGCGAGACAACCGTGACAGAGACAGAAAGTGCTGCAGAAACAGCAGCCGAGAGCGAGAGTGCAGCAGAATAGATAACCGGGATTTAAAACCTGATATATCTAAAAAGAGACAGCTATAAACGGCTGTCTTTTCTGTGCTTTGGATTGGTAAGTTCAGCCTAAAAAACTTGACGCTTTCTCAAAATTATTGTATGATAATACTGAATATTTTTGATGATACGAATTTTACTTTCGTATTACTCACCAATTCGGGGATCATCAGAAGGATGACCCCGTGTTTATGTATTGAAGGAGGAACAGTATGAAAAGAAAACGTAACAAACAGTGGTTTTCTATGCTTATGGCAACTGCTATGGTTATGAGCAGTATCAGCGTACCGGTCATGGCAGCACCGGTTGACGATGCTATGGTGCAGTCTGCTCTGGCAGAAGCCGGCGTAGAGACATCAGAGGGCAGAGAGATCAATTTCAACAAAGGTTGGAAGTTCCACTTTGGAGATGTGACTGGTGCAGAAGCAAAGAATTATGATGATTCCAAGGCAGATGAATGGGGAGACTTAAATCTTCCACATGATTTCAGTATCACACAGGAGCCGTCCAACTCCAACGAAGCAGAGTCTGGATTTATGCCGGGTGGTACCGGCTGGTACCGCAAGAGCTTTACCCTGCCGAGTGATTACGCAGGCAAGAGTGTTGTCCTGAATTTTGATGGATCTTACAATCATACCTATGTATATGTAAATGGCACAAAAGTCGGCGAAAACCATTATGGATATAATGATTTCGCATTTGATATTTCAAAATACCTGACCTGCGACGGCACCACAGAGAATGTGATCAGCGTAAAAGTGGTACATCAGACACCGTCCAGCCGCTGGTATTCCGGATCTGGTATCTACCGTGACGTAGAGCTGATCGTTACCGATGCCGTTCATGTTTCCAGAAACGGCACATACGTGACCACACCAAATCTGGCGACAGAGAAAGACGGCGATGTTACTGTTAAAGTACAGACCGATGTCCAGAATGACAGCAGTGCACAGGCAGCAGCCCAGATTCGCACAACAGTCCTGGATTCAGAAGGCAATGCCGTATCTGCACCGGTTACCACAGATGTGACACTGGCAGCAAACGGCACAGCAGAAAAAGAACAGACGCTGAAAGTAAACAAACCGGCACTGTGGAGCACAGAAAACCCGAACCTGTACTATGTACAGACCGAAGTTCTGGTTGGCGGCAAAGTAAAAGACACTTACAGGACAACCTACGGTTTCCGTTACATCAATTTTGATGCAAACACCGGTTTCAGTCTGAACGGCAAAAATGTAAAACTCAAAGGTGTATGTATGCACCATGATCAGGGTGCACTGGGTGCTGCTTCTTACCGTGATGCAGTTTACCGTCAGGTTGAAAAACTCAAAGAGATGGGATGTAATGCAATCCGTACCTCTCACAATACACCATCTTCTGTATTGCTGGAAGCATGCAACGAGCTGGGTATGATGGTTATGGATGAGACGTTTGACGGATGGGCATTCCCGAAGAACGGAAACAGCCAGGACTTCAGCACACACTTCAATCAGACCATCAGTGCAGACAACAAGCTGCTTGGTGCAACGACAGGCGATACCTGGTACAAATTTATTCTGGAATCAAATATCGAGCGTGACAAGAACGATCCGTCCGTTATCATCTGGGATATCGGAAATGAGCTGAACTTCGGTGTTACCGATCCAAGCCAGTACGAACAGTACGCAAAGAACATGAAGAGCTATATCGAAGCGATCGATAAGACCAGACCGATCACAGTCGGCGATAATAATCCGGGTGGATTGGCAAATGCCAATACAACAGAGTTCCGTAATAAGGTTTCTACAGTTCTGGCAAAGAACGGAGAAGGTCTTGCAGGTGCCAACTATTCTATGGGATCTATGGCAGGTATCCATAAGACACATCCGGACTGGAAGATCATTGCTACGGAGACTGCTTCCCCGAGCAACAGCCGTGGTATCTACAATACACTGTCCCAGTACAACAAGACAGGTGACTATCAGTGTACCGCATACGATACCAACGCCGTATCCTGGGGCAACACAGCACGTGAGTCCTGGTGGTACACCATCAAAGATGACTTTGTATCCGGTGAGTTTATCTGGACTGGATTTGACTACATCGGCGAGCCGACACCGTGGAACGGAACGGATAAAGGAAGTGTCAGCGGTGATAAACTGGCAGTACCGAACTCCTCTTACTTTGGTGTGATCGACACCGCAGGCTTTGAGAAAGATTCCTTCTATTTCTACACCAGCCAGTGGAGAGAGGATAAAAAGACACTGCATGTCGTACCGCAGAGCTGGAATGCAGAAGACTTAAGTATCTCCGGCGGCAAAGTACCGGTATACGTTTATTCAAACGCAGCAAAAGTAGAACTGTACCTGAATGGTAAACTGATTGGTACTTCTACCAGAAATGTAAAAACAACCGCAGCAGGTCATGAATGGGCTACTTACAACAATGTATCAAACGATGCAGATCAGTGTACAGCAGTCAACGAATCACATCAGTGGAAAGCTCAGGCTATCCAGTTCAACGTAAAATATGCAGAAGGTACGCTCAGTGCAAAAGCCTATGATGAAAGTGGGAACGAGATCAAAGACACCCTTGGTTCTGCTTCCGTTACGACAAACAGCGACAAAGGCAGCAGCCTTGCAGTTACTGCAGAGAAGACAGAAATTCAGGCTGACGGAAGCAGTTTAAGCTACATCGATATTGATGTAAATGACAAAGACGGACGTTTTGTAAGCTCCGCAGACAACAGCATCCGCTTTACTTTGACAGGTAACGGAACCATCGTTGGTGTGGATAACGGAAATCCATCTACCGTAGATAAATTCCAGCAGAAATCCGTTCTGACAAGCGACAAGACCGCAAACATCAAGGCATTCAGCGGAAAAGCACTCGTTATCGTACGCAGCACAGAAGGTGCAGGCGGTTTCGTACTGAAAGCAGAATCCGCAGGCCTGAAAGGGGATTCTGTATTTGTAAATACGGTAGGTGACAAAAAAGGTGAAGTATTCCTGAAAGATTACAAGGTCAAATCAGAATACACCGTTACCATGGGAACTAAACCACAGCTTCAGACAGCCGTAACCGGTATCATGAGTGATGATTCCACACAGGAAGGTACGATCACCTGGAATCTGACAGATGAGATGTACAACACTCCTGGCGAAAAAGAACTGAAAGGAACACTGAAAGTTGGAAACGAAGAAGTAGCAGTATCTGCAAACCTTCATGTAAAACCGATCATCGTAGCAGTACAGAACTACACAAGAGCAACCGTAAAAAATCTGGTTCCGACCCTGCCTTCAACTGTAGCCGGTATCCTTCCGGATGGCACAAGCTATGGTGCATATGCAGTTACCTGGGAGTCTATCAAAGCAACGGATCTGGCAAACGTCGGCGATGTTGTAAAAGTAAACGGTAAAGTTGACGTAGACGGCACAGAGATGACCGCAACGGCAACCGTACGTGTCGCAGAAGGCGAAGTAAAAGAAGCAGTCAACGTAGCACCGAAATATAAGACTCTGACAGAGAGCTGTGGTGAGCCTGCAGATAACCTGCTCTCTATCGTAGATGGTACAAACAATGTTCTGGATAAGCCGAACATGCGCTGGACAAACTGGAACGACCATCTGCTGAACTCTTCACCGGTTATTACGTTTACATGGGATGAAGTTTACGAACTGGCAAGCATCAATGCATGGTTCTTCGGTGATGCAAGCGTATCCGCACCGGAAAGCGTAACCATCGCAGTGTCCGAAGATGGTGAAAACTTCAAAGAAGTTGCATTTACACATGGAGATTACAGAACTAATCAGAAGAATGAACTGGTATTTGAAGATGTCCAGAAAGCAAAAGCACTGAGATTTACCATGAAACAGCAGGGAACAGGCTATGTTGGTCTGACTGAGCTGGAAATCTGGACAAGCACAAACGGTTATACATCCAACAGCACAGCGAAACTGAGTGATCTGAAAGTAAACGGAACAGCAGTAGCTGGCTTTGCAGCAGGCAAACTGGATGGTTATACCGTAAACGTAGACAGAGCAGACAAAGCACGTGTAGAAGCAACTGCAAAAGACAATGCATCGGTAACAGTAGTACCATTTGATAAAGATGACGTTGTAAAGGTAATCGTTACCTCCGAAGATGGTAAGGAGACCAATACTTACAAGATCAAACTGAATGCAACAGTAAAAGTAGCAGATAAAGAAACAATCGAAAAAGTACAGGGCGAGATTACTGTCGCAGAAAGCATCGAGAAAGCAGAGTACACAGCAAGCTCTTATGCAGCATATGAAGCAGCTCTGAAAGCAGCTCAGGCAGTTGTAAAGAAAGACGGAGCTACCAGAGAAGAAGTAAATGCAGTACTTGCAAAACTGCAGACGGCAAGAGCAAATCTTGTAAAAGGCGTTGATCCGACACCGGAACCGAAGCCAAATCCGGAACCGAAGCCAGAACCGACACCGAATCCGACGCCGAACCCGACTCCGACCAATGATGTTCCTGCAAAAGGCGCTGTAATCAAGTACAAAAACGCTACTTACAAGGTAACAAAATCTGCTGTAGCAGGCGGTACCGTAACACTTGTTAAGAGAAACAAAAAGAATGCAAGCTTTACCGTTCCGGCAACTATTAAGAGTGCAGACGGAAAATACACCTTCAAAGTAACCGCGATCGCAAACAAAGCATTCAAGGGCGATAAGAAACTGAAAAAAGTCGTGATCGGCAAGAACGTTCAGACGATCGGCAAGAATGCATTCTCAGGTGACAAAAACCTGAAGAATATCACGATCAAGTCCACTTCTCTTAAGAAAGTCGGAAGCAAGGCATTCAAGGGTATCCATGCGAAAGCAAAGATCAAAGTGCCTGCTAAGAAGCTGAAAGCTTACCAGAAACTTCTGAAGAAAAAAGGACAGAAAGCAAGCGTAAAGATCAGTAAATAATCAGAACGTAGATCAGATATCAAAACCAGATAAGCGGATTGATAGCTGACAGGACCGCCGCCGGCAGATGAAAATCTGTCCGGGGCGGTTTTTTTACTTGTAAAATATACAAAAAATGGATAAGATATATAGATGATGCCATGGACAGAAGCCTGAAACCACGATGTGCCTGCACAGGAGTGGTTGCATGTAAAAGAGGGGGAAGGATCGATGAAGAGAGTATTTTTGATCGTGCTGGACAGTGTTGGTGTCGGCGCGGCACCGGATGCAGCACGTTTTGGGGATGCGGGCAGCAATACACTTGGAACCTGTCGGAAAACAGGAAAGCTTAAAGTTCCGAATCTGGAGAAACTGGGACTTTTTTCTCTGGATGGTATGGAACCCCAAAAAGAGGAGAGGGCGGCAGAAGGTTGTTTCGCAAGAATGACAGAAAAGTCAAATGGAAAAGATACCACGACCGGACACTGGGAGATTGCCGGACTGATTTCGGAAAAGCCGATGCCAGTTTATCCGCATGGTTTTCCGGATGGGATCATAAAAGCATTTGAAGAACAGACACACAGAGGAACGCTCTGCAACCTGCCATATTCCGGTACAGAAGTGATCAAAGCCTATGGCCAGGAGCATATAAGAACCGGAAAACTGATCGTGTATACTTCGGCGGACAGTGTGTTTCAGATTGCAGCACACGAAGAAGTAGTGCCGCTAAAAGAACTTTATGAGGACTGCCGCATAGCCAGAAAGCTTCTGAGCGGGGAGCATGCAGTGGGACGTGTGATCGCCCGTCCGTTTGTGGGAAGTTATCCGGATTTTACGAGGACAGTCAACCGTCATGATTTTTCACTGCTGCCGCCGCAGGAGACAGTACTTGATGAAATCCAGAAGGCGGGAATGGAGACGATTGGTGTCGGTAAGATTTACGACATTTTTGCCGGAAAGGGAATCAGCCGTACTTTTGCAAATGAAGGAAATGACAAAAATATGGAACGTGTTTTTGAACTTCAGAAAGAAGATTTTACCGGACTTTGTTTTGTGAATCTGGTCGATTTCGACATGATCTACGGGCACCGCAACAACATCGGGGGGTATACGGCGGCGTTAAATGCGTTTGATGTGCAGCTTGGCAGATTCCTTGAACAGATGCATCAGGAAGATCTGCTGCTGATCACGGCAGACCATGGATGTGATCCGGGTTATCCGGGAACGGATCATACCAGAGAATACACACCTTGCCTCTGCTATGGAAAGGCCCTGAAAAAAGGTGTGGATCTGCATACCAGAGAGAGTTTTGCAGATATTGCGGCAACAGTTGCCGAGGCACTTGGGATATCACATACAGGTGCAGGAAAAAGTTTCTATCAGGAAATACGATAGCAGAACGGAAAGGAGATATTTTGAAGAAACTTCTGATATATCTTCGCGACTATAAAAAAGAGAGCATTCTTGCTCCGGTATTCAAAATGCTGGAAGCAACGTTTGACCTTCTGGTTCCTCTTGTTATGGCTGCGATCATCAACACAGGAATTGCAAATAAAGATAAAGGTTATATTCTGTCACACTGTGCACTTCTGATCCTGCTCGGTGTGGTTGGACTGACCTGCAGCATTACGGCACAGTATTTTGCGGCGAAAGCGTCCGTTGGATTCTGTACCAGAGTGCGCCATGTACTGTTTTCGCATATCCAGTCACTTGGATTTGCGGAAATGGATAAACTGGGGACTTCGACACTGATCACGCGTATGACAAGTGACATCAATCAGGTACAGAGCGGTCTGAACCTGTTTCTGCGTCTGTTTCTGAGATCGCCGTTTATCGTTTTTGGAAGCATTGTGATGGCATTTATCGTAAGTCCGAAGGCGGCTGTTATTTTTGTAGTAACCATCCCGCTGCTTTCGGTGGTTGTTTTTGGTATTATGTTCATCACAATGCCGCTCTACCGCAAAGTGCAGGGCAGTCTGGACGGGATCCTTGGAATTACCAGAGAAAATCTGACCGGTGTGCGTGTGATCCGTGCATTTGGCAGGGAAGAGCAGGAGGGGGAACGTTTTGAAGAGAGCAATGCCCTGCTGGTACGCAGTCAGCTTCTGGTGGGTAAAATTTCAGCGCTGATGAATCCACTGACGTATGTGATGATCAATCTTGCCATCGTTGTGATCTTAAATACCGGCGCGGTGCAGATCCATGCCGGAACTATGCAGCAGGGGGATGTGATCGCACTGGTCAATTATATGAATCAGATTCTGATCGAACTGGTGAAGCTTGCCAACTTGATCATTCAGGTGACAAAAGCGATGGCATGTGCAGACCGTGTGGCTTCCGTTCTGGATGTAGAGCCGCAGATGGAGTTTTCCTGCAAAGAAAAAGCCGGGAAAACGGGTACTTCCGGGGAAGAAGTCGCATTTGACCATGTATCTTTCACTTATGGAGGCGCAGGGGCAGAAGCACTGTCAAACATTCATTTTTCGGTGAAAAAGGGACAGACGGTCGGTATCATTGGCGGAACCGGAAGCGGAAAATCTACGCTGGTCAGTCTGCTGGCGCGTTTCTATGATGCAACGGATGGACAGATCCGCATCGGCGGGCGGGATATACGCAGTTATTCCAGAGAGGAACTGCGTAAAATGATCGGTATGGTCATGCAGAAAGCACAGCTCTTTTCTGGCACGATCCGCTCAAATCTGCTCTGGGGAAATCCGGATGCGACGGATGAAATGCTCTGGAGGGCACTTGCGACAGCTCAGGCAGAAGAATTTGTACAGAAAAAGGAAAAACAACTGGATGAAACCGTAGAGCAGGGCGGACGCAATCTTTCCGGCGGACAAAAGCAGCGTATCAGTATTGCGCGTGCCATTGCAAAAAAGGCGCCGATTCTGATTTTAGACGATTCCACGTCCGCGCTTGATATGGAGACGGAACATGAGATCCAGAAAACATTAAATGAATTAAAAGATACAACGAAAATGATCATTGCGCACCGTATTTCTGCGGTCTGTCATGCAGATGAGATCATCTATCTGAAAGACGGAGAGATTGCGGAGCGCGGAACGCATCAGGAACTGCTTGCAAAGCGCGGACTTTATTATGAAACTTACATGGCGCAGTATGGCACATTCTTAGGAGGGGAGGCGATGTAATGGCAGTCAATTCGTATCGTGAAGACGAATTTATGGAAAATACCGACAAGAAAAAAATCATGCGGCGGCTGTTTTCCTATCTGCTTGCGTATAAAGGCACGATTATTGCCGTGTTAGTATGTATGGGAATTACGGTGGCGATCTCACTGGTAAACCCGCTCTTGATCGAGGAAGCAATCGATCACTATATTGCACAGTCCGATCTGCATGGGCTGATTGGGCTTGGAATTTTTGCACTCGTGTTAAACCTGATCTTTATTGTGATGGTAAAACTCAGAATGTATGCAATGGCGGTGATCTCCAACAAAATTTTGCTTCAGATCCGCCAGGATCTCTATGAGCACATCCAGACGCTGTCGTTTTCATTTTTTGACAGCAGACCGACCGGAAAAATCCTTGCGCGTATCATCGGGGATGTCAATTCTTTAAAAGATGTGCTGGTCAATGTGGTCACGACGATGGTGCCGGAATTTGTGACGGTAGTCGGGGTTGTCGTGATCATGCTGGTAAAAGACTGGCGGCTTGCGCTTGCATCACTCTCTACGATCCCGCTTATGATCGCGGGGATCTGGTTTGTACAGACGGCATCCCACAAACGCTGGCAGATATTCCGGAAAAAGGCATCAAACTTAAATGCTTATGTGCATGAGGATATTGCCGGAATGAATGTGGTTCAGAGTTTTGCGGCAGAAGATGAGACACAGGAGATTTTTGAAGGACTGACGGACGAACATCAGAGATCATTTGTGGATGCGGTAACTTATGCTGACATGTTTGGCCCGGTCATCGATTTCTGTTGGGGAATCGGTGCGATGATGCTTTATTTGGTCGGCATCCGTTTTCTGGGATTTGAAAAAGTATCGGTCGGACTTCTGGTTGCATTCGGAACTTATATCAATATGTTCTGGAACCCGATCATGAATCTGAGTAACTTTTACAATAATCTTGTCACAAACCTGACAGCCGCAGAGAGGATTTTTGATATTCTGGATACCGAACCGGACATCACAGATGCAAAAGCTGTAGAAGAACTGCCGGAAGTAAAGGGTGAAGTGACATTTTCGCATGTTGGATTCACCTATGACCGGGGAACACCGGCGGAGACGAAGGTGTTAGAGGATGTCAATTTTGTCGTGAAACCGGGTGAGACGATCGCACTGGTAGGACCGACCGGAGCAGGAAAAACAACGATCGTTAATCTGATCAGTCGTTTTTATGACATTGAAGACGGCAAAATTTTAGTGGATGGTTACGACTTGACAAAGGTTTCCATTGAGAGCTTAAGGCGTCAGATGGGTGTGATGACGCAGGATAATTTTATCTTTCATGGAACAGTCCGTGACAACATTTTATATGGGAAATTAGATGCGACAGATGAAGAAATGATCGCGGCTGCAAAGGCAGTCAATGCGCATGATTTCATTATGAAAATGGAAAAAGGTTATGACACGGAATTAAAAGAACATGGAGCAGGACTATCCATCGGACAAAGGCAGTTGATCGCGTTTGCGAGAACGATGATTTCCATGCCGAAAATCCTCATTTTAGATGAGGCAACATCCAGCATTGATACACATACAGAACTTTTAGTGCAGCAGGGAATCGAGGCGCTGCTTTCCGGCAGAACCAGTTTTGTGATCGCACACAGACTCTCCACGATTCAGAATGCGGACCGCATTTTTGTGATCGACAAGGGCGGTATTTTAGAACAAGGAAGTCCGGCAGAGCTGATGGAGAAAAAGGGCGCTTATTATAAACTTTATATGGCGCAGTTTGCAGGTCTGCAGGAGTAAAAAAATATTTGCTGCTCACACAGTACGTGTGAACGGCAGCAAAAACGAAACAGAAAATTTCTACAGGAGGATGCGATGTTTTTAACCACACTTTGTTATATCGAAAAAGATGACTGTTACCTGATGCTGCACCGGGTAAAAAAGGAAAACGACCTGAACCATGACAAGTGGATCGGTGTCGGCGGCAAGTTTGAAGCGGGGGAAATGCCGGAGGAATGTATGATGCGTGAGGTAAAGGAAGAGACAGACGCGGACGCATCAATTATCAAGTATGTAGGGAAAAGTGAATATTCTTTCTATTCATTTCATGAACAGATCATAAAGAGTGTACACTGGTACTTGATGGAATCCGAGAACTATCACTCAAAACCTCAGAAGGAAGAGTTTTTTGTAGACTCAGGGTATTACAAATTTCACGAGGCTTACCACTTATTGAAATTTCCTAATGAGAAAGAGATCTTAAAACAAGCATATGATGAATATAAAAAGTTGAGATCTGCGAATCGTTGGGGTAAGAAAACAAGATAAATGAAGGAAAATCAGAGATATGATCAGAAGATATTTCTGGTTTTCTTTTTTAAAAAAACATATACAGCAAAGAAATTATGTATAAATCTAAGTATCTGCCACTAAACTATAACAAACAGGTTTGAGGTGGATGCATGCAGAAATGGAAAGTGATACTGCTCGTTGCAGCAATACTCGTTCAAAGCTTTTATTGTCCAGTCATGGCAAGAGAGGCAAGATTTTTAGAAACAGCAGCACCAGTACTTGATCTTTCAGCAAAATCAGCAGTAGTTATGGAACAGGAAAGCAAGGAAATCTTATTTGCGAAAGATAAGGATAAAGAACTTGCACCAGCTAGTGTAACGAAAATAATGTCCTTGCTGCTTATTTTTGAAGACTTAAAGCAAGGTAAGATCAAACTTACAGATACGGTTACAGTCAGTGAACATGCAGCATCTATGGGCGGCTCTCAGGTGTTTCTGGAGGAGGGG
>OHCN01000806.1_pt1 | contig 11592 bp, 6 predicted proteins | sample 1566761 | NCBI WGS metagenome assembly OHCN01 (sample SAMEA3879568, study PRJEB24766) | human gut metagenome | biome: human-associated habitat; feature: feces | place: USA | collected 1985/1987 | reverse complement strand
TGTTCAGCAGAGCACCACCGCTGTTGCCAGGGTTGATGGCTGCATCGGTCTGGATCAGGCTGATACCGTCATAACTTGCCTCACTGCTGTCCGTAGAATCCAAAGTACGGTTTGTAGCACTTACAATACCTGTTGTAACGGACTGTCCATATCCAAGTGCGTTGCCGATGGCTACAACCTGTTCACCAACTTCAAGTTTGGAAGAATCACCGATCGCTGCCACGGAAATTTTAGACATCGTGTCGCTTGAAATGCTGGAAAGCGGAACGGCTACCACTGCCAGGTCTTTGGAAGAATCGGTTCCTTTGATCGTTGCTTCGTAAGTTTCATTGTCTACAAAGGATACGGAAACGGTCTCTGCACCATCAATAACATGATTGTTTGTGGCAATCAGCAATTCGCTGTCGTTCTTTCCAATGATGATACCGGAACCGGCACTTTCTACTTCCTGCTGCTGGATGGAATTCCGGCCGCCGAACATACCGAAGTAATTTTCTACTTCCTGAACCGATTTGCTTGTGATGGAGACGATGGAAGGCATTGCGGATTTTACAATATCCGTCACATCCATCGTACCTTTTGAAGTTGTGCTTGAAGTTGTTTTCAGAAGACTGCTCTTTGTTGATGCCGCTGCCTGTGTTTCCGATTTTGCAGAAGTTCCGATCAGAGAACCTACTCCCTGGAAAGTTCCTGCAGCAACTCCTCCGAAGAGAACGGCACTTAATGCGATGGCTCCGACTCTCTTTGCAAATTTTACCATCTTTGCGTTCGGTTTTCTATTGTTCCTTTTCTGTCCGTTTTCATTTGGGGTTTCATAATCATAAAAATCTTCTGCACCATATTTTTCATTTCTTTCGCTGTTGTTATTGTAACTATACATATCTGACATAATGACTACCTCCTATATTTTGTCATCCGGTTTTCCTCTTTGGGAGCCTTGGTGTTTGATGTTCTTGTTCTTTATGTCTAACAGTATAGTTACGATTTGTGTTTGAAATGTTGTAAATATGTGATGAGTTTGGGGTGATTTTGTGAAGAAAGTGTGCCCTGGGTTTCCGGCGGAAGACTGAAAAACTCCCGGCAGAATGAATTTTCACTCTGCCGGGAGTTTTTTAATATTATGTTTTTGTGTAATGCTGTCCTGATTACATTTCTGCTACTACGGTCTCGCCTGCAACTGCGTCCATACCGGACATCAGTTTTACCGGTGGGCATTCATCACCGTTTGTAACGATCAGCATGGTCACGTCACGCAGACCATGTGCTGCGATTGCGGATTTGCTGAATCCGATCAGGTTGTCACCTGTCTTTACCTTATCGCCAACGGTTACATATGGTTTGAAACCTTCACCGTTCATGCCTACGGTATCTACACCGATATGAAGCAGTACTTCTACTCCGTTGTCCAGTCTCATACCTACTGCATGGAAAGATCCGTCCATAACAACGGTAATCTCGCCGTCAGCCGGAGCAGTCAGAACTTCGTTTTCCGGGATGATCGCAATACCGTCACCCATGATCTTTGCTGAGAAAACACCATCGTTTACTTCCTCGATCGGAATTACTTTTCCGGTCAGGTATGCTTTCATAGTTTTGCCATTTGCAGCTTCTTCTGATTTTACAGCTTTTTTCTTGAAAAATGATAACATAATTTCCCTCCTGTTGTTTCATTTATTTTCACACTACTGGAATAAATCATATCATAGATTGCAGAGAAGTTTCAAGGCTCAATCCATTATTTGTGATATTTTCTTACTAAGTCGATGTAATGTTTTACCTGTTCCACGCATCCGCCCACACTGACACGGCTTCTGTTTACCACCAGATTGATCTGCAGGTGTCAGCAATACTATCCCATTTTTCTATTTGTTTGAAAACTGTCATGCAATTCTTCTATTTTACCTTCTGCTTATACATACTCTTCCACCATTGCCTCCTGATATGCGGCATATTTTTCTCTTTGCATCGCTTCTTTTACTTCCTGTAATTCCGGCAGATCGATCTTCTTCAGTTTTCGAAGTCTTTTCTCATCCAGCCACACTTCTGACTTATATTTTTGATAGTACTCTGCTTCATATTTCCACAAAATGAAATGTTCCTGATAGCGTTTTTTGAGGTTCTGTGCGATCTGAAGTCCTTCCGGATCAAAATCACCCGCATAATAAATGGTACTGTCTTCTGTCACTTTATCTAAAAGCACAAATACGGAAAGTTTCGGCTGTCCGTTTCCACACAAAATGGTTCGATCCGGATACTTTTCCACAAGTCTTGAGAAAACGGCCGGATTTTCAACCATATATATATCCGGTTCTCCTGTGATTTTCCCAATCCCACCCAGAGTTTTCAAAGTCAGTTTCAATGGCTCCCTGCACTTGAAAAATCCTTCGATTCCGGGGTGGATTTCTCCGTTTTCCTTCCATGCATGAAGTCCGTACGTTAAAACATCGTTGGAAAGTTCATCTTTTAAAATCCCGGCTTCAAAATAGATTCTGTTTTTATATTCGGCATTGGAAAGTCCGTCGCGTCTCTCTTTTTTCAGCTTCCATTTCAGGTAGGAAGAGAGGCACTTTTCTGCCGGTTCTCCTTCATCAAAATAGTGGGGATTACCTGTGACTTTCGCAGCAAAAACAGCAAGCAGTTCTCTTTTTTCGGCTGCTTCCAGTGTTTCGGCTGCCTGATCTGTTTTTTGCAGAAGATCTTCCAGTTCTTTTTTGTTTTCTTTATACTGCTGCAAAAGAAAAAGATAACTTTCTTTTTTGTTTTGCAGCACTTCAAAGATCCAGCTTTGGAAATCCGGATTTTTCAATCGAAGCTGAATATTTTGAAACCAGGCTTCTCTTTGCTGTTCTTCTTTTTGTTTTTCTTCTTTCTTTATAAGCAGTGGTTTTTCCAGACACAGTTCTAAGATTTCTTTCCAGGTAAAGTCACAGAAACGGCTGCTTTGCAGTGCCTTTTCCATCTGTTTTGCCGTGACCCGCACATTTTTCTGCCCAGAAAAATCTTTCTGAAGGAAACCGCCAAGCTGCTCTTTTTCTTCTTTTGTGAGATCATTCAGAAGAAAGGTTCCGCCGAAATGTCCGATCCCGGCATATTTTTCCTGTACTTTTACAAACAGCTTTTGATATACAGAGCGTTCCTGAAAATATGTTTTGCACTCTCTTTTTCTGCTCTCCATATACGTTCCTTTCTTTTGCAGCTTTCTTTATCCCTGGCTTTCCCCAATCTCGTTTACGTCTTTTTTTGTTATCATCTGTTTTACGTTTCCATTCCAGGTATAGCGGATGACAGTCACAAATTTTGCGTTTTCCGGCCGCACAAGCTGATAAATAGCAAGTGCCGGAACCGTCTCGTAATCACCCCACAGAATCTGAGAATTGATCATAAAGTTAAAATCAAATTCTACCATCAGACGGAACATATCACGGATGTTCATCTCATCCACCCCGGCAAAGGCCTCATCAAGAGAAATCAGTCTTGGAGCATCCGATCTTGCTCCTGCATATTTTGCAACAACGGCTGAGAAAAGCGGAACATACATCGCCATCGCTTTCTCACCGCCGCTGAAGGTGAAAAATACCCTGTCTGTCAGTTCTCTCTTTTTCTCTCCGGTCTTCTGACATTCCAGTTGAAATTCAAACCATTTGCGGTAATCCAGCACTTCCCGCATGATCGCATGGAAAGACTGCATATTTGCCGTCTCATCTGCTTCTTTTCTTGCCTCTGCGATCTTGGAACGGAAATGTCCGGATAACTGTTCGATCTCTTCCGGCCGCATGATCTCGGCATCTTTCTGAAGCAGATCGACCAGTGCTTTTGTATCCAGTTGTTCTTCCTTATCTGCCCGTTTATTTTTCCAGCGAAGGCTCAGTTTCAGTCCGCTTGATGTTTTCATGGATTCCATCAGGTCATTCATCTTTTCCACCCAGCGTTTGCTTGCCTGGATTCTTGCACGGATCTTTTTACCGACTGTATTTGCCAGAATATCCTCAAAAAGTTCTTTATCTTTATCGCGGATGAGCTGGCTCTGGATTCTTTCGTTTTCCTCCAGTATGGAAATCAGTTCTTTGAACTTCACAGCCGTTCCATGGTATTTTGCAGAAATATCGATACGTTTCATGCCCATTTCCAGGAACGAAGTCTGATCATCCAGCTCCTGAAACAGTGTCTTTAATGTCATTTGATATTCCAGCAGATAACCTCTGTTTTTATGGTATTCTGCCTGAAGCTTTCCAAGGAGATCACTTTGTTTGTCACTGCCGAATTTTCCTGCAAACTGACTGCATACTTTTGCCGCTTCTTTTTCGGTCACTTTCTCCAATGTGGAAAGATCCATCACATAACCCAGCATATATTCCTGCTCGAAGGCCTTTGCAAGCCATTCTTTTTTATTCTGGAGTTTTTCGGCTGTTTTCTGATTTTCTGCTCTCTTTTCTTCCAGTGTTTTGTACTCACTCTCCAGCTCGCCCCTCTTCCTTGCGGAAGCTTCTTTTTCCTGCGGCAGAATACTTAAACGCTCAATACAGTAATCAAGCCTTTCTTTGATCTTCTCGTAATCTGTGAGCTTTAGCTGCTCGCCAACAGCAGTAAGTTCTGCTTCTTTTTGTTTCTGCTGCGTGATACTCCTGCCAAGTTCATAGCGGATGTCATCCAGATCCTGCTCGATCTCTTCCAGATAAAGCTCCTGACTCTTTTTATATTGCAGCGTATTGATATAGTCTTTGTGGCAGATCTGCAGATTACTCAGACATTCCGTATATTCTTTCAGGGCTCCCTGCACTTCCTCAAATAAATCCAGTCTTGCTTTCAGATAGCATTTCTGGCAGGTCTCCTGTACTCTCAGGCGTACTTCATCCAGTTTCTTTCTCTCTGCCTCAACACGCTGTTTCTGCTGCTGTATTTTTTCATTCAGAGTTTTCAGTTTCTCTTCCTGATTTTCATAATCTTTTGCCGCAATTTTCAGATCATGGTCTTTTGGAAATGCATTCCACTCTTCTTCCAGTTTTTTCAGTCTGCCCTGGATTTCTGCAATCTTCTCTTTTTCTGTTTCAATCTCTTTTCGCTTTTCTTCTGCAAGCTGCTGTAACTCTGTAATTTTATCCAGACGATACTGTTCTCTTGTTGCCAGGCCGATAAAGCAAGGTGTGTACTGTTTTGTTACCGTGCCTTCCAGGACTCCAATCCTGTAATTTCCATTCTCATCAATCCAGGTTGCTGCCTGATCGGATTTCCCTGCACTGATTGCTGACAAAACACTCGATACATTCTGGTATAAGAACATATCATTATCCGGATTGTCGATATCCAGCCATTCCATAAGATTGTTTTTAGCGTATTCTGCATCGGTAAATAAATAGCGGTCGCAGCATCCTTCTTCTGTTTGAAGTACCTGATCCCGATATTGCGGTGCAATGATCAGTGCATCCAGGATTCCCATGTTCAGAAGTGCTTCTTCCAGTCTGGCGGACTTTTCTCTGTCAAGTTTCCGGTCAAAATCAACAATTTTATAAAACGGCACGTATGGGATCTGCATTTCATCAAGACGTTTTCTGTTTTTTATGACTGCCGCATCTTTTTCCGGCTCCGGTTCTTTCTGATCCTGCCACTGTTCTAACTCTTTGCTGATCGCATCGTATTCTTTTTGCAGTTCTCCAAGTTTCCAGTTTCTCTGTGTTTTTTCTGCTGATAAGGCTTCCCTTCGCTCATCATACGCTCTTTTGCTCAGATTTCGGATTGCCCAGTAATCGCTGTCAGAATGATAACTTTCGATTCTTCTTGCCATCTCCTGCAATGCTTCCGCATCCGGATGCAGTTCTTCATTTTGCTGATTCCATTTACAGATCTGCTCGATCAGTTCCTGGCGGATCTCGTGCAGCTGATTTTCGTACTGCAAAAGTTCACGCTCTGCCTTGTTTCTTTCATTCTGATATTCATCCAGCTCCTGAAGGAAACTGCTGTAACGCTCTTGAACTGCCTTTTCTTCCTGAAGCAGACTCTTTCCACATTCTACTTTCTCCGTATAATCTTTCAGCAGTTTGCGGTGTGCATCAAAAGAATATTCTTCTTCCCTTTTTTCCAGCAGTTCTTCCTTTAGAAAAGCAAAATCATCAAATGGAACCCCCTCCATATCGGCTTCCATTTCCTCCAGATATTCTTCGATCTCAGACCATTTTTCCTCTTTCTTTTCTTCCTGCTTTTTCAGAACTTCTTCCGTATCCAGCCGTTTCTCATTTTTTACCTGCTCCTGCTGCCGTTTGTCTGAAATGACTTTTTTCAGTTCAATAATCTCACGGCTTACTTTCATTTCCTGCTCTTTTAATTTTGCCGCATCATTATCTGCCAGAGATGCCCGCTCTTCCTGAAGTACTTTTTCTTCTCTCGCAAGACTTTCATAACGTTCTTTTTCCTGCTGATGTGCAGCATCATTTGCAGCAAGATTTTCTTCAATCTGAAGCATTTTTTCTTTCACCTGCCGACAGTCTTTTTCGGCTTTTGTATACAGAAGTGCTTTGTCATACAGGACGATCTCATTATACTGATCGTATACTTTCTCAATCTGCCTGATTGCAGAAATACTCTCCTTTAATGTATCCAGACTTGTTTTCATGCCGTCCATATTTTCGATGGCTTCTGACATCGGGCGAAGATCATCCTCCGACAAAGTCTGAAGAGAACTGCTTAAAATCTCATTGATCACCGTTGGTTTGAAATCTTTTGACAGTTTTGGTGTTCGAAGCTGGATCAGAAGATTTAACAGCTCTTTATATTCTTCCTGTGTCTCAAATCCAAACAGAAGTTTGTTCACACACTGAGCATATTCACTCTGTGTTTCCATCACTTTTCCGCCTTCTCCGATACGGTTTCTCAGCTCCCGCATCGTGCAGGTGATCTTGCTTTTTTCTTCTTTATAAAGATAAATATCCTTGCCAACCCGTCTGCCATCTGTGATACAGAAATACCAGGAATCCATTTTTTTATTTCTTCTGGCACGCATACCGATCCCCAGTGTTACGTATTCTTCACTCTCTTTTCGTTTGAGTTCCATATAGAGATAGCCGGTCCGCTCATCCCGTCCGTCCCCTTCTTCGAGAAGATAATTCTCCATTTTTCTAGCTTTTGATCCAAACGGGTCCAGACGCTCCGGACGCATATTTCCATCCAGAAGTAATGGGATAAAGCTCTGCATCGTTACAGATTTTCCGGAACCGTTCGCTCCGCGAAGCAGCATCCTTCCATCCAGAAAATAAAACTCTTCTTCATCGTAGTACCAGAAATCAATCAATCCTACTCTGTGTATCTGCCATTTACTGTTCATCACTGCCTCCATTTTCCAGAAATTCTTCTGGATACTTTCCAATCACTTTTCCGATTGCCGGACTGAGCCAGATATCTTTTTCTTCCCGGATCAGTCCCAGTTCCAGCATATAATTCTTCACATTCTCGCAAAATTCTCCTGTTGTCATTTCACGATAAGTCTTGATAAATCCTTTTCCATAAAGTTCTTTGCAGGACTCCAGAATCCCGGCAAACATTTCACGCGGAATCCAGATGCTCTCATCCACTGCCGGCACGATCGCTCCTTCTTCTATCTTCTCACAGATCAATCCGTTCACAAGAAGCACCACATCCGACAGCGTATTTTCTTCCGGGAAACACCGCCCCATGCGGCAGTCCTCGGAAAGTATCAGAAAGGCACTGGTGCGGTGCACATGCAGTTCACAGTCCAGATATTCTTCCAGTTCACCCTGAACCATATTTCTCTGATTTCGAATATAGGCAAAATCTTCTTCATTCTGCTCATTTTTATACATTCCCATCGTCATAAGAAGCTGTCGGTAAACTCTCTGTCTCCGTACGATCCCGCGGTCTTCATTGACATCGATCCACTCTTCCTTTTCAAAATCCTCCGGCTTCGTATACCCCATGATATCCTGCGTAAAATTCCGCATAAAATAGCGGGATGCCCCGGTATTTTCGTAGAGTACCTCATTGCTTCCGTCTTTTGCAAAGCTCTCTTCACTTCCGTCATCCACATCAAGAATGCCGACATTCACACAATATTTCAGCACTTTGATCAGATGTCTGCGGTATTGATAAACCGTCCAGTCAATCTGCTCTTCCTGATACTGTCCTTGTATATATTCTGTCAGTTCTGATAATACAAACTGCTCCATCGCCTCTTTTTCCTCGAGAAACATCAGAACCATACAAAAAAATACATACTCGATTTTATCGGTAAATTCCAGGATTCCCATCCAATTCTCCGGCTTTGCCGGCATTTTTTCTACTTTGATCAGATAAGGATTCACGACGATATGATAACCGAGCTTTTCCATCAGAAACTTTTTAATCTTCGGTGCTTCCTCTTTCATCCGATAATAAAGCTCCCGGTCCCTGCTTTTTAAAATCCATCTTCTTCCCAGTAATATTTCTAACGCATTCATTCTTTTTCCTCAAACCGGATCGTATATGCCGGCATCTGTAAAATCCCGTCTTTTGCATGCAGCATGCAGATTTCTTTCGTATCTGCATTTTCGATATAGTAAATTTCACCGCTCTCTGTTTTTCCCCGAAAATGCTTATTCTCCAGTGCCTTTGAAAGCCACAGCAGAAAAACGTCTCTTACATGCGGCTCGATCTCCGGCAGTTCTGCAAACGAGATTTTTCCATCCTTAATATAACTGCGAAGCAGTTTCTGCTCTTCCTCCTGTCTGCGGATCATCTCCAGACGTATCGCTTCTTTTTCTTTGCTGCGGTCTACAATGCCGCTTCGTTTTGCCTTCTCTTTGTAGGTTCTTATACGCGGAAGCACCGTTACCACATGCGGATCTTCTTCAAAAACACCGCTGTTGATACTCTCCGTCTTTCGCCCGGAAAGCCCCTTCAGATGCAGTGGTTTTTCCATACCGAAAACAGACGCGGCAAGCCTGTGTGCCTCATAAATGTCTTCACATTTTGAGAACATCACCGCCAGCTTATAATATTCCTCCCGTCTATTAGAACCGCTGTTGCTCAGTTCGCTGATCCTTGCCGCATATCTCGTGATCTTTCTTATGATCTCATTTGTCGTATCAAAAACACGCACAACTTCCGACTGCTGACCATCCGCAGAAGTAAACCATTCTTTCAGGCTCTGCCAGCGTCCCATCACCTTATCCAGAATCATTTCTTTTGTCAGTTCTATATCGATCTGCGGAATCGAGGTTTCGTATTCTGCTTCCTTTTCCAGTATAACAGCTATCTGATCTTCCTCTGTATTTTTCAGATACTGTTCGATTGCCGCCGCATTGACCTGCAAACTTCTTACAAAACTTCGCAGATATTCAATCAGACGGTCTTTAAAAATCAGAAATTCCTGCGTTTTCATCATCTGCTCCGCTTTCACACTGTTCAGCTCACGCATATAATCCTGATAATTCTGATTCAGGCGGATGAAATCGCTGCCCAGATCATTCCACCAACTGTAGATCTTTTCCGGTTCTTCCGTTTGCATTTGCGGAATTTTTTCCAGATTCATACGGATCCGCTCCAGAAGTGTTGGCTCCAGGGAAGAACTTTCGATAAACAGATTTTCTACCCGGATCACCATTCGCTCAATCTCTACCGTTGCTTTCGATAACTGATAGCGAAATTTTTTATTTTTGAATTCTTCAATCGTGGTCACTCTTCTGGTATCCTGCGTGGTGATCAGATTCCCCCAGACGGTCAGTGCCGTAAGATCCTGCTGGCACTGCTCCGGCGTATAATCCTGAAAATATGGATCTTCCTTTAATTCCTCATAAACCTCTTCCTGATAGATCCAGTATTTCAGCTTTTCATAATTCAAATAAAAAAGCCGGATGATCGGGCGGTATCTGTCCGTATTATCTACATTCAGATATTTCGCCTCCAACATCGGCTTTTTCAAAGTCTCATTTATTCTCATGATGTCTGCTGTCCTCTTTTATTTATTATGATGTGATGTCAGATTCCATAGGATGCATTCCAGGGCATCATTTATTCCAAACTATAAGTATCGTATCATAAGACAGATTGCATCACAAGAGATTTTTTACTTTTTCCTTAGAATTGTGATCACGGAACTGACAAGCAGCAGCATCGGATAAAACAGTTTCGGCATGATCTGAAAAGCAGAAAGTTCTCCGCCAAGCTCGTTGACCGCTGAAATCGCCACCAGCATCTGTGCTCCATACGGGATAATGCCCTGAAAAATACAGGAAAACGTATCCAGGATCGAGGCTGCTTTTCTTGGTGTAATGCCGTACTCCTGTGCCATTTCTTTTGCGATCGGATTTGCCATAACGATCGCCACTGTGTTGTTTGCCGTCGCAATGTCCATCGTGCCGACCAGAAGTCCCATACCAAGCTGACCGCCGCGTTTCCCTCGAAAAATCCGATGAATCCAGCCAAGCATGGCATCAAAACCGCCGTATTCGCGGATCAGGGCACACATTGCCGCCACCAGAATCGCAACCATACAAGTCTCAAACATTCCGGAAACGCCGGTTCCCATATTTGCAAGAAGCTCGACCGATGCGATATGTCCTCCGAGCAGCATGATAAATGCCCCGGAGACAATCCCGATCAGAAGCACCACAAAAACGTTGATGCCGATAATTCCCCCAATCAGCACCAGCACATACGGAATCACCTGAACCAGATGATAAGACTGGCTGACCTGCCCCTGTACTTCTGTCTGAAATGACAGAATCAGGATGAAAATCAGCGTTGCGACTGCTGCCGGAAATGCAATCCGGAAATTTTCCCGGAACTTGTCCTTCATCTCACATCCCTGCCCGTTGCAGGCAGCAATTGTTGTATCTGATATGAAAGAAAGATTGTCCCCGAACATGGAGCCTCCCATCACCGATGCCACGCAAAGTGCCAGGGAAAAACCGGACGACTGCGAAACTGCCGCCGCAATCGGAGTCAGAAGGGTGATCGTCCCAACCGAAGTTCCCATTGCTGTTGAAACAAAACATGCAACCACAAACAGAACGGCAACCGCAAACCGTGCCGGGATGATCGATAGCATAAAATACGCCACACTCTCTGCACTGCTTCTTCCAACCACTCCCACAAAAGTTCCCGCCGTCAGGAAAATCAGCAGCATTGTGATAATATTCTTATCTCCGATTCCCCGTCCCATGATCTCCAGCTTCTCATCAAAGCCAACCTTTCTGTTCTGCAGACACGCGACCAGGAGTGCCGCCAGAAACGCCACTACGATCGGTACATTATAAAACCCCATTGGAATTTTCATTATGTATTCAAATAAAATACCCAGTCCCAGATATAATACCAGAAATACACCGACCGGCAAAAGTGATGCACTTTTTCTTCTTTTTTCCATATATTCACCTCTCATCTGCTTCTATTGCTTCCCGGATCTTCCCAAAAACTTTTCCATATCCGGAAAACAAACAGCAATATTTCTCCTTATCATAGCATATCCTTCTCTTTTCCCGCAATAAGGGAAATACAGAAAGTTCCTGCAGAAACCGTATAAAAATACACTTTTGCACAAAAAACAGAAGTCTGTCTCTGTTTTTTCAGGACAGACTTCTGTTTTTTACATATACATTTTACAGATGC
>OHCN01000787.1_pt1 | contig 11890 bp, 9 predicted proteins | sample 1566761 | NCBI WGS metagenome assembly OHCN01 (sample SAMEA3879568, study PRJEB24766) | human gut metagenome | biome: human-associated habitat; feature: feces | place: USA | collected 1985/1987 | reverse complement strand
GAGCCGTAAGGCTACGGACGGGGAGTACCGCGATATCGCACATCCGATCAACTCCGGAACCAGAGAAAAAATTCAGACCATTATCCTGAAACAGTACGAACAGGCGATGGCAGAAGCGGAAGCAGAGGAAGCTGCTGCAGAGGCCTGAGCAAAAAGGAAGAAAGAATGCCCCCGGGCGGAAAACGGAAGTGGTTACGTTTTCCGCCCGGGGGCGTTTTTGTCAGTAAAAACAAAGATGACGATATACAAAAGTATATCGCCATCTTTTTATGAGGGGGGAGATAGTGAGTGGTTTATCAACTATCCGAGCTTTATTATAAAAGGAATATGTGAGCAAAGTGTGTCCAAATTCTAAAAGAAATGGAAAAAATATAAAGAAAAGAAGAAAAATTGTGGGAAGAGGTATGGACAGAAGAGAGAAGAGAGCGTAAAGTGAGAGAAAAATGTATCTTCGGAGTCTTTTTTTGTGCCTGTATTTGCGTGAGCTGAAAAATTCCGGGAGTACATCATAAAAAGAGGAGGAAACAGGATGAAACAGAAAAGAATCAGTGATTACGGATATCGGATCGGACATCATGAAAATGGACCGCGAAACAAAATTACAGATGTGCCTGGTGTGCGGGTAGGCCATGCGACGGTGGAAAGTGGAAATCAGCATACCGGAGTGACGGTGATTGTGCCGGGAGAAGGCAATCCGTTTCTGAAAAAGTACCTGGCGTCTGCCTACGTGCATAACGGTTTTGGGAAAACGTGCGGTCTTGTGCAGGTACAGGAGCTCGGAACTCTTGAAACGCCCATTGCCCTGACCAATACACTGAATGTCGGAAAAGTGGCGGATGCCATGATTTCATGGATGATACAGCAGACCAAAAAAGAAGGGGAAGATGTTTTTTCCATCAATCCGGTTGTCGGAGAATGTAATGATTCGAGAATCAATGAGATTTGTAACCGGGTAGTGGGGGAAAAAGAGCTGTATCAGGCACTGGAGCAGGCGGATACAGACTTTGCGGAAGGTGATATCGGTGCCGGAACAGGAACGATCTGCTATGGGCTGAAAGGGGGAATCGGATCGGCATCCCGCACGCTGGTGCTTGACGGAAAAACATATACCATTGGTGTTCTGGTACAGTCAAATTTCGGGGCAACCAGAGATTTGAAAATCAGTGGAAAACCGGCAGGGGAGAAGATTCTGGAGCGGATCCGGAAGGAAGAATGCGGAAGCAGCGCCGAAGACCGGGGATCGATTATGACGGTTCTGGCAACAGACCTTCCGGTATCGGAGCGGCAGCTGTACCGGATTATCCGCCGCTGTGGAGTCGGAATCGCCAGAACAGGAGCCTACACCGGCCACGGAAGCGGTGAAATCATGATCGGATTTACAACGGCAAACCGCGTGGACACAAAGAGTACATGTGAAGTGGAAGCGTGCGCCCGGATAAAAGAAGAAAAAATCAACGAGGCATTTGAAGCAGCGGCAGAGGCTGTGGAGGAAGCGATCCTGAACTCTATGGTAACCGCAAAGGAAAAAAGAGGCCTGGACGGAGCCAGATACCGCAGCCTTGCCGAATTTCTGGAAACACCGGGATTTCTGAAATAAATTATTTTTCCAGAACCATACGCCCCAGCTCGGAAATTTCACATCCGCCTTTTGTCCGGTGCACGATGAGATAACCGGCGGAAGAAAGCTCTCCGAGTACGGTGCGCAGAGCCGCTTCGGATACAAAGGTTTCTCCGTCGGCCAGTCCGTTTTTGATTGCCAGGCGGCCTGCTTTCGGATGCGTCGATACGAAAGAAAGAACCTGATATTGAAGGTCGGTGAGGGAAACGTCAGCCATCTGGCGGGAACGGAGGTATGTCGGCAGATCGGAAAGCTGCAGCTTATGGCTGCTGTACCGGGTAAACAGGCTGCAGGACAGATTGTACAGCTCATGAATATTTCCGGGGTACGCATATTCCTTCAGAAAGCGCAGAAGCCCTTCCGAAAAGATCCGGTCGCAGGTCATATCGGTGTTGTGGAAAAACTGAAGCAGAAAGTAATTGAGAAGATCGGGAATATCCTCCCTGCGTCTGCGGAGCGGGACTGTCTGAAGCTCTGAAGCACTTAAAAGGTGAAAAAGTTCTCGCAGGAAGGTTCCTTTTTCTACTTTTTTGTAGAGGTTATCATCCGCAATAGCAATGATCCGCACATCGAAACGGCGGGTTTCCGGTGCGGAAAAGAAGTTACCATGAACATTGGTAAGAACATTGACCAGCAGATCCTGAATGGAAAGCGGAAAACGGTCCACTTGGGAAAGAACGAGTGTGCCATGGTTGGTTTCGGCAAGAAGCCGGAGCAGAGAAGCTTCGGTCAGATCGTTTCCGGGAGAATGAAGAACGGAAAAAGGATAATGATGGCGGCGCGAAAAATTGTGGATTGCACGTGCGAGTGTCCTGCGCTGTGTACCGCTTTCTCCCTGGACCAGAATCGGAAAATCAAAAAGTGCAAGATGTCTGGCCTGCGCCATCAGATTCTGGACGGAATCTGCGTGGGACAGGGAAAGCGAAAAGGTACGGGAGGAAGCAAAAAAAGTGCTTTCTTCCGTTTTTTCGTCTTTCGGAACCGACATTTCCGTGGATCTGCCCTCGGGAAGAAACGCAAGAAAAACAGGCTCTGTATCCGGAAAAACCATAGAGAGAACGCTTAACGTGATCTGTGTTTTCTGATCCGAAAGGAGAATAGTCCAGTCACCGTTGCGGTCGAAAGCCGTATCCGCGTAGGCAGGCGGAAAACATTCCGAAAAAGGCTGTCCTTCAAAGTTGGAGGAGGGAAGCGAGAAGGCATGTGCAAATTTAGTATTCATAAACTGAATGCGGCCATCCGCACCAAACAGACAGATGCCAATGGGAAGAGAGAACAGGATCACCTGCATGAGCTGTTCGGTCTGTACATAATTGGTATAGTAAGTTTCTGAGGTCTTGACGGTGTGAAGAATCTGATTGACATAATTGCGCGATACACGGTTTACGGTCTGCAGAGGAATGTTGAAATATTCGCAGAGCTGTAAAATAGTGGAAATATCGATGATACGGTTGCCGATATCCAGCACATTCGGAATGCGGGAAGGAACGAGCTGCGGCTCGCCGGCGGTGATAGCAAACTGAATGTCAGACTCGGTATCCTTGCATCCTGGATAAAACGGAACAAAGTCATATTGTGTGACGCCGCATTCCTCAAGCTGGGAAATGATAGCGAGCGTGGAATATCTATCATCGTTTACCAGATAGACACGTTCGTGCGGCGGAATCTGAATGATTTTATCCAGGAACATATGGTTGAAAACGCGGTCGCAGGGGAGCTGCAGAATGGAGGAGTCAAGGGTAAGCGGAAAGGTTTCCATGGCGCGGACGCTTGGAAAAAGGACGCACTGGTATCCCCGGAAGAGAGAGGGGTCTGTGGCCTGCTCTCTTAAAAGGGTGTTGAAGGTGAGATATTCACCGAGCACGGAGTGAAGATAGGACTGAAATTCGGAAAGCATTCGTTTCCGGGAAGAAATGATCAATACGTTGCCAAGCTTTTGTTTTCTGTTCATAAAGGGACCTCTTTTCCTGCTAAAAAGTGGTAATGGGTTAAAAATTAGGATAATTATATCATTTTTGACGAAAATAAACAACCCAAATGCAAAAAGACAAAAAAGAAAAGAAAAAATCAGGAAGAATGCTTTGACATAGTGACGCATTACATCTATAATACCGATTAAGCAAAGGGGCTGTAAAAAAAGGTAAGGCATCTTTGCTCTTTTTTATATCATGGTTCTGTTATCTGTGAAAAGAAAGAACAAAGAAAACAGCAACACTTGCAGAAAAGGAGGAGACAACAATGAAAAAAAGACATGTAATGCGTGCTCTGGTTGCAGCAGCAACAGCACTGGCACTGACAGCATGCGGATCGACAGGTTCTTCTGACGCAAGTAAGAGCACATCGACAGCAGCATCAACAACGTCCGCTGCATCGACCTCATCCGGTTCGGAAGCAGATACAGAGAATGAAATCACGATCCCGGCAGGCGAGTCGGTATCCCAGGATTCAGATGAGAATATGCAGATCATTCCGATGCTGGCAACCAGCTACGAAGCAAACGATGAAGCAACCGAGTATACGATTCATCTTCGTGAGGGCGTAAGCTTTACCGATGGAACTCCGTGGAATGCAGATGCCCTGATTGCAAACGTAAATAAATGGGCAGACAAGAGCCTTGGACTGAAACGTACTACATTCCTCTGCAATGTTCTGGATCATGCAGAGAAGATAGATGATTATACCGTTAAAATTTATTTATCACAGTCATTCGGTGCTTTCATCAGCAACCTGGCACATCCGGCTACGCTGATCATGAGCCCGAAACAGATTGAAGCAGGAGAAGATGCCTGTGCACAGGCACCGGTAGGAACCGGCCAGTACAAATTTGTTGAGTGGGTTGCCGGTGACCATATGAAGGTAGAGCTGAACAAAGACTGGTGGGGATATGACGCAGACGTCTGCGGCGGAACTGCTCTGGCAGATGCAGATGCAGGATTTAAGAGCATCACATTCAAACCGGTTGCAGAAAGTGCTACCCGTGTATCTGCAATTCAGGCAGGTGACGCACAGATTATGTGGTCTGTACCGACAGAAAGTGTTGACACCTTAAAAGGTGACAGCAACGTATCCGTTGGAATGGGCGACAGCATCGCCGTATGGTACTTCTTCATGAATACACAGAAAGCACCGTTCAACGATGTTAAGGTTCGTGAGGCAATGGCTTATGCAATCAACAAAGAGGCATATATCCAGGTCGTTATGAACGGTTACGGTTCTGTGGCAACTTCTATGGTAGGAGAAGAAGTACAGCACTACAAAGGAAATGATCCGTATTCCTACGATCCGGAAAAAGCAAAAGAGCTGTTAAAGGAAGCAGGATATCCGGATGGATTTACCACAACACTGATGTACAGCAACACGACAGCAAATCAGAAAAAAGCAGAGTTCTACAAACAGCAGCTTTCTGAGGTTGGTATTGATCTGGAACTGAACGGAATGGAAAGTGCCGTTCTGAATGAAAAGGTTCAGGGAGCTGACTGCGCAGGAGCAGATGCCGAGGTTGAATGCTACTTAAGCGGATGGTCTACTTCCACTGGTGATGCTGACTGGGGACTTCGTCCGATGCTGGCAACCGAGTCTGAGCCGCCGATGAGCTACAATGTCAGCTACTATGAGAATGAAAAAGTAGATCAGCTTCTCAAAGACGGTCTTGCAACTGCAGATGAAGACAAACGTGGTGAGATCTATGGAGAAGTACAGGATATCGTATGGAAGGATCTCCCGCTGCTCTGCATCGCAAGCGATAAAAACATCTGGGCAACCAGCAACAACATTACCGGAGTATATCTGTTAGGCGATGGAAGCATCGGCATGAGAAATGCCAGAATGGCAGCCGAATAACGGCAGACTGAAATAAGGATATGAAAAAGACCCCGGCGTCCTTCCATCAAAAGAGGGCGCCGGTTTCTTACAAACAGGAAAGCAGGCAGTGATCCGTGGGATTGTACCTGTAGGATAAGCATGAAAGTAGGAGATACAATATGCCAAAATATATACTGAAGCGTATTGTGGGTACGATCCCCACACTGATTATTGTTGTTACATTTGTATTTTTCTTTGTCCGCCTGATTCCGGGAGATCCGGCGAGACTCGTTGCAGGAGAGCAGGCAACACAGGATGACGTAGAGGCAGTAAGAGAAGAGCTTGGCCTCAATAAATCCATTCCGACACAGTATGTTACCTATGTGACAGGACTTTTAAAAGGAAATCTCGGAACCTCCCTTCGAACAAAGCAGCCGGTTACAAAGGAAATTGCGGGAAGATTCGGAAATACCGTCCGTCTGGCATTTGTCACATTGCTGTGGAGCTCGGTTGTGGGTGTGCTCTTTGGTGTGTGGTCCGGAACACACCGGGGAAAATGGCAGGATTATACCGGAATGACGATTGCGGTCTCGGGTATTTCGCTCCCCTCGTTCTGGATCGGCTTTCTGCTGATTATGCTGTTTGCGGTAAAACTGCGAATTTTGCCGACAACAAGCGGAACGAGCCTGAAAAGTCTGATTATGCCGTCTATTACGCTTGGCGTCGGAATTGCAGCCGTGATCGCACGATTTACAAGATCCTCCATTATTGAGGTTTTAAAAGAAGATTATGTCAGAACAGCAAGAGCAAAAGGAATCAAAGAAAAGGTTGTGATCTGGAAGCATGTTTTCCGCAACTCCATGATCTCCGTCGTGACGGTTGTGGGTCTGCAGTTCGGCTTTCTGCTGGGAGGTTCTGTTGTCACAGAAACGGTATTTGCCTATCCTGGCCTTGGCTCCCTTCTGATTGAATCGGTCAATTACAGAGATTATCCGGCAATCCAGTCCCTGATTCTGATCTTTTCGCTGCAGTTTATCGTCATCAACCTGATTGTCGATATCCTCTATGCGGTTCTGAATCCGGAAATTAAACTTCAGTAGGAGATGAGTGGAATGAAAGAAAAGAAAAAAGTACAGACCGAGAACCAGGAGAGAATTAAAACTCCGTTTTCTGAGATGGTTCGAAAATTTAAAAAACAGAAAAATGCAGTAGTTGCGCTTTGCTTTATCATTTTCCTCATTTTCCTTGCATTTTTCGGAAGCAAAATTGTGCCGTATGGAATCAATGAGTATGATTACAATGCGATTCTGCAGGGACCAAGTATGAAGCACCTGTTTGGAACGGATGAGTTTGGACGGGATCTGTTTTCCCGTATCATCTGTGGAACCCGGATTTCACTTGCGGTCGGATTCGGCGCTGTTACGGTCGGTGCAGTCTGTGGTACCATTCTCGGACTTCTGGCCGGATATTACGGCGGATGGATTGATTCTATTATTATGAGAATCTGTGATGTCCTGTTCGCTTTTCCGGGACTGATCCTTGCAATCGCCATCGTGGCAATCCTCGGAAGCGGCATGACAAACGTTGTGATTGCGGTCGCTGTCTTTTCTACACCGACCTTCGCACGGCTTGTCCGAAGCAAAACGCTGACCCTGAAAAATTCCGTTTTTGTCCTGGCGGCACGGAACATCGGTGTTTCCGATGCGAGAATTCTGTTTCACCACATTCTGCCGGGAGCCATTCCGGATATCATTGTACAGTATTCCATGTCGTTTGGATCTTCCATTCTGACGGCATCGAGCCTTTCCTTCCTGGGAATGGGAGCACAGCCGCCGACACCGGAATGGGGACTGCTTCTTTCCAACGGAAGAAACTATATGGCAAGTGCAATGTATGTGACGATTTTCCCGGGTCTTGCGATTTTCCTTACCGTACTGAGCTTTAACCTGTTAGGCGACGGACTTCGCGATGCACTCGATCCGAAACTTTCCGATTGATAAGGAGGAGCAGAAGTGGCTACTGATAACGTACTTGAGATAAAAAATTTACATACATATTTCTATACCGATGGCGGTGTGATCAAAGCAGTAGATGGTGTCGATGTGGAGCTTCGACGCGGCGCAACGCTTGGCATCGTAGGTGAGTCGGGAAGTGGAAAGAGCGTGACATCCCTCTCTGTGATGGGATTACTGGCCGGAACGAAAGGAAAAATTGCTGATGGCGAAATCCTGCTGGATGGCGATGACATTGTAAAGCTGACGAAGGAACAGCAGAGAAAGCTGCGCGGAAGCAAAATTTCCATGATTTTCCAGGAACCGATGACCAGTCTGAATCCGGTCATGAAGATTGGAGACCAGGTGGCAGAATGCGTTCTGCAGCACGAAAAAATATCAAAAAAAGAGGCACTGAAAAAGGCAGAGGACATGCTCCGGAAAACGGGTGTTCCGCGTGTGGAGCATATGATGAAGGAGTATCCGTTCCAGCTTTCCGGCGGCCAGAGACAGAGGGTCATGATTGCCATGGCACTTGTATGTAAGCCGGAAATCCTGATTGCAGATGAGCCGACGACTGCACTGGATGTAACGATTCAGGCACAGATACTGGATCTGATGAATCAGCTGAAAAAAGAGACAGGTACATCGATCCTGTTTATTACACATGATCTTGGTGTTGTCGCAGAGGTCTGCGATGATGTTGCCGTTATGTACTGCGGCCGCGTGGTAGAGCGCGGAGATGTAAAAACAATTTTCGCCAATCCGTCCCACCCGTATACGAAGGGACTGCTGGGATCGATTCCGAGACTGGGAGACGCCGGAAAAGAACTGAAGTCGATTCCGGGTAACGTTCCAAACCCGAAATATATGCCGAAAGGCTGCAAATTTGAGCCGCGATGTCCATACGCTTCGGAAAAATGCCGCGAGGAAGAACCGGGATTTTTCCAGATCGAGGAAGGCCATATCAGCAGATGCTGGCTCTGCGAAAGCGGACAGCTCAAAACAGATCACGTAGAGAAGGCAGGTGACTAGGATGTCGGATACATTACTTAGAGTAGAGGATTTGAAAATTTATTATCCGGTTGCCGGAAGCGGATTTGGAAAAAAGGAATTCGTCAAAGCGGTAGACGGAGTTACCTTTGAGGTGAAAAAAGGCGAGGTATTCGGAATTGTAGGCGAGTCCGGCTGCGGAAAATCCACGCTGGGAAGAGGGGTCTGCAAACTGGAAAATCTGACATCGGGCCATGTGTATCTGGATGGAGAAGATATTACAGAGTACAATGACCGGAGAATGCGTTCCATCCGGAAAAAGGTACAGATGGTTTTTCAGGATCCGTATGCGTCCCTGAATCCACGGATGTCCGTTTTTGACATCATTGCAGAGCCGCTGCTGGTGCATCATCTGTATCAGGATAAAGCGGATCTGGAAAAGAAAGTGCTGGATCTTTTGCACCGGGTAGGACTGGATGACTACCATGCAAACCGTTATCCACATGAATTTTCCGGCGGTCAGCGTCAGAGAATCGGAATTGCCCGTGCACTTGCGGTAGAACCGTCTCTGATCATCGCAGACGAACCGGTTTCGGCACTGGATGTGTCTATTCAGGCGCAGGTTCTGAATCTTTTAAATGAACTGAAGCATGACCTGGATCTGACTTATATTTTTGTTGCACATGACCTGAGCGTTGTGGAATACATCAGTGACCGTGTCGGCGTTATGTATCTCGGCAATTTCGTGGAGGTCGGAGAAAAAGAGAAAATTTACAGCAATCCGATGCATCCATATACGCAGGCACTGCTTTCCGCAGTTCCGGTTCCGGATCCGACGGCAAAAAGAGAAAGAATTCTGCTTGAGGGAAGCATCCCATCCGCCCACAAGCCGCCGACAGGCTGCAAATTCCATACCAGATGTCCAAAATGCATGGAATGCTGCAAAACACAGGCGCCGGAGCGGTATGAAGTGGATGACGGACATTACGTATATTGTCATCTTTATGATAAAGAAAGAAGGAAACAGCAGAAATGAAACTTTTTATCAGTGCAGATATCGAGGGCTGTGCCGGAGTGGCACTGACCGATGAAACACATAAGAAGGAAAGCGTATACCAGAGATTTGCAGAGGAGATGACCGAAGAGGTCGTTGCGGCATGCGAAGCAGCACATGAAGCGGGTGCGGATGAGATTGTCGTAAAGGACGGTCACGGAGATGCATCCAACATTGACCCGCTGAAAATGCCGGAGTATGTCACCCTGATCCGGGGAAAGAGTGGTCATCCGTATAATATGATGTATGGTATCGACGACAGCTATGACGGTGTACTGTATCTTGGATACCATGCACCGGCAGGAGATCCGAATTTTTCGATCAGCCACACATCGACAGGAAACAGCCTGTATATTCATCTGAATGGAAAAGTGATGAGTGAGTGCATGCTGAACAGCTATACAGCAGCATCACATCACGTACCGGTGCTGTTTCTTTCCGGAGATGAAGAGATCTGCCGTCAGGCCAAAGAACTGATTCCGGGCATTACGACAGTGGAAACGAAGCATGGTGTCGGTGCGGCAACGTGGTGCAAAGCGAAAGGAAAAGTGATATCCGAAATCCGGGAAGGGGTAAAAAAGGCAGTTGCCGGACAGAAAAAAGAGTGCCAGGTGGCTCTTCCGGAGCACTTTACATATGAGGTAACCTATAAAGACTGGAAAAAAGCGTACACGATGTCGTTTTATCCGGGAATGCAGAAGGTAGATACCTTCACAAATAAGCTGGAGACAGATCGCTGGATGGATATTGTCACAGCACACTGCTTTGTTGTATATTAAGAATATAAATCTGATAGAAAACCAAAGAAAAGAGGATAAAACAATGGATATAGAAATGTTTGGTAAGCTTTCCGATGCATTTGGACCAAGTGGATTTGAGGAGGATGTCATCCGTACCATAGCAGATTACTGCAAAGAATTTGATGTAGAAAATGACGCAATGAATAACCTGTATGTGCGGATGCCGGGAACAGAGAAGGATTCCCGTCCGGTCATCCAGCTGGATGCCCATCTGGACGCATGCGGTTTCATGGTACAGAATATCCAGGACAACGGATGCCTTGGCATTATCATGCTTGGCGGCTTTCATCTGACCAGCCTTCCGGCACATGCGGTATGGATCCGCACCAGATCCGGAAAAATGGTACATGGTATTATCTGCGCAAAACCGGTTCATTTCATGACAACAGCGGAACGCAGCAGTCAGACTCTGGAAATTGAAAAAATGTATGTGGATGTCGGAGCAACCAGCCGCGAGGAGGTTGAAAACGTTTTCGGAATCCATATCGGTGATCCGATGATGCCGGATGTAACCTTTGAATACGATGCAGAGCATGAGATCTGCTTCGGAAAAGCATTTGACAACCGGGCCGGCTGCGCATGCATCGTAGATACGATGAAACAGCTGGAAAAGGAGCAGGCTTCTCTTGCGGTTAATGTTGTCGGCGCCTTTGCAGCACAGGAGGAGGTCGGAACCCGCGGTGCTGTGGTAACAAGTCAGATTGTAAAACCGGACCTTGCCATTGTATTTGAGGGATCTCCTTCCGATGACTTTTTCATCAGCGCAGGACAGGCACAGGGCTGCATGAAGAAGGGTGTTCAGATTCGTATCCTGGACAACAGCTATATTTCCAATACGCAGTTTATTTCACTGGCCGAGGAAGTAGCAGAAAAATGCGGAATTAAATACCAGGAGAGCGTAAGAAGAGGCGGAAGTACAAACGCAGCAAAAATCAGCGTGACAGGAAAAGCAGTTCCGTGTCTGGTGCTTGGTGTTCCATCCCGCTATGCGCACAGCCATTACAATTTCTGCGCAAAAGAAGACCTGGAGGCAGCAAGCGCAATGGCAGCCAATGTCATTCGTGCTTTAGATGAGGAAAAGATCCGTCATATCTGCCATCAGGATGTATTGTAAAATATTCGATAACGAAAGAAAAAGCATGCCGGAAGCGGGTTCACAGGAAAGGTGAAGCCGTTTTCGGCATATCTGGTAAAAAAGGAGAGTTTACAAGTGAGAAAACCGATCATTGGAATCTTGGGAAATACGTATAAAACACAGCCGGGACTTTTTTCAAGTGCGGAGAGAATGTATGTCAACAGCGATTATATCGAATCAGTTCTGAACAACGGCGGAATTCCTATGGCAATTCCGGCAGTTGCCATGAAAGCGGATCCGGAAGGCATACTTGCTGTGTGCGACGGAATTCTGGTTCCCGGCGGAGAGGACTTAAATCCGTGGTATTATGGAGAAGAGCCAAAACCGCAGATCCAGACGATTCGTCCGGAGATCGACGAGGCCTGGTTTGCACTTGGACGGGCAGCAAAAGAGATGGGAATGCCCATGCTTGGCATCTGCAAGGGAATTCAGTTTTTAAATGTCCTGTGCGGCGGTGATCTGTACCAGGATATCTATACACAGAAGGAAACTACAATT
>OHCN01000774.1_pt1 | contig 12025 bp, 10 predicted proteins | sample 1566761 | NCBI WGS metagenome assembly OHCN01 (sample SAMEA3879568, study PRJEB24766) | human gut metagenome | biome: human-associated habitat; feature: feces | place: USA | collected 1985/1987 | reverse complement strand
GAGCCGATAAAGCGGCCCTCGTCCGTGATGCAGCGGCGGAACCACGCGCCGTCCCACGCAAGCGTGCGGCAAAGCGCCTGCTGGCGGGCATAGAGCGCTTTGCATTTCGCTGCAAATTCCGGTTCGCCCTTGCGCTCGGCCAGCTCCTGCATCATGCGCAGCGCGACGGCAAACTGCATCCCCGTCCAGATGCTCTCGCCCTTCCCCTTGCGGCAGACCTTATAGAGCATATCGTTCCAGTCGGAGCTGAGCATCAGCGGGAAGCCGTGCGCGCCCATGTTCTGCGTGGTGAAGCGGATGGACTGTTTGATGTGCTCCCAGATCGTGCCGCTGCCGCCGTCGAAATACGGGGCCTGCGTGTCGAGGTACGAAATGCTTCCCTCTTCCAGCGCGATGTGATAGGCGTCCATGACCAGCCAGAGGTGGTTGTCCGAGTGGATGCGCGTGACCGGCTCCCAGCCCTCGGTGGGGAAGAAATAGTGGTTGCAGTGGCCGTCCTGATACTGCTGAGTCAGGAGCAATTCAAATTTCTCTTTTGCCCGGTCAAGTTGAAGCGGGATCATGGCAAGAACATCCTGCGCGGTGTCGCGCACGCCGATGCCGCGGAACGTACCGGTGGCGTAGTAGCTGATATTCCGGGAGAAGCGGAAGTTCCGCTCCATCTGGTAGGGGTTCCAGATGTTGATCATCGTCTCCGCGTCCTTGTCCGGGAGGCTGCACTGGAAGCCGGAGAAGAAATCCTCCCATGTTGCCGCCAGCTTCTGCATGGACGCGGCGAAAAAGTCAGGGGCTTTGCAGGCGGCAAGGGACTTGGAAATCTCGCTCTCCGTCATCTCCGTGCCGAGATAAATATTGAGCGATTTTGTTTCCCCGGCGCGGAGCGTCAGCGGCAGTTCCAGCGCGAAGCACGGATCGCCGCCAAAGAGTGTGGAGTTTTTCAGATGTTCGCGTTCGAGTCCGACCGGCGCTTCCTCACTGCGGTAGCTGCCGACAAATTCGTCGCGGTCGCAGTCAAATCCAGCTGCGGGCACATCGCTTGCAAAATACACCAGCGGCGTCTCATCGGGCTTCGGCTGGTTTTCCACGCCGTAGCGGTAGATGAGCACGCCGTCCTTCTCGTAGACGGACAGCTGGTGCTTGTTGTAGCACTGCCATTGCAGCTCGCGCATGAATTCCATCATGCCAAGCTCGACGTAGGGGTAAATCGTCACGTTCCGGTCGCAGTCGGAGCGCAGCTCCAGATGCCAGAGCATGACGTTTTTCAGCGGACTGACCAGATACGTCGCCTCGGCGTGCAGGCCGTCACGCTCCGCTGAGAAGCGGGTGTAGCCCATGCCGTGCGCAGCCTCCCATTTCTCGGGCTTGCAGGCGCACGGCTCATTGGTCGGACACCAGACGGCATCGCCGTCCTTGATGTAGGTATAAAATCCGCTGCGGTCGGTCGGCAGGTGGAAGAAGCGGTAGTGGTTGATGCGCCAGATCTGCGGCGAACGGTACCAAGCAACGCCGCCGCCCGCCTGCGAGATCATCGCGTGAAGTGTCCCGTTGGACAGATAGTTCATCCACGGGGTCGGCATATTGTACCGGGACAGCACAATTTCCCGATTCTGATTCTCAAAACGGTATGGGTTCATTTGTCCGTCTCCGTTCTTTTTTGTGCCAGCAGCCACTGCAGGAGCATTTCATCATACGCATACGTCCATGCGTCATGGCCGCAGTCTCCAAAAACCGTCAGCCTTGCATTGCCGCCCGCACGCTGTATTGCCTTGACCATATCGACCGTCTCCGTCAGGGGTACGACATCGTCCAGCGCACCATGAAACGCCCAGACTGGCATAGTCAATACCTCTGCGTTCCACGGCATTCCGCCGCCGCAGCAAGGCGCGATAGCCGCGAACAGCTCCGGCGCCGCCATCGCAAGGAACCATGTGCCGTATCCGCCCATGCTGAGTCCTGTCAGCGTGACCCGATCCGGGTCGCAGGCGTATGCTTCGATCATGCGGCAAACGAACTGCTTCAGTTCCGGAAGCATCGCCACCCAAAAGGACCCTTCCGGGCAGCGCGGTTCGATCAGCACGCAGTCTTCTTCCCGCGTTTCTGTCAGGATGTTCGCCAGTCCATGAATCTCAGCCTTCTCCAGATCCTCACCACCGCCGCGTTCACCTGCGCCGTGCAGCTGGATAATCATTGGAAGACCTGCGTGCATCCGCTCCGGCATCCGGACGGCATAGGCAAAGCCCGCATCTGTCAACCGATGATATTGTACGTTCATTTTGTATCCTCCGCCCTGTCTCAAATGACATTTGCCGACGCGATCTCATGCCAGAAAATTGCCCGTGTCGCCTCTCCGTCGGCTTTTTCCTCGCAGCAGCAGTCGAGAACCGGCTCCTCCAGCTCCTCGATCCGGTCGAGCCGTCCTTCCGCATAGGCCAGCAGCCGGTCTCTGCAATGCAGCAGTCGCTGGCGCTGGCCGCCGATGCGAAGATCAACCACGTCAAAGCCCTGCGGCTTGTTTTCGTGCATCCACTGCTGCTCATAGGCCGCATAAAACGCGTCCAGCCGTTCGAGCGCCGCGTCATAATCGGTGCTGAGCGCCTTCGCGGCTTTTTTATCGCCGGACAGATACGCCGCCCTTGTGCGGATGCCAAGGTCTGCTTTCACACTCAAAAACGCGCAGAGCGCCCGCAGGGAGCGGAACAGGTAGCCGTATTCGGCGTGATCCGCATACACGGCCAGCCTCGCGGCGCAGTCCGCATAACCAGCCGCGTCGCCCGACTTCACGCGGTTGTCGAACTGGCCCATGAACGGGTCACAGTAGAGCAGATATTTTTCCGGGTTATAGATCGCCTCAGCGGAATCGTTCTGCGTCCCGATCAGGTCGAGCGCGCGGAAATCCTCAAACGGAATGCCGAATTCCCGTTCGAAATTCGCGTGAATGGTTTCCACATCGTCAATGTCCTGCGCCATCTGCGAGACGGTAAACAGCGCCGGAAGCACAGCAAATTTGGAGCATTCCGCGCCGTTGTCGCCCCACATGGTCATGACGACATTTTCAACGCCCTTTGCGTGGCAGGCTTTCATTGCCTCGCGCATAGTTGCGATGCTGAACGTGTTGTGCGGCGCAAAGCCCGCCCATGTCTAAAGTCCGCCCGCGAACCACGAACCGCTTTTGATTGCGTTGTGGGCGTCGATATTTCTCTCATAGCTCTGCCGGTCGCGGCTAAAATAATCCCAGTACACCAGGTGAATATTCTCCGGCACCAGCTGTCTGACTTCCTCCGGAATTTCGCCGAGCTTCGGGTCCTGATTGAAATTGGTAAAGTAATCCCCGCCCGCCAGACGGAAGAACATATCGCCCCACATCAGAAGCTCGAAGCCATATTTTTTCGCCATTTCTGACACCCTGCGCAGATGTTCCATCAGGATGCTGAAGCGATCGCGGTAGCCGTGCAGCGTCAGATATTTGCCAAGGCCGAGCAGATCCGCTTCGTCCATGCCAATGTTCACAATATTGGTGCGCAGACATTCGCGCAGCGTGCGGAACATTCCATCGACCAGCGCATAGGTGCGCTCGTCGCCGGTCAGCAGGATATCGGCGGCGTCGTGAATTTCCCGGTAGACCGGCCAGTGGAACAGGGCGTTGACATGGGCAAGCGTCTGAATACAGGGAATGACCTGCATCCCGTGCGCTGCCGCATACGCATCGATCTGTTTTAATTCCGCCTTGCTGTACCGTCCGCGCAGATGGCCGAAATAGGGCTGGCCGTCCACCTCATAGGTATCCTCCATATAAAGATGCAGCGTATTGCAGCCGAGCTTCGCGGTCAGATCGATCCAGCGCTTGACGCTTTCCACCGTCATAACGGCGTTTCGTGAGCAGTCGAGCATCGTGCCGAAAGTCTTGAAAGTATGTTCCATTTCTTTATCCTTTCCAGTCCGGTCAATAGTCAAACACGCGGTCTTCTCCCGCGCCAAAGCGCAGCAGATAGATGCGCCGCTGATTCGGCTTCAGGAGCAGCACGTCCCATAAATCTTCTGTTTCCGTGCCCAAGCCCCGCTCCGTGCATTTCCGGACGTTCGGAAACAGCGATTTTATCGGCTGCGGGCGGACTGAGTCGATCAGGAAATATGGGATGTGACAGAACGTAGTTTCGTAATCGCAGGCGTAGTGCCCTGCAAACCAACCACCGATGCGGATACCGTGCTTTTGCGCCTGCCGCAGCAGCATCATGGCCGGCTCCGAGGAATAGTTCATGTAATTCCAAGGATCCTGCCCCGTTTCAAACCGAGATTTCGGCAGCGCATGGGAAAAAACAAGCACCATCCATCCGGCAGGTAAATCCAACGCCTCCCGTTTCAGCCACACAAGCTGCTCCGCGCCGTATTGGCAGCTTTTTTCAAAAAGTTCTTCCTGTTCGTCGATCTGCGAAACATAGGACGAGAGGAAAATCAGACGCGCCTTCCGCTCGGAGAAATCCACATAATAGTACGGCCTATTCTGCGGTCGATGCAGATCGGGGTACTGTTCCAGATAAGCCGTCTCCTGATACCAGCGCTCGTCCGTCACGATGCCCGTCACGATTTGGCCGACATAGCGCTCATTGCGAAAGCCATCGTCGTCGCCGCAGGCAATGTAGAGCTTGCCGGAAGCTGTTGCATTCTGAAACCGCGCCAGCTCCTGCGAAAGTACAAAGCGGGACGCATTTTCGGGGATGCTGCCGTTTAAAATATCGCCAAGGTGGATGACGCCGTCAAAATGCGTCTGCGCATCGACCGCGCGGATGTTTTCGTCCGTATGATCCGCGAAATCCGACACAGCCGTTCCCGCAAGCAGCGCGAAGCAGAGATCGTCCGGCTCCCGGAGTGCATGGAGCTTTTCTGTCAGCGACCGGCAATTGTCCGCAAAATGTGGTTCCATATGGATGCCTCCATCTATATTTAATAATGAACGATTCTGTCTTCGCCAGCGCCGAAGCGTTTTAGATAGACCCGGCGTTCACTCTTTTTCAGAACGAGCGCATCCCAGAGATCTTCGCTCGGCGTGCCCAGCTCTCTCTCCCAGAAGCGCACGTCGTCATCAAACAGCTGCGGGTCGTATGCGGTCTGTGACGCGGTAATGACAAATGGGATCCCGAAAAGCGTCTTAATCCGATCCCCGTGATAGTGGCCGATGAACCATCCAGCCACGTCGAAGCCGTACTGCTTTCGGCACTGCTCCAATGCACGAAAGATCTGATTGCCGTTGACGATGTCGTTCTTTTCGAGTGCAGTTTTCTCATCGAACAGCAATGCAGAAAACGGCGCGTCATGCGAGAATAGCATCACCGTCCAGTCCGCCGGCAAAACCAGCACCTCGTTTTGCAGCCACTGGATTTGTTCTTCCTCGTATCCGAAGATCATGACCGAACCGCCGCCGCGGTGCTCGTAATAATACGAGCAAACAAACACAAGGCGAACCTTTTCTTTTGCAATATCTACATAATAATAGGGCTTCTGCGCCGGACGGCGGACGTTCTGCTCCGCGTCCAAAAAGCCGATGGCCTCCGGCCAGAGCCGCGCGGAATACGGCCCGCTGCATGCGTCGTGATTGCCCTGCACCGGGAAGAAGCGTCCGCTCGAAACAGTGGGCCGGAACAGCGCGAGCTGCTGCCGCAGCAGAAGCTTTGCGTACCGTCTGCCGATCTCACCGGCGAGGAAATCACCCAGATGGACGCAGCAGTCAAAATGTACCGCCTGATCGACTGCGGAGATGTTCTCAATGGTAGCCGGGACGGAATTGTCCAGATGCGAGTCCGCAACCAGGGCAATGTTTAAATCCCCATTGCAGGACAGCACGTCCTGGATTGTATGTGCTGCTTCGTATTCATAGCATTGATTGATCATATCGAATCCCTCAACAAGGCCGGATCGGCGGCAATTGTGCACGCCGTATCCATTTCTCACATTTCAGCCGGTATTTTTGTATCAATTAAACGATAGCACGTCATTTATCGACCTGTCAAATGGGCATAGTGCCAAAAAAGGGTCTGTTTGCGCCATGACAATTATGTATTGTTTTTTATGAGATATTTTGTGTATGAATTGGCAATCATGCGCAATGTTTGTAAGTCGGAGCATACATATTACTATTGTCTCATGTGTGTCTATGCGCGGTTAGGTTTGACGCTTACGTTCCTGCGAAGCTCTATCCTTATGTAAAAAGCAAGACGCAAACTCAAATGCATGAGTTTGCGTCTTGCTTTTGCCCGTACCGACTGCACCCCTATGACACATTGTGTACCTAAGGGGTGAAACAGTTGAAACTTCTGGGCTTTTCGCAGCTGCATCTTTTTTGGTGCAGCTTGATGTGTGATTCGAACACTATGGATCAACTACCAAATTAGAAAACAAAATCACAACCCAGCGACAGCGGTTGTGATTTTGAACGAAGAAAGACCTTTGCTGTCGAGGTGAACGCGCTTGCGCGGTCACCTGACAACCAAAGGTCATTTCTGAGTGGAGCAGGGTACGGGAGTCGAACCCGCCTCCGCGGCTTGGGAAGCCGCTGTACTACCGATGTACGAACCCTGCCTGTTTGATGCGCTGCTATCATAGCATCTTTTCTTCAAAAATGCAACCGTTTTCTGGCGAAATCTGAAAACCGGTGTTCCGGTGCAGGGTTCTATGTGTTTTTCGAAAGCTCCGGGCTTAATATCCGGACGGGTTCCGGGTCTGCCAGCGCCAGCTGTCGCGGCACATATCGGCAAGCGTTTTCTTTGCCTCCCAGCCAAGGATCTGCTTTGCCTTGGCGGGGTCTGCGTAGACCGTGGCCAGATCGCCTGCGCGGCGCGGGCCGATGACGTAGGGGACGGGAACATTGTTGACCTCGGAGAAGGTGTGCACCATTTCCAGCACGCTGACGCCGCGGCCGGTGCCGAGGTTGAAGACCTCGCAGCCGGTGTGCGCCTGCGCATAGCGGATCGCGCACAGATGGCCCTCGGCCAGATCGACGACGTGGATATAATCGCGCACGCCGGTGCCGTCCGGGGTGTCGTAGTCGTCGCCGAAGACGGTCAGCCTTTCGCGGCGGCCGATGGCGACCTGCGTGATGTAGGGCATCAGATTGTTGGGAATCCCGTTCGGGTTCTCGCCGATCAGGCCGGATTCGTGCGCGCCGATGGGGTTAAAGTAGCGGAGCAGCACGACGGAAAGCGCCGGATCGGCCCTGCAGGCACCCTTCAGGATCTCCTCGATCATGAACTTCGTCCAGCCGTAGGGATTGGAGCAGCCGCCGGTCTGCGCCGTCTCATACAGTGGCGCAGGCTGGTCGCCGTAGACCGTGGCCGAGGACGAGAAGACGAACTGATGGCAGTTATGCTCGCGCATGACCTCCAGAACGGTCAGCGTGGAGTCCAGATTGTTGCGGTAATAGAGCAGCGGCTTTTCGACGGATTCGCCGACGGCCTTGAGTCCGGCAAAGTGGATGACGCCGGTGATGTCGTAGTCGGAAAAAAGCCTGTCCATCGCGGCCCTGTCGCAGCAGTCTGCCTCGACGAAGACCGGGCGCTTGCCGGTGATGCGCTCGATGCGGTCAATGACCTTCGGAGAACTGTTGTACAGATTATCAACAATGACGATATCCTGTCCCGCGTTCAGCAGGGAAACGGCGGTGTGGCTGCCGATGAACCCGGCGCCGCCAGTCAAAAGAATGGACATATGAAGCCCTCCTGTATCCGAAATTTCAGTGGCAGTATAGCACGCGGCGGAAAAAAGTGCAAGGCAAAAGCGCAGATTCCGTGCAGAAACAGACAATATGATAAATTGTAAGCAAAATATGATAAATGCGCGCGGCGGCCGTCCGCAGCGTTTCCGGCGAAAAACGCAAAATGCCCCTTCCAAACGGGGAAAAGTTTTGGTATAATAACTAATACCCTATAAAAGAAGGGATGAGGATATGGCGAAGCTGTACTTTAAATACGGCGCAATGGGCTCGAGCAAAACGGCGACGGCGCTCATTACCAAATATAATTACGAAGAGCGCGGGATGCGCGTCTGGCTCATCAAGCCTGCCGCCGACCGGCGCGACGGAGAATTCACGCTGCGTTCGCGCATCGGCCTGACGGCGCAGTGCGAGGCGATCGGCCCGGAGTGCGACCTGCGCAAACAATACGCCGCGCACGGCAGGGCGGACGTGATCATTGTCGATGAATGTCAGTTCCTGACCGGGCAGCAGATTGATCAGCTGCGGGAGCTTGTCGACCGCGAGAACCTGCCCGTTCTGTGCTTCGGCCTGCGGACGGATTTCCAGACGAAGCTCTTCCCCGGCAGCCGGAGGCTGTTTGAGCTGGCCGACTCCATTACCGAGATCAAAACCATCTGCGACTGCGGCCGTAAGGCGACCACGAACGCCCGCATCAGCCCCGACGGCTATGTCGTCACCGAGGGCGATCAGGTCTTCCTGGGCGGCAACGACAGTTATATCGCCATGTGCCATAAATGCTATCAGGACTATATCAACGAACACAGAAAGGTGGAACTTCTCCATGGAACTGAACGAGATCCTCAGTAAAGTCGATCACACCCTCCTCGCCCAGACGGCGACCTGGGCCGAGATCAAGGCCATCTGCGACGACGGCATGAAGTATCATACCGCGTCCGTCTGCATCCCCGCTTCCTATGTGAAGCAGGCGAAGGACTACGTCGGGGACAAGCTGCCCATCTGCACCGTCATCGGCTTCCCGAACGGCTACGACACCACGAAGGCCAAGTGCCTCGAAGCGCTCGACGCGGTCCAGAACGGCGCGGACGAGGTCGACATGGTCATCAACATCGGCTGGGTCAAGGACCAGCGCTGGAACGATCTGCTCGAAGAGATCAAGGCCGTCAAGCAGCACTGCGAGGGCAAGCTCCTGAAGGTCATCATCGAGACGTGCCTGCTGACGGATGACGAAAAGATCAAGATGTGTGAGATCGTCTCCGATTCCGGCGCGGACTACATCAAGACCTCCACCGGCTTCTCCACCGGCGGCGCGACGTTCCATGACGTGGAGCTGTTCGCGAAGCACGTAAAGCCCGGCGTGAAGATCAAGGCCGCCGGCGGCATTTCGTCGCTGGAGGACGCGGAAAAGTTCATCGAGCTCGGCGCGTCCCGCCTCGGCACCAGCCGCGTGGTCAAGATCGTCAAGAAGCTGGAGGCGGAGAAGCAGTAACGCACCCAAAGGCGCTCCCGCGCCAGCTATGTAGGGGCCGATGCCCATCTTCGGCGCTAAGAGCCGCGCAAAGCGCGGTTGCGCCTCGAAACTAGCCTGCGGGCATCGCATCGGCCCGCGCAGTACAGACCGTTTTTACGAGAATCTTCGGCGAATTCGTGATTGCCCAACGGGCCGATGTGGGCATCGGCCCCTACAAGACTTCGGTGAATTCGTACTGCTCTGCAAGTTTTGAACGCAAAGCTAATTTGCCGCAGTTATTCTAACGCAACAATTCACAAGTTTGGCGTACCGTAACAAGCGCCCCTTTTCTCCCCCTTCTTTTCCGGCAAGGCGGAAAAGAAGGGGCCGTCGGAGACATGACCAGCTCGCAAATTTGAAAAAACCCGCATATTGCGATTTCCCCCATCATACACATAGAAAGGAGCCAAATTATATGGCTAATTATCCGACTCCGCATATCAATGCCAAGCCCGGCGACTTTGGTAAGACTGTTCTCATGCCCGGCGACCCGCTGCGCTCGAAGTTCATTGCGGAAAACTTTCTGGAAAACGCAGTTCTCGTCAATAATGTCCGCGGCATCCACGGCTATACCGGCACGTACCACGGCGTAAAAATTTCCGTCATGGCCTCCGGCATGGGTATGCCGTCCATCGGCATCTATTCCTGGGAGCTGTATACCGTGTTCGGCGTGGAAAACATCATGCGCATCGGCTCGACCGGCGCGATGCAGGAGAATATCAACCTGCGCGATATCGTCATCGGGCAGGGCGCCTGCACGGATTCGAACTGGGCGGGCCAGTACCATCTGCCCGGCACGTTCGCGCCCATTGCGGATTATCATATGCTTGAAACCTGCGTCGAGACAGCCAAGGAGCTGGGGCTTCCCTATCACGTCGGCAACATCCTGTCCTCCGACCGCTTCTACGGCGACGACGGCGATATGACTGGCGGCTGGATCGGCAATCAGGCGTGGAAGAAGATGGGTGTCATGGCCGTCGAGATGGAGGCTGCGGCCCTCTATATGAACGCGGCCCGCGCAGGCAAGCGTGCGCTTGCCATCTGCACGGTGTCCGACCATCTGCTGCGAAACGAAAACTGCACCGCCGAGGAGCGGCAGAACGGCTTCACGAACATGATGAAGCTGGCGCTTGAGACGGCTGTGAAACTGGAGAAATAAGCAATGAAACGAGTATTTCTGATCGTTCTTGACTCCTGCGGCGTGGGCTATGAGCCCGACGCGGCGGAGTTCGGCGACGTCGGAGCCAATACGCTGCACACGTGCAGCCAGTCTCCGAAGTTCGCCATGCCGAACCTCATTTCCATGGGCCTCGGCAATCTGGACGGCGTGGACTATCTGCCGAAGACAGACCGTCCGCAGGCCGCGCTTGCGAGACTGCAGGAGCTTTCTCGCGGCAAGGATACGACCATCGGCCATTGGGAGATCGCGGGCCTCGTCTCGCCGCAGCCGCTGCCGACGTTCCCGCACGGCTTCCCCGAAGAGGTCCTGAAGCCGTTTTCCGAGCAGACAGGCCGGGGTGTGCTGTGCAACCTGCCGTATTCCGGCACCGAGGTCATCAAGGACTATGGCCGCGAGCACGTGCAGACCGGTGATCTGATCGTCTACACGTCGGCGGATTCTGTGTTCCAGATCGCAGCGCATGAATCTGTCGTCCCGCCTGAGCAGCTTTATGCATACTGCCGCATCGCGCGAAAGCTTCTTGTCGGCAAATACGGCGTGGGCCGCGTCATCGCCCGCCCGTTCGAGGGCGAATGGCCGTACACGCGCACGCCCCGCCGCCATGATTTCTCGCTTGAGCCGCCCGCAAAGACCATGCTCGACGCGATTGTCGAGGCCGGACAGGATATGATCGCAGTCGGCAAGATCCACGATATTTTCGCCGGACGCGGCATGACAGAGTTCACCTACACCTCCGGCAATACTGACGGCCTTGCAAAGACGCTCGAAATCGCAGACCGGGACTTTACCGGCCTGTGCTTCGTGAATCTCGTTGATTTCGATATGCTCTACGGCCACCGCAGGAACCCGGACGGCTACGCACAGGCGCTGCATGAATTTGACACCTGGCTGCCGGAGCTGCTTGCAAAGCTCGGAGACGACGACTGCGTCATCATCACCGCCGACCACGGCTGCGACCCCGGCTATCTCAAGCATACCGACCACACGCGCGAGTATATCCCCATGATCGCGCTCGGCAAAAAAGTAAAGCCCGTCAATCTCGGCACGCGCGCAGGCTTCTGCGACATCGCTGCGACCGTGACGGAGCTGCTTGGCGTCCCGTACCAGACGCCGGGGAGGAGCTTTGCTGCGGAGCTGGTTTAAGAGGAAGGAAGGGAGAACGCCCATGACACCGGAAGAGCTTGTCCGTCAGGCGCTTGCCGCGATGAAATTCGCCTATGTGCCGTACTCCGGCTTTACGGTCGGCGCGGCGCTGCTGACAAAGAGCGGGAAGGTCTATCTCGGCTGCAACATTGAAAACGCTGCCTATGGTCTCACCATCTGTGCCGAACGCACCGCCATCTTCAAGGCCATCAGTGAGGGCCACCGGGATCTCAAACGCATCGTCATCGCTGGGAAGAGCGAGGACTACTGCGTCCCCTGCGGCTCCTGCCGGCAGGTAATGCAGGAGTTCGCCCCCCAGATGGAGGTCATCTGCCTCAACGGCAAGGGGGAGGCCAAGCACTTCGCCCTGAAGGAGCTGCTGCCCTATGGCTTCGACGAGACGTGGCTGTGACCGCCGCCCTACAGGCGGCATAGGATAGACCACTCCCCTAAAAGGAGGTCTTTTCCGTGGCAGATACGCTGGATGCCCTGC
>OHCN01000767.1_pt1 | contig 12109 bp, 10 predicted proteins | sample 1566761 | NCBI WGS metagenome assembly OHCN01 (sample SAMEA3879568, study PRJEB24766) | human gut metagenome | biome: human-associated habitat; feature: feces | place: USA | collected 1985/1987 | reverse complement strand
GTACTCGAAACTCAGCCCATACACGGTATAGCAGACCGACACATAACAGGCGAAGCGCAGCAGCCCTTCATCCACATCCTCCGGGCGCAGCTCCGGCAGGCGCGCCGAGCCCTCGAGCGGATCGACGGGATCCGGCAGCACGCGCGTGCGGTCAAGCTCCTCGTCCGGCGTCAGCTCCGGGATATCATGTTGCTGCAATGTGCTCGCCTCCTTGCTCTGCGGCGGCGTGATAGGTCAGGCCGCGCGGATAGAAAAAACGGATGCTCTGCGGTGCGATCTCAAACGTGACGTCGCGGGACATCATGAGCTCACCGTCGAGATTGATCTCGCTTTCGCGGTCGCAGCGGATGTGCACCCGCCTGCAGCGGAAGTGGCGGATGAGCTCCGGCAGCTGGGCATAGTGCCCGGCCTTGTATTTGCCGATGACACGCAGCATCGTCGCGCGCGACACGTCGCGCACCAGCAGCACGTCGAGCAGGCCGTCGTCCGGCTCCGCATCGGGCACCGGGTTGAAGCTACCGCCATAATACCGGCCGTTTGCAATGCACATCAGCGTCTGATCGCCGTCAAAATGCTGCCCGTCCACGTCGACGACATAGTGCTCGTGGATGCCGCGGATAAAATTCACGCCCGTGGAGAGCAGATAGGCGCCCGTCCCGCTGACAAGCGGCAGGCGCTTATAGCGCCCGATCTCCGTTCCGATGCGGGCATCGAAGCCCATGGAGCAGATGTTGACGGCGTAATTCTGCCCGTTGCAGCGGATGAGGTCGAATGTGGCCACCTCGGCGTCGAGCAGGCGGGGCAGGGAGCGGAAGGCCGCCGGATCGGAGAAAATTTTGATGAAATCGTTGCCGGAGCCGCCGGGAAAATGCGTCACGGCGGCGTTGGCATGGCCCGCCGCGCCGTTGACGACCTCGTTGAGCGTGCCGTCGCCGCCGCAGGCATACAGCCGGACCGGCTCGCCGGAGGAAGCGGCGGCCTGCGCGATATGGGTGCAGTCGCCGGGCGCGCGGGAGACGAGGATCTCATAGTCCAGCCCCTCGCAGGCCGCGCGGATCGTCTGGGTAAATTCGCCCGTCCGGTCATATTTTCCGGCAGCGGGATTGATCAGAAATACATGCCGCAAGCGTCTGCGCCCCTTTCAGAAATACATATAGACATTGCACTGCAGGCGGCCGTTGTAGAGCTTGCGCTTTTTTGTGGCCTGCTTGCCGAAGTAGTGCTCAAATTCCGGCTCGGAGGAGATGATATACTTTTTCCACCCGTCGGCAAAGCGCAGGTGGCGGCCGAACTGCCGCATGAGCTGCTGCGCACTGCGCTGCTCGAGCATACGCTCGCCATAGGGCGGGTTGCAGACGATGACGCCGCGGTCGCACGGCAGGCTCTCACGGGTGGCGTCCGCCTCGCGGAACTCGATGTATTTGCTTACCCCGGCCTTCTTTGCGTTCGCAATGGCGATGGCAAGGCTGCCGGAGTCGATGTCCGTGCCGAGAATGCGGTATTCCCCGCGGAACTCCGCCGCGCGCGCGGCCTCGCGGGCCTGCGTCCAGACATCCTCCGGAATGCAGGACCAGCTCTGCGCCGCAAATTTGCGGGCAAGTCCCGGCGCGCGGTTCAGCGCGGCCAGCGCCGCTTCGATGACGATGGTGCCGGAGCCGCAGAACGGGTCCCAGAAGAAATCGCGGCCGCGATAGCGGGCCAGATTCACCATGGCGGCGGCCATGGTCTCGTGCAGCGGAGCCTCGTTGCCCACGGCGCGGTAGCCGCGCTTGTGCAGGCTGACACCGGAGCTGTCGAGGAAGACCTCGCACAGGTCCTTCATGATGGAAAAGCGCAGCTGGTAGGTCTCGCCGGTCTCGGGCAGCCACGTCAGGCCGTAGTGCGCGCCGAGATGATCGACCGCGGCTTTTTTGACGATGGACTGGCAGTCCGGCACGGAGTGCAGCTGAGAATCAAGGCTGTAGCCCTTGACGGGGAACGCACCCTCGCGCGGGACGAAGCGCTCAAGCGGAATGGCCTTCACGCCCTGATACAGCTCCTCAAACGACCGCGCCGGGAAGCGCGCCAGCAGGATCATGACCCGCTCACCCATGCGCAGCCCGATATTCGCGCGCGCCAGCTCGGCCGCTCCGCCCGTGAAAAACACGCGGCGATCCTCGACGCGCACATCCTCCATGCCCATTCGCCGCAGCTCGTCGCCCACGAGGCCCTCAAGGCCAAACAGGCACGGCACGGCCATTGTCCAACGTTCCATTGCGTATCCTCCCGCCCAAATTCGAGCGATTTTTCCTCATTATTTTTATGTTCTATTATAACCGATAGCAGGACCGATTGCAACGGCCAATATTCCCCGCTGCCCGGCGCAGAAAAAATTGAAAAAACATAAAATCAGGGCTTGACTTTTTTGAGATTTTGCATATAATTATATATGCGCTTTGACGCACGGCAAATAGCGGGTTTGTGTAATGGTAGCACACCGGACTCTGACTCCGTTTGTGAGGGTTCGAATCCTTCTTCCGCTGCCAACCAAAACGCCCTTGTCATTGACAAGGGCGTTTTTTTATCCCACAATGCAAGGAGAGAATTCGATATGCGGATGGAATCCTGTGTGCAGGACGGGAAAACCGTCGCGGTCATTACCGGAACGGAGCTGGTGCTCACCGACGCGCAGTCGGCGCTCGATCTCATCATGACGCGCGCTATGAGACGGATACCAGTCTCATCGCAATCGAAAGAGCTGCGGTTGCGCGTCTGGTGCGTGCGGATGCGTTATCTGTGTATAGAAAAAGCCTCTGCCGGCCGGCAGAGGCTTTTTCCGTTTCATGCGCTGCTTATTTGTCCAGATAGCTGGTCAGCAGCTCCTGCAGCAGCTCATCGCGGTCAAGGCGGCAGATGAGACTGCGGGCGTTGTTGTAGTTGGTGATATACGTCGGGTCCTCAGAGAGAATGTAGCCGACGAGCTGGTTGATGGGGTTGTACCCTTTGACAACAAGGGAATGATACACGGAAGTGAGGATCTCCTTCATTTCTGTTTTGTTGTCGATCGCGTTAAACCGTCTGGTTGCGTCTTCCATGCGAAGCCCTCCCTTATACGAGTTCTTGTGCTCATTATACCAAAAAACACAAGCCTGTAAAGTCCATTTCCCAACTGTTTTCAAAAAAAGTTCTGAAATATTTCTTAAAATATTCCAAATCCCGACGCTGCTCAGCGGATGGTCGCGTTAAAGGTCTCCTTGAGCGCTTTCAGCACGCTCTGCATGGTCTCCTCGGCGTGGTCGTCGGTGAGCGTCTGGTCGTCGGCGCGCAGCGTCAGCGAGAAAGCGACGCTCTTGTAGCCGGTCGGGATCGGCGCACCGGTGTACACGTCAAACAGCTCGCAGCCCTTGAGATACTGCCCGCCGGCGGCGAGGATGCACGCCGAGAGCTTGGCGACCGGGATGTCGGCGCTGCAGACGACGGCCACGTCGCGCGTCACGGCCGGGAAGCGCGGCAGCGGCGTGTAGACCGGGGTCGCGCCGCGGGCGGCGAGCATGCCGTCGAGCCGGAGTTCGGCTGTGTAGAGCTCTGCGTCCACGCCGTAGTTTGCCGCGGCGAGCGGGTGGATCTGGCCGAGTACGCCCAGCAGCTTGCCGCCGGCGTAGACCTTCGCGCAGCGGCCGGGGTGATAAGAATCATTGTTGGCGCAGGCGACGTACTTGACATCCGTGATGCGCAGCTCGTGCAGCAGCGTCTCGATGCCGCCCTTGAAGGAGAAGAAGTCCACGCCGTCGCCGTAAGCGCCGAGGGAGAGGTACTTCGGCTCGTCAGCAAGGCCATCCTCGCGCGGCAGGTAAATTTTGCCGAGCTCATAGAGGCGGGCGGACTTGTTGCGGTAGCTGTGGTTGCGGGCAATGATCTCGAGCATGCTCGGCAGGATCGTCGTGCGCATGATTGAGGTATCCTCGCCCAGCGGGTTCAAAATCTTCAGGGAGTTGCGCAGCGAGGAATCCTTCGGCATGCGGATCTTATCGTAATAGGTCGGGCTGATGAAGGAATAGGTGATGATCTCATCGTAGCCCAGCGCGCGCACAGCGCCGCCGATGGCGCGGTCGAAGCGCTGCTGCTCGCTAAAGCCGCCGCGCGTGGTCTCGCCGCGCATGAGCGTGCAGGGAATCTTATTGTAGCCGTAGAAGCGCGCGACCTCTTCGGCAATGTCGCTGTAATGCTCGACGTCGCCGCGCCAGGACGGCACGTAGATGTCGTCGCCATTCAGGATAAAGCCGAGGGAGACAAGAATTTCGCGCATCAGGTCTTCGCTGAGTTCCGTGCCGAGCAGGGCGTTGATCTTGTCGGGTTCGAGCTTGACGACCGTGGGGGCCTTTTCCTTGGCGACCACGTCCATCACGCCGTCGACGACCTCGCCGCAGCCGAGCAGCTCCACGAGCTCGCAGGCGCGCTCGACGGCCTTGATGGTGTTCATCATGTCGAGGCCCTTTTCATAGCGGGAGGAGGCGTCGGTGCGCATGCCGAGGGCGCTGGCCGTGCGGCGCACGGAAACGCCGTTGAAGTTAGCGGACTCAAAGAGCACCATCGCCGTGTCGCCGACGATCTCGCTGTTCGCGCCGCCCATGACGCCCGCGACGCAGACGGGCTTGTGCTCGTCGCAGATGCAGAGCATGTTCGGCGTCAGCTTGCGCTCGTTGCCGTCGAGCGTCTGGATGGTCTCGCCCTCGCGCGCGGTGCGCACGATGATGTGGCCGCCTTCAACGCAGCTGAAGTCAAAGGCGTGCATCGGCTGGCCGTATTCGAGCATCACATAGTTCGTGATATCGACGATGTTGTTGATGGGGCGCACGCCGCTGTTGCGCAATCTCTCGCGCATCCAGCGCGGAGACGGAGCGATCTTGACGTTTTTCACCATGCGCGCGGTGTAGCGCGGGCAGAGGTCGCCGTCCTCAATGTCGATGTCGACAAGGTCGGCGATGCTGCCGCCGCAGCCGTGCGGCTCGGGCGTGTGCAGCTTAAGGGGGCGCTTGAACGTCGCGCTCGCCTCGCGGGCAAGGCCGATGACGGAAAGGCAGTCGGGGCGGTTCGGCGTGATCTCAAACTCGACGATGGAATCGTCAAAGCCGAGGATGCGCGCCATGTTGAGGCCCGGCTCGACGTCCTCTTCCTGTAAGACAAAGATGCCGTCGGCGATGCAGTGGGGGAACTCCTTCTGCTCGGCGTGCAGATCTTCGAGCGTGCAGATGGTATCGCTCTTGGTGTTGTAGGCGACAAGGTCGCCCTCGTGGAGGTTCGAGCAGACAGTCTTCGCCGCACGGGTGGTCTTGCCGTCGTTCACGCGGACATTATAGCCGCCGTCCGTGCTCTTCACCGCTTCGACACGGCCGCAGAGCACAGGGCCGTAGACCTTGTCGCCGGGCTTGATGTCAGCGGGGATGGAGGGCTTATCCTTGTCGATGGGATGATAGTCGTTCAGAAGCGCCGCGGGCGTGATGACGGCATAGGGGAAGTCATGCTCCGCCGTCATGCCAAGCTCCTTGAGCGAGCAGAGCATGCCGTTCGACTCGACGCCGCGCAGTTTGCCCTTTTCGATCTTCACGCCGCCCGGCAGATGCGCGCCGTGCAGCGCTGCGGGGACATAGTCTCCCACATGGATGTTCCACGCGCCGGTGACGATCTGCACGGGCTCAGCCTGACCGACGTCGATCTTCAAGACCCACATGTGGTCGGAGTTTTCATGGCGCTTCATCTCGAGAATTTTGCCGACGACCACGTTCTTGAGGTTCTCGTCGGGACACTCGATGGTCTCGACCTTCGAGCCGGAGAGCGTCATCTCGTCGTTGAATTGCTTATCGGTGATATCCTTGAGGTCAACGAATTCGTTGAGCCAATTACGGGATAGGATCATAGTTGTATCCTCCTAAGAAGTAACAATCAAATTTCGTTTTTTGTGACGACATGCGCGTCACAAAAAACAGCGCTCAGGGTGCAAGCGTGCGAGCAAAGCGAGTGCGGCGCAGCACCCTGCGAAAGAGATCGCAGAAAGCGGCTCGCCGCTTTCGCGAGGAATATTAGAACTGTTCGAGGAAGCGGACATCGTTCTCGAAGATCAAACGCAGGTCGCTGATCTTGAAGTGGCCGAGCGCCAGACGCTCAAGGCCCATGCCGAACGCCCAGCCGGAATAGACCGTGGAGTCGATGCCGCAGCCCTCGAGGACCTTCGGGTGGATCATGCCGGCGCCGAGCACCTCGATCCAGCCCTCGCCCTTGCAGGTGGGGCAGCCTGCGCCGTGGCACTTGTGGCACTGAATGTCCATTTCGCAGCTCGGCTCGGTGAACGGGAAGTGATGGGGGCGGAAGCGCGTGACCGTGTGCTCGCCGTAGAGCTGGCGCACGACCTCGTTGAGCGTGCCCTTGAGGTCCGCCATCGTAATGCCCTTGTCGATGGCCATGCCCTCGATCTGGTGGAACATGGGCGAGTGCGTGGCGTCGACCTCGTCCTTGCGGTACACGCGGCCGGGGGCTAGAATGCGGATGGGCAGCTCGCGCGTCTCCATCGCGTGGATCTGCATCGGAGAGGTCTGCGTGCGCAGAAGGATCGAGCTGTCCTCGGTGAAGTAGAACGTGTCGCTCCACTCGCGGGCGGGATGGCCCTCCTCGACGTTGAGCTTCGTGAAGTTGTACTCGGCAAGTTCGACCTCGCGGTCTTCGAGAATTTCAAAGCCCATGCCGACGAAGATGTCCTTGATCTCGTCGAGCACCTGATACATCGGGTGCTTCACGCCGATCTTTTCCTGCTTGCCGGGGATGGTCACGTCCACGGCCTCGGACTTGAGCTTGAGCTCCATGGCCTTGTCGGCGAGCTCTTTCGCCTTTTCCTCGATGTTCGCTTCGAGCTTGGCGCGCACGTCGTTGGCGAGCTGCCCGATCACGGGGCGCTCTTCGGCGCTGAGCTTGCCCATCTGCTTCAAAACGGCGGTCAGCTCCCCCTTTTTGCCAAGGTAGCGGACGCGCAGTGCTTCGAGGTCCTCCGCCTTGCCGGCGTCGGAGATCGCATCGAGCGCCGCCTTGCGGATCGCTTCCAGTTGTTGTTTCATATCATTTCTCCTTTTCAGGTAAAAATTTGCCGAATTTCAAAAATCGGCGGCAGGGGCAAAAAAATAGCCTTTCCTCCCGACACTCTCGGGACGAAAGACTTTCTTCCGCGGTACCACCCTGATTCGCGCCCAAAGGCGCGCGCTCGTTGCCCGTAACGGGGGCTGACCGGCCGCGCATTTCCTCGCGGCTGCTCGGGGGCGAACCAAGCGACATCCCGCAGACCGGCTCCCAGCCGCCGACCGGTCCTCTCTACGCGGAACAAACACGCTATTTTCCCTTTCACAGCATTTGTCTAATTGGTACTTATATCACAGAAAAAAGGAACTTGCAAGGGGGAATTTGCCCCTTGCCGGCAAAAAAGCGGCAAAAGCGCAAAATATCGCGCATTTTCCTCTGCGCGCTCCCCTTTTCCTGCCCAAAACGCGGAAAAACCGCACTTTACAACGTGCAAAAACGTGGTATACTATAATAGTTATTTACAAACCCACCGTGGCTGCTCTCGCAGCCGGATAAGGAGAACGATCATGGATGAAAGAAAGCGTCTTTACAAGTCCCGCAACAACAAGATGATCTGCGGCGTCTGCGCAGGCATCGCAGACTACTTCAACATTGACCCGTCGATCGTGCGCGTGCTCTGGGCGGTCCTCGCTCTGGCCGCCGGTACCGGCGTGCTCGCCTATATTGCCTGCGCGATCATCCTGCCCGAGGGCGACACCGAGGTCTGACCGCTTGACAATCCGCGCAAAAAAGATATACTAAATCCTGTTTGCCGCGCGAAACGGCAGAAAAAGATGTAAAACGCGAAGGGAGCTTCCTTTTATGGCGACTTATCCGATGCATGTCGCGGGTCTTGACCGCGACTTTCCCATCTGCAAGGTAACGGACGATCTTTATATCGGTGCTTTCATCATGTTCGGCGACGCGGAGCTGACCGTGCGCTGCGCAGAAGAGCTCTTGAAGCTCGCCGAGGGCATCGACTACGATTACCTCTTCACCGCTGAGGCAAAGTCCATCCCCCTCATCCACGAGATGGCGCGCCAGAGCGGCGCGAAAAAGTATTTTATCGCGCGCAAGGGCCCCAAGGTCTACATGCCCGATCCCATTTCCGTGGAGGACAAGTCCATCACCACCGTCGCCCAGCAGAAGCTTTTCCTCGGCTCTGACGACGCGGGCCTCATCCGCGGCAAGAAGATTTTGCTCGTCGACGATGTCATCTCCACTGGCGGCTCGCTCAAGGCGATGGAAGCACTCGTCGAAAAGGCGGGCGGCACCGTTACGGGCCGCATGGCCGTTCTCGCCGAGGGCGGCGCAGCCGACCGCAAGGACATCCTGTTCCTTGAAAAGCTGCCCGTCTTCAACGCCGACGGCAGCGTGAAGTAAAAAGATTCAATCACAGAAGCGCAAAGCGCCTTTCAAAGAGCTTTCTTTGAAAGGCGCTTTCTCTGTTATTCGGTGATCTCCTCGCAGACCGTCGGCGATGTGGGCCTTGCTTCGGCCTCCGGCGCTGTTCTTAGTCCGCTCAAACCGCGGCGGCAGAGCACGCAGCCCGCCGCGCATACGGCGGCCATGACGGCAAGGAACTGCCACTTCTCCGCAAAACCGCCCAAAAGCCCCAGCGGGTCGTTCATTGCGTTGAACGCGGCGTGCGCGGCGATCGTGGGCAGGATGCTCCCCGTGCGATAGCGAATATAGCCGAAAAGCAGGCCCATGAGAAACGCGTAGCCGATCTGCACCGGCGTTCCGTGGATGAATCCAAAGAGTACCGCTTGCAGTACAATTGCGATCCACACCGGCATGGCCCGTTCCAGCCGCGACTGGATGACGCCGCGGAACACGAGCTCCTCCGCAAGCGGCGCGCCGGCCACCACGGCAAGCGCCGGGATCAGCCCCGTCTCTGTGCTCAGGCGCATGGCTTTTCCATATTCCTCCATCCAGCTTTCCGGCAGCAGGGCAAGCACCAGACTGACCAGCACATAGAGGCCGACCGCGCCGAAGGCGCAGAAGCCCACCGTCCAGCCCGAGCAGTGACGAAGGCCCGCCGCCTCGGATAGCGGCTTTTTCCGCAGCAGGAACCACAGCAGCAGTACCGCGGCGATGATCAGACACGATAGCAGCGTGAGCGCCGACAGGCCGTCAAGAAGCCGCTCCGCCACCGCCTGCGCCCCCTGTGCAAGGTCCGCTCCCCTATTGATCGCCGCATCGGCAGCGATACCGATCCCATAGACAAAGGGCAGCAAAACCTGCACCGCCACGAAAAAGAGCTGATACAAAGCGGATCTCCCCAGCGCAGCCAAAACGCCCTTTGCGGAATAGGAATGCTCGGTTTTCATATCTTCCCCCTCCTTGTCCGGTCCTAAAATTGCCGCAGCCTCCATTTTGTGTGCGGGCCACTTCAAGCAAGCCCGGCGCAGTGAATGCCAGCGCGTTTTATTCGTCTTTTAGTTGAAAATATTCATTTATCTCTATACCGTTTGTTTAATTATACTGTATTATCAGATGCTTGTAAACAGCATTTTGTGAAAAGCAATCTTTCGGCAACGGCCTGTATTTGTCCGGTCCATCATACAGTTTATGATACAGTGAACTTCTGCATTCTTCTCACTTTTCGTCAGTTTTACTAAAAATATTTTAGCTTTTTCTGCTGGACAAGTGCAAAAGAACGTAGTATCCTATAAAAAATAAACGAGGAAGATGGATGATTCATCCGATAAACTGGTCAAACACAACAAAGCAAGGAGGAAAACGCATGGCATACCGGGAAAGCTACGCAGGAAAGATCAACCGCAAGCTGAACAAGAAGCTCCACGTCGTCGAGGTGGCCTCGGGACGGCAGAAGGCCGACCTCGTGCTCAAGAACGCGACGTATGTGAACGTCTTCTGCAACGAGCTCAGCCATGGCGACATCGCCGTGGCCGAAGGGCTGATCGCAGGCATGGGCGAGCATTACGAGGGCGCGGTCGAGGTCGACATGGGCGGCAAGCTCGTGCTGCCCGGTTTTGTCGACGCGCACATCCACTTAGAGAGCGCGCTCGTTTCCCCCAAGGAATTTGCCAACGCCGTCATTCCGCACGGCACCACGACCGTCATCACCGACCCGCACGAGATCGCCAATGTCATGGGCACCGACGGCATCGAGTATATGCTGCAGGCGACGGAAGATCTGCCCGTTGACGTGCGCTTCATGCTCCCCTCCTGCGTGCCCGCAACGCCGCTCGACGAATCCGGCGCGGTGCTCGATTACCGCGCGATCGACTCGTTCTACGAGCACAACCGCGTCGAGGGTCTGGCCGAAATGATGAACTATGTCGGCGTGGCGAACGCCGACGAGCAGGTTCTCGAAAAGATCGTCGCCGCGCAGGCGCACCACAAAAAAATCGACGGCCACGCCCCCGGCCTTTCGGGCAACGACCTGAACGCCTACATCGCCGCCGGCGTCTATTCCGACCACGAGTGCAGCACCGTGGAGGATGCCATCGCCAAGCTCGAGCGCGGACAGTACATCATGATCCGCGAGGGCACGGCCGCGCGCAACCTCGACGCGCTGCTCCCGCTGCTCACACCGCAGTATTACACCTACTGCATGTTCTGCACGGACGACAAGCACCCGAACGACCTTCTCGAAAAGGGCCACATCGACTACATCGTGCGCCGTGCCATCAAAGCGGGCGTCGACCCGATCATCGCCGTCAAATGCGCGAGCCACCACGCCGCGCGCTACTTCCTGCTCAACAACCGCGGCGCAATCGCACCGGGCTTTCTTGCGGACTTTGTCGTGATCGACAATTTCGACGACTTCAACATCCTTGAGGTCTACAAGAAGGGCAAGCTGATGTTCGACGGCAAGACCGTCACGCCGTTTGAAGCGCCCGAGATCGATCCGCACCTCGTCAAGCGCTCGCACGAGACGTTCCACGTTGCGCACCTTGAGGCCACGGACTTTATCGAGTCCCGCCCGCGCGCGGTGCTCGGCATGGTGCCCGGCGAGATCGTCACGACCGATGCGGGCTACGCCGAAAAGATCAGCGTTGAGGACGACATCTTGAAAATTGCCGTCATCGAGCGCCACAAGAACACGCACCACATCGGCATCGGCTACATCAAGGGCTACGGCCTCAAGTCCGGCGCGGTGGCGACATCCATCTCGCACGACAGCCACAACATCATCGTCGTCGGCGCGAACGAGGAGGACATGGCCGCGGCGGTCAACCGCGTCGTCGAGCTCGGCGGCGGCATCGTCGTGATGGACGACGGCAAGGTGCTCGGCGAGCTCCAGCTCCAGATTGCGGGCATCATGAGCGAAGCGCCGCTTATCGAGGTCAACGAGGCGCTCGAAAACGCCAAGGAGCAGGCCTTCAAGCTCGGCGTCTCGCGCGGGGTCGACCCGTTTATGACGCTTTCGTTCATGGCGCTGACCGTCATTCCAACGCTGCGCCTCACGACGCGCGGCGTGTTCGACGTCATCAATCAGCGCTACGTGTGATCTTACATTGTGAAAGGCTCCGGCGCAGTGCGCCGGAGCCTTTTTTCGAAAAGTTTTGCTTGCAAATGCTCCCTGCATCGCATATAATAATTGTTGTACCTGCCGGTGTGATGGAATTGGTAGACGTAGCGGACTCAAAATCCGCCGCTGGCGACAGCGTACCGGTTCGAGTCCGGTCACCGGCACCAAGAGCAGAGGACCTGCGGCGCAGGTCCTCTGCTCTTTTCTTTGAACGGGCAAAAGAAAATCCGGATATTAAAATTGTGGTCGTTTGGCCGGGGCAGTACCGGAGTGAGGCTTTCCTCTGCGATCCCACTGTTGCACTTGAGGAGATCCGATAAGCAGCATTGTATTCCTCGGAAAATCTACAATGCTGTGCGAGCCAGTCTGTCATCGCCTTTCAGGCCGCAATCAAAGTAAGAAAAAACACGCCTGCCAAGCAGACGTGCTTTTCGTTTTGTGTCAGGGGTTTTGGCTTTTCAGCGTCTTCCGCCGAAGCCGCCTCCGCGGCCACCGCCAAATCCGCCGCTGCGACCTCCACCGAAG
>OHCN01000753.1_pt1 | contig 12259 bp, 10 predicted proteins | sample 1566761 | NCBI WGS metagenome assembly OHCN01 (sample SAMEA3879568, study PRJEB24766) | human gut metagenome | biome: human-associated habitat; feature: feces | place: USA | collected 1985/1987 | reverse complement strand
CAACGCAAAAATCCCTCGCTGCCGGTCACATCATGAGTTTTCAGATACACCCTAGTAGGGGCGGACGACTCTGTCCGCCCGCAGGAGGCAGTGTTTTTTGGGGAAATTTACGTCAAATTTGCAACATTTTTGGGCCGACAGAGTCGTCGGCCCCTACAGAAGTCGTGTTAATTACCAACTGCCCCCCGGTGCTTTACCGGCCCACGCCCTTCAGCCGGCCTGCTTTCGCCCGCTCCGGCGTGTCGTCGGACTCGTCGTAAGCGTCGTAGGAGGCGGCGGGGTCGTGGACGCGTTTTTTGAATGGGGAGCAGAGCTGGTCCTTGTGGGCGAAGGCGAATTCGAAATTGTCCGTCCAGCCGGTCGTAGTGATACCCGGCATCGATCATGATGGGAACATCGCCCTTCCGATAAAAGAAAATGTTCGCCACCCACTCCCGGACGCAGGCAACATTCTCGTCGATCCAGCCGGTATTCAGCGGCTTGAAGATCTCCTTGCCCCGGTACATCCTGCTCAGTTCCTTCTTCTGAAATTCCGTTGCTTTCCTTGACATACGCTCCCCCAGTTCCGGGCTGTCCCAGAAACAGCCCTGTGTTTTTTCTGTCAGGCGCAATAGGTTAGATATGTCTAACTCATGCGTATACCCAACTGTGCCTCCTGATTCAGTTTAGCACGCGGCTCCGGCAGTTTCAAGCCGGAGCCGCTGCTTTTTGCGTGAAATACCGGTCAGCTGCAAAGCTTCTCTGCAGCGGTGCGGGCGAGGGTGATGCAGGTCCGGATCGCAGTTTGGTAATCTGCGGGATCGTTGCAGATGATGCAGAGCAGGAAATCCGTCTGCGGGGTAAAGACGATGCCCACGTCCGCGCAGCACAGGCCGAGCAGATCGCCGGTTTTATGGGCGCACTGCGTGCCTTCCGGCAGGCCCTGCGGGATGCGGTCGTTCACCTGCTGGGCAAGCAGGTGCGCAAGCATCTGCTCCGAGGCCTCCTGCGAAACGCACTGCCGGTTGTAGACCAGCCGTAAAAACGCCGCGCAGTCCTCCGCGCTGACGTAGTTCTGCGTCCCGTTTTCCACGAGCATCAGGCGGTTATAGCGCACGGCGGTGCAGTCGATGGAAGCGGCGAAGCGCTCCACGGCGGCGCGGCCGTCCGCTTCGCTGCCTCCGCCGAGCAGGCAGGTCAGCTCATTTGCGGCGGCATTGTCGCTGACGCTGATCATCTGGCAAATAGCGTCCTCCTGCGCGCCGGGTGTCAGGGTCCCGCTGCGCTCCGCGTCATAGACCGCACCCATGATAAACAGCTTGATGAGGCTTGCCGACACCATCTGCGGCGCGTCAGGGTCGATATTTTCCTGCACATGGGCATACGTGCCCTCCTGCAGCCGCTCTGCCCAGATATCCCATTTGTCGCTGCTTCCCTGCAGCTGCTCCCGCAGCGCCTCGGCCAGCGCCGCGTCCTCCGTCAGGGACTGCCTTTGCAGCCTTCTAAAGTAAGCGTCAACGCCGTCGGCGATCCCGGCTGCGATCTTTGCCCGGTACGCATCCGTCGCCATTGCCTCGTCCTCGGCCGGGTTGGTCATAAAGCCCATTTCCACGATGGTGACCGGGACCTCGCTGTAATTGATGCCGGTCATGGTGTCCGTCTGCCAGAGCGTCCGCTCGTTCTGCGGCTTGTCAAGCGCTGCGCCGAGCCGTTCGAGCACGCAGTCGGACAGGGCGCGGCTTTTTTCATATAACGCGCCGTTATACGGGTTCGACGGCGTCATGCAGATGGCCATGATCCCGCTGGCGGCGGCGCTTTCGCTTGCGTTGGCATGGACGCGGATGAATGCGCCGGCCTGCTGCGTGTTCGCGATCTGCGCGCGCTCGGCATTGGATATGGAAACGTCGTTCTCCGTCCGCGTCATGACGACCGTATAGCCGCGCGCCGTAAGCTCCTGCTGCAAAAGCAGCGAGACGGCCAGATTCAGCTCGTATTCCGGGATCCCGGTCGACACGCCGGTCGTTCCGGCGGAAACGCGCGTTTTCAGCTCCGTGCTTCCCGGGCCGACCGGCTCCTTGCCGTAATCGGCATTCAGCTGGTGTCCGGCATCAATGACAATACACGGCTTTTCGGTCTGCACGGCCTCCGGCACGGGGGTCTGTGTCTGCACGGGCTCCGCCTCCTCCGGTTCCTTCTCCGGCTGCTCCGGAACGGAAGGCTCCTCCGGCTCGGCGGGCTGGACCTCCTCCGGTGCGGCAGGCTCCGGCCCGGCGGAGATCGTCGTTTCCCCGATCCTGTGCAGTCCGAAAAGCAGACCGCCCGCTGCAAGCAGCACGGCTGCCGCCAGAGCCGCCGCGATGATCTTCTTTTTCATATCCTGATCTCAGACTCCATTTCCAAATTCCTTAATAGTATGATTTTCCGAATTTCCGCTTCTCGTATCCGAGCATGAAGGTCGCGTTATAGAGCTCATCCTCGGATAAGTAGCTGTTCTGGTTCGCGTCAAATACGGATGCATCGATGGACGGGTAGTACCAGTCCTTTTCCGCAAAATACGCGGCGATGTCTTTATTCTTAAAGCGCCGTCCGTGGCGGGCATAGATCTCGTTGCGCGCAAGGCAGAGCTGCTGATGGGAAAGGCCCTCCAGATCCGCCTCGGTCAGCCGGCGCTCCGCGCTCTGCGGGAGAATATACGCACTGACGGGCTGTGTCAGCACATTGTTGCAGGACGCACGCGAAAGGAACGCCGAGGCGAGGTCCTCATAGGCCGACGTATGCAGCATGGAGCTGTCCGGATATTCGAACATGAAGTAATACGCATACAGATCACCCCACGTCTCATAGACGGACATCCGCCTGCCGCTTCCGGTGCAGGTATAGCGGCGGCTGTTTTCCGTCTCCTGCATGGAAGCCTCGTCCACGCTAAAGCCATAGGCAGTGCACAGGCGGCTGCTGCCGGGATCGCCGGCCATGTCGACCGGCGCTTCCCAGACGCGGACGAGCATATCGAGCGTCTGCGCATAATAGCAGTAGATGTTTCCGTTCACGGAGAAGCCGATTGGCGTTTCCACAAATCCCTCCGGCACGGAAAAATACAAATCATAATCGCCGGTCACGACCACCCAGTTCAGCTGACCGGGCTGAAGCTCCAGAATACGATCCGGCTGGTACGCCCCGGCATCCTCCTCCGGCTCCTCCTGCGCGGGTGCTTCCTGCATGGGCGCTTCGGGCGCGGTATCCTGCGGCGCAGGCTGTTCAGGGGTATCCTGCGGCGCGGCTTCCGCTATGGTTTCCGTATATGCCGGTTCCTGCACGGCGTCCTTTTCCCCGCGCAGCTCCAGGATCAGCTTGACCGCCAGCGCCACGCCAACCAGCAGGACCAGGCTTGCAGCCACAGCAAGCAGCACGGTCTTTCCATTGCCCGGCTTTTTCTGTCTGGGTCTGACAGGGCCGCCGGCAGCGCCTCTGCCGCTGTTCATATCCCCATAGTGATAGCTGTCAACCGTCGGCTCGGCGGAACCGAACATATCCTCACCGCTGCCGACAGGCATCCCGCACTTGCCGCAGAAATTCCCCGACGGCGGGAGCTGCGCCCCGCAGTATTTGCAATATCGTTCCATTTCTTTTCCTCCCATTCGTTCTGTCTGTCCCGGCTCTTATAACCGCGGCGTCCCCGCCTGGTTCATGAGGGAAAATTCAGGCAAATCCTACTTATCATTAACTTTAACACGCCGTCCCGGAAAAGTCCACGCCTTTCGGTGAGAAATTCCAGAACTGGTATATCCGCGCCAAACCGAAACGCCGCATTCCGGCTTTCATCGGAATGCGGCGCATTTGTTTTCCAGCCGGTCCCCGGCTTTATTTTCGCGTCTCGTCATGGCCCTCGGCGGCGACAGCGACACCCTCGCCGCCATCACCGGAAGCATCGCCGAGGCGTTCTACGGCGTGCCGGAAGAACTGCGGCACGAGTGCCGCAAACGCCTGACACCGGAGCTGGCGGAGATTCTGCGTGAGTGGGAAAGTGCGCTTTACAACGAAAAAATATGTGGTAGAATTTGAAATAGAGAACAAAATAAGGAGGGACTTCCATGGCGATTCTGAACTTTTCCGATGTGCTTAAAAATGTGGGGCTTGACCCGAAGCGGGTAAAACTGATCCGGCATTCGCTGGGTGACAAGGCATTCAAGAAATGCTATGACAAGAACATGGTGGAGGAGTACACCCGCGTACAGAGTGAAACCTTCAGCAACGGGTATGATTATTGGTGCGTATTTATCAGCGACAAGAGTACGACGGCAAAGTTTTTCGCCTGCTACAAGGTAAGCGGCGGCGTTATTGATACGCAGGACACGAAGCCAAATGGTTTCCCGCTGGAGGATTGGTTCCAAGGGCAGCGAATGTTTTACAATCTGGAGCGCATTGACCTGCTGAAGGAATACGAAGGCAGACTCTTGATCGAATGGGGTAAAAGCGCGCTTGCTTGGGCGCAGAAAGGCACAAACGAAAAGCCTATTGTGGCCATTCGGGACAAGAAGATTTTTTCCGGCTACGAAAACGCGATCCTTACCTATGAAGAGCTTCGGGAAATCGTGCAGGATCCCACGGCATACGAATCGTGGCACACGGCGCTTTCCACCGTCAACGCGGTCTACCTCATTGTTGACCAGGAAAACGGACGGAAGTATGTTGGCTCCGCTTATGGCAAGGGCGGCTTATTGGGGCGCTGGACACACTATGTGAAGTCACTGCATGGTGACAACAAGTTGATGAAGGAGCTACTCTGCGACTACCCGGATAGGTATACGCACTTCCAGTTCTCGATTTTGCAGCTCCTGCCTAAGGCCGTGACGCCCGATGAAGTGATCCAAACGGAGACCCTTTGGAAGAAAAAGCTGCTGACCTATGAGCCTCTCGGCATGAACGCGAACTAATCTTCCTTGCAGTATCCTCTGGGTAATACATAGCTCTCACTTTCCTTTGGCAAGGCGACTGTTTCAGCCCGCTTTTCAAGTAGGGCGGCAAATCCCATCAAGCGCCCTCCGAAAGACGCGTGACGGCAAAAAATCAGCCATAATCAACCTTTAAAACAGCAAAAAGCAAAGGGGTATGTGTCTGAACGGCACATACCCCTTTTGTCAGCAACCCTTGTCCGGCAACTGCCATATTATTTGTTTCGTGAAACCTGTTTTATGGACAGCTACCTGCCGGGGAGGATTTTTATATTTTACGCCTCAAGGCTCGACGGATACTGCTCCAGCAGAGAGACGTTCGGGAGTTCTGCGCCGAAGCGGGCCATGCTGCGTTCGCATTTGCGGCGGATGCCGCAGACGTCCTTTTCGTCGACCGGAATGTGATAAATATAGTTTTTCACTGCCGCCTCCAGCAGCAGCTCCCGCGTCTCGGGATGGGACAGATACTGCCCGTTCCAGAACGCCGCGTCCGCCCGGCGGCCATGCAGAATGGCGCGGTGGCGTTCCGTGTCGATCTGCGCGTCGGCAGTCACATAAATGCTTTTTCCGGCAGCGGAGATCCAGTATACAGCGTGCGGGGCTTCGGCCATACCCGGAACGGGGATGTGCGGAAAGCGGCTGCATTCGACCGTAAACGGGCCAAGCTGCATCATCAGGCGCTCCGGCGTGTTCGGCTGCGGAAGGAAAACCGGCGCGCCGCAGGCCGCGCGGAGCTGCTCCGCGCGGCTGGCGCTGTAATGGTCGGGGTGCGCGTGGGTAAACAGGACGCCGCAGACGGCGTCATAGGGCGGCTCGCCTGCCAGCATTTTCGCAAAGACTTCAGGCGGCAGGCCGTAATAGCAGCGGAACTGCTTGTTGAGCGCGTCGATCAGGAGCGCGCTCCCATCCTGCTCCAGCACAAGGCCGCAGCTGCTGACGAGTGTGATCCTCATTGCAGCAGCTCCAGAAATTCCTGCTCGGACAGGACCGGGATGCCCAGCTCGTTGGCCTTTTTCAGCTTGCTGCCCGCGTTTTCGCCCGCGACGACATACGTCGTCTTTTTCGAGACGGACGAGGCGGCCTTGCCGCCGAGGCTTTCGATCTTCTCCGTCGCCTCCTCGCGCGTGAAGAGGCTCAGCGCGCCGGTCAGCACGAAGGTCTTTCCCGCAAAGCGGGTGTCCGTGATCCGGTTGGTCGACAGGAAGTTCACGCCAGCCTCGCGCAGACGCTCAATGAGGTCCTGCGACTGCGGGCTTGCAAAATAGTCGAGAATGTTCTGCGCCGTCGTCTCGCCGATATCAGGCACGGCAGTCAGGTCTTCAAGCGCCGCGTTCTGCAGCGCGTCGAGGCTGCCGAATGTAGCAGCCAGCACCTTGGCCGCCTTGCTGCCGACCTGCCGGATACCGAGGGCGCACAGAAGGCGGGGCAGATCGTTCTGCTTGCTGGCTTCGATGGCCGCTTCCAGATTCGCGGCGGATTTTTTTCCCTGACCGGGAAGCTCGGCAAACGCGGCGTAGTCCAGCCGGTAGAGGTCGGCGGGATTGGACACCATCTTCTGCTCGATCAGCTGATCGAGGATCGCGCTGCCGAGGCCGTCGATGTTCATGGCCTCGCGCGAAACGAAATGCGCAAGATTGCGCGACAGCTGCGCGGGGCACTCCGCGCCGGTGCAGCGCAGAGCCGCGCCGTCCTCATCGCGCACGACGGGCGCGCCGCAGACGGGGCATTTGTCCGGCAGGTGATAGGGCTGCGCGCCCTCAGGGCGCCTGGCGAGCACGACCTCGAGAATTTCCGGGATGATCTCGCCTGCCTTGCGGATCTTGACGGTATCGCCGATGCGGATGTCCTTATCTGTAATAAAATCCTGATTGTGGAGCGTCGCGGCGGTGACGGTCGTTCCGGCCAGATGCACGGGAGCGACGATGGCGCGGGGCGTGAGAACGCCCGTGCGGCCCACCTGCACGACGATATCCTCCAATACTGTCTCCTTGACCTCGGGCGGGTATTTGAAGGCTGCTGCCCAGCGCGGGAATTTGGCCGTGCTGCCGAGACGGGCGCGGCCCGCAAGGCTGTTGAGCTTCATAACGGCCCCGTCGATATCATACGGCAGGTCATAGCGCGTTTCGCCGAGATTTTCAATCAGCTGCTCCGCTTTTTCCATGTCGCGGCAGAGCGTATAGGGAATGACCTTGAATTTCAAATTTCGCAGATAGTCCAGCGTCTCGCTGTGGGTCTGAAATTCCGCGCCCTCTGCCAGCTGCAGATTGAAAACCAGAATGTCCAGCCTGCGCTTTGCAGCGATACCGGGGTCGAGCTGGCGCAAAGAACCCGCCGCCGCGTTGCGCGGGTTGGCAAAGAGCGGCTTTCCGAGCTTTTCCTGCTCGGCGTTGAGCGCCTCGAAGCTGGCGCGGGGCATAAAGACCTCGCCGCGCACGATCAGACGGGCGGGCGCGTGCTCCAGCGTCATGGGGATGGAGCGGATGGTCTTGAGATTTTCCGTTACATCCTCGCCGATCAGGCCGTCGCCGCGCGTTGCGCCGCGGACGAACTGTCCGTCGACATATTCCAGCGCGACGGAGAGACCGTCGACCTTCGGCTCGACGGAGTATTCCGCGTCCGGCTCCTCCTCGCGCACGTGCGCGTCAAAGTCCCGCAGCTCGTCATAGGAAAACACGTCCTGCAGGCTTTCCAGCGGGACGGCGTGGCGCACCTTGACAAATTCGCTCAGCGCCTGCCCGCCGACGCGGCGCGTCGGACTGAGGGGCGAGGCGTACTGCGGGTACTGCGCCTCCAGTTCTTCCAATCTGCGCAGCTTGTGGTCATAGTCATAATCGCTCATTTCGGGGTTGTCGAGCACGTAATAAAGATATCCGGCGTGTTCCAGCTCCCGTGTGAGCTGTTCAATTTCCTGTTTCGGTTCCATATTGTTCCCAGCCTTCCGTTGTAGTCAGATGTCCCAGGTTTACGTACGTTTCAGGCACTGTGCCGACGATCACGGTCTGCGCGAGCATGACGTCGCTGTCCACGTCGACCGTCTCATAGCCGACGGTCGTCAGGATGGTCAGGCTGATGGTGAATTTCACCTTCAGCGTCTGCAGCGTCTGGTTGATCCCGGCTGCGGTAAAATCCGAAAAAAAGTCAGCGTTCGACATGGTGAGGCTGACGGCCTTGACCGGCAGCTCCGGGCCGGTTCCGGCCAATAGATCCGGCAGCAGGAGGTTCCCGAGCGGGATGCCCATCTGCTGCGTGTTGATCTGCGCGACAAGGGTATCCAGAAGTTCCAGCACCTCGACCTTGAGGCGCTCGACCTGCGCCATGTCGGTGCGAAGCGCGGTGATATGGCCCTCCACGTCTTTTTCCAGCACGATCACGCGGGAAAAATCCGTGTCGCCCCTGCGGAGCATTTCGCTGACGGCCTCTATGATGGCGTTCGACGCGGCGTTGACCGCCTGATTGCGCGCAAGCTCGCGGATATACGGTGACAAATGCAGCTCCACGAGCAGAACCAGCCCCGTCAGCACGAGCAGCGGGACGATCAGAAGCAGTCTTCTGCGTCTTCGTTTTTTCCGGCTCATCTCCATACACCCCCAGCATAGCCTATGCCGGGATCATGGGAAGATTACAGCTTTTTCATGTGCTGGCTTGCCGTGTTTGCCATAAGGCGCTTCGTGCCGACGCCGTCGAACGCGATCTCGAGCAGCGCGTCGGCGCCCATGGGCAGGACCGTCAGGATCATGCCCCGGCCAAATGCCTTGTGCTGCACCATTTCCCCTGCCGCGAAGCTGACCTTCGGGGCCGGCTTCGGCTGCGTGTGGACGGAATAGTCCTTCTGCGGCTTCGGGCGCGTGGGGATCTGCGAAAAGTCATTATACTCGTCGCCGTAGATGCTGACGCGTCCAAACGAGCCGTACTGCCGGGGGGCCTGCTGCGAATAGCTGGGCTTCGGTGCGCCGACGCGCTTGACGGATTCCGCCGGAAGCTCGTCTACAAAGCGGGAGGGCAGGTTCGTCGTGGTGCGTCCATAGAGCATACGCTGCCGGGCATAGGAAATAACGAGGTTCTGCTTGGCTCTGGTGATGGCGACGTAGCACAGGCGGCGCTCCTCTTCCAGCTCCTCCGGCTCGCTCAGGCAGCGGTTCGACGGGAACAGCCCCTCTTCAAAGCCCGTGAGAAATACATTCGGGAATTCCAGGCCCTTTGCCGCGTGCATCGTCATCATGACGACGGCGTCCGCGTCCGGGTCGTATTGCTCAATGTCGGTATAGAGGGCGATCTCTTCCAAAAATCCAGCCAATGTGGGCGTATCGGTGTTTTCCATATAGGCGAGAATGCTGGATTTGAGTTCGCGGACGTTTTCGGCGCGGGTGCGCGCTTCGACATCGTCCTTTTCCTCGAGCATTTTCAGATAGCCGGTGCGGAGCATGACCTCCTCATAGAAGTCCGGCAGAGAAAGCGTCGTCAGAAGCTCGGCGCATTCCTCGATCACGACTGTGAAGGCCATGAGCTTCGCGGCGGACTTTTCAAGGCTCGGATAGCTGTACGGGTCGGAGACGACCGTGTAGAGCGGCACGCCTGCCGCAGCCGCCTGCCGCTGCGCCATTTCGAGCGTTTTGCCGCCGATGCCGCGCGGCGGGTTATTGATGATGCGCTGCAATCTCAGTTCGTCTGCGCGGTTATTGATCACGCACAGATAGGCCAGCATATCCTTGACCTCGGCGCGGTCAAAGAAGCGTGTGCCGCCGATGATGCGGTACGGGATGCCGCTGCGCTTGAACGCGTTTTCCACCGCGTTCGACTGCGCATTCGTGCGGTAGAGCACGGCGAAATCCTTGAAATTCTTCCCCTTGGACATGGAGATAATGCGGCTGGAAATATAATTGGCCTCGTCCGATTCGCTTGCCGCCTCGTAGACCGTGATGCGGTCGCCCGCAGCGTTCTGCGTCCAGAGCTTTTTGCCCTTGCGCCCCCGGTTGTGCGAGATGACGGCGTTGGCCGCGTTCAAAATGGCCTGCGTGGAGCGGTAGTTCTGCTCCAGGCGGATGACACGTGCGCCCTTGAACTGCTTTTCAAAGGAAAGAATGTTCTCGATAGTCGCGCCGCGGAATTTGTAGATGGACTGGTCGTCGTCGCCGACGACGCAGATGTTTTCATACCCGCCCGCAAGCAGCGCTGTCAGCTGATACTGCAGCTGGTTCGTGTCCTGATACTCGTCGATCATGACGTAGTGGAACTTGCGCTGGTAATACGTCCGCACGTCCTCAAACTGCTCAAGCAGCTCGACGGTCTTGAGGATGATATCGTCAAAGTCCAGCGCGTTAGCCTCGTGCAGGCGCTTTTCGTATTCGGCGTAGAGCTGCGCGATGCGGTCCATGCGGTAATCGCCGGACTTTCCGGCGTGTTTGGAAAACTGCTCCGGCCCCTGCCGCTTGTCCTTGGCCTTGCTGATGACGGAAAGCGCCAGACGCGGCGGGAGGGATTTTTCGTCCAGCCCGAAGTCCTTCAGAATGTCCTTCATGACCCGCTCGGAATCGCTTGTGTCATAGATCGTGAAGCGGCCCGTGTAGCCGTCCAGGCGGTCGATCTCCCGCCGGAGAATGCGGCAGCAGGCAGCGTGGAACGTCATGGCCCAGACGTCCATGGCGTAGTCGCCCAGCAGCGCCTGCAATCTGGCCTTTAATTCATTTGCGGCCTTGTTGGTGAATGTGATGGCCAGAATCGACCACGGCGCGGCGGGCCGGAGCGCGCACAGGCGCTCGGCCTGCTGCTGCATGGCGGGATCGCGCGTTTTGAGGTAGTCCTCGAGATATGTAACGTCCGCCTCCGCAATATACTCCGGAATTTCGTTGGAGTCGGAGCCTTCGCCGAAGGCGATGAGATTGGCGATGCGGTTGATGAGAACGGTCGTCTTGCCGCTGCCCGCACCGGCCAGCAGCAGCAGCGGCCCCTGCGTTGTAAGAACGCCCTCGCGCTGCATCTCGTTCAGGTTCTGAAAGCGCGCAGCGATCACAGCGCGGCGCGCGGATAAGAACCGGGCTTCAAATGTCTGTTCCATAGCTTCCCCTTACGGGCAATGTCGTCGATCTGCGCAGCAGCCTGTAGGGGCCGATGCTTACATCGGCCCGGCAGAATGCACCGATTTTACGGTAGTCTGCGGCAAATTCGTAACTTCCAAACGGGCCGATGTGGGCATCGGCCCCTACAATCACACAAGCAAGTGCCTGCGAATTCGCCGAAGATTTTCGATTATCCGGTGCGTCCCGCAGGGCGGAGCAGAGCCCCGCCCCTACGAACCCTGTTTGCGGTTTCAATGTATTTGCGTGACAGGTCACAGTATCAGGTGATATGACATTGCCTTTTCAATAAACTACGGATATTCTACCGCATTTTGCCCGGTTTGTCGACATCAAAAAAATGTTCGAAGCCGTTCCAGCGCCTTCTTTTCGATGCGGCTGACCTGCACCTGCGACACGCCGATGAGGCCCGCGACGCGCTGCTGGGTCAGGCTGTGGTAATAGCGGAGCTGGATGACGAGCCGTTCCTTGTCGTTCAGGCGGGCAAGCGCCTCCTGCAGGGCCATGCGTTCAAGCAGCTTTTCCTCCATGCCGTCTGTACACAGGACATCCTCGAGGGAGAAGCCCTCCTCGCCGGTCTGGCGCTGGATGGACTCGGTCGCGCTGGTGGCGGTTTCGGCAGCCGCGATCTCCTCCGGCGAAAGGCCCAGCGCCTCGGACAGCTCGGAGACCGTCGGGTCGCGGCCGAAATCGCCGGTCAGGCGCTCACGGGCCTTTTTGATGGCGGCGGCGCGCTCTTTCACGCTGCGGCTGACCTTGACCGCGCCGTCGTCGCGCAGAAAGCGGCGGATCTCTCCGGCAATTTTGGGGACGGCGTAGGTGGAAAACTGCGTTCCATATGTGAGATCAAATCCCTTTACAGCCTTGATAAAACCAATACATCCCAGCTGGTAGAGGTCGTCTGTATCCACGCCGCAGCCGCTGTATCGCTTGACGATGCTCCAGATAAGCCCCACATTTTCCGTCAACACCTGCTGACAGGCGTCATTGTCGCCATTCTGCGCCCGATCCAACAGCGTCAGCAGCTCGCTCATCGCTTCGCCGGGACACGGGAGGCGATACGCTTACGCATGGTGACGGTGGTTCCCTTGCCGGGGGCAGACTTTACCACCAGTTGATTCATAAAGCTCTCCATGATGGTGAAGCCCATGCCGCTGCGTTCCTCTCCTCCGGTGGTGAACATGGGCTGCCGGGCCTTTTCCACATCCGGGATGCCCCGGCCGTAGTCCCGCACCGTGATCTCCAGCACCTGTCCGGTAC
>OHCN01000749.1_pt1 | contig 12327 bp, 9 predicted proteins | sample 1566761 | NCBI WGS metagenome assembly OHCN01 (sample SAMEA3879568, study PRJEB24766) | human gut metagenome | biome: human-associated habitat; feature: feces | place: USA | collected 1985/1987 | reverse complement strand
TGCGCGCCAAAGCCTGCGTGCCCGAGATCGTGCGCGCGGGCGGGCAGACCGTCGGCCTGCGCTGCCCGGATCACCCGGCCACGTTGGCGCTCATCGAGGCCGCGCAGCTGCCGCTGGCTGCGCCGTCGGCCAATCCCTCCGGCGCGCCGAGCCCGAAAACGGCGGACGACGTGCTCGCGTATTTCGACGGGCAGATCGCGGCCGTCATCGACGGCGGCCCCTGCGGCATCGGCCGGGAGTCCACGCTCGTCGACCTCTCGCACACGCCGTACCGCATCCTGCGCTCTGCCGCCGTGCCGGACGACGCTGTGTGGGACGCACTTGTGCAGAAAATGCACATCGTCGGCATCACGGGCGGCACCGGCTGCGGCAAAACGACCGCGCTCATGGAGCTCGAGCGCCAGGGCGCGCTCGTCATCGACTGCGACGCGGTGTATCATGAGCTGCTGGCGTCCAATACCGCTATGCTCGCGGAAATCAACGCCCGTTTTCCGGGTACAATAGAAAATGGGGTGCTGCAGCGCAAGAAGCTCGGCGCGGTCGTGTTCGCGGACGCGGCGGCGCTCGACGATCTCAACGCCATCACGCACCGGTATGTCCGCGCCGAGGTGCGCGCTCGTCTGCGCGCGTGGGCGCGTCAGGGCGGCACGGCCGCGGCGATCGATGCCATCGCGCTCATCGAGAGCGGGCTGGCGGAGCTGTGCACCGTTACCCTCGGCGTGACGGCGCCGCGCGCGGTGCGCATCGAGCGGCTCATCGCGCGCGAGGGCGTGACACGCGCCTATGCCGAGGCGCGCATCGACGCGCAGAAGCCCAACGAATGGTTTGCCAAACATTGCAGCTACGTGCTGGAGAACGGCGGCACGCTCGCCGATTTTCAGCGCCGCTGCCATCAACTGATACAGGAGGTGCTCTCATGAGCGAAGATAAGGAACTCAAGCAGTGGAAGGAAAAGCTGTTTTATCAGCCGAAAAACGGCTATGATCAGATCGACGCCGAGCAGACCGGGGAGATTTTTGCCTACGCCGAGGGATATAAGCGCTTTCTCGACGCCGCGCGCATCGAGCGCGAGCTTGACAGGTGCGGCATCCCGCACGAGCGCGTCGGCGAGACCGCCGTTGTCGGCCATTTGACCGGCAACGGCAATGGAAGCGGCCTTGTCGTGCTGCGCGCGGATATCGACGCCTTACCCATTCAGGAGACGAACGACGTGCCCTACCGCTCGCAAACGCCGGGCACGATGCACGCCTGCGGCCACGACGCGCACACGACGTGTCTTCTCGGCGCAGCAAAGGTTTTGAGCGCACACCGCGCGGACTTTGGTGGCGAAGTGCGCTTCCTCTTCCAGCCCGCCGAGGAGATCGGTCAGGGCGCAAGGCCGCTCATCGCCGCGGGCATGCTGGATGGCGCACAGCGCGTCTTCGGGCTGCACACGGCGTCCGACCTTCCCGCGGGGACCGTCGGCGTCAAGCCGGGGGCCAACAACGCGGGCGTCGACCACTTTATCATCCGCATCCACGGCAAAAGCGCGCACGTCTCCACGCCGCAGCTCGGCGTGGACGCGCTCTATATCGCAAGCGAGCTCGTCGTCGCGCTCCAGTCCATCGTCACGCGCATGACCTCGCCGGTCGAGCCGGTGCTCATCGGCGTGGGCAAGCTGAACGCCGGCACGGCCTACAACGCCGTGGCCGAGACCGCCGTGCTCGAGGGCACGACGCGCATGTTCTCGCCCGAGAGCCGCGCGCACCTTCGCGAAACGATCAACGCCGCGGCCGCACACATCTCCGCTCTTTACGGCGGCACGGCAGAGGTCGAATGGGACGACTTTGCCACGCCGCTCACGAACGACGCCGGTGTGTGCGGGGAGGTCGAGCGCGTCGCCGACGCGCTCGGCATCCCCACGACGGCAAACCGCGCGCTGTCGCTCAGCGGGGACGATTTCGCCGAGTATCTGCTGCAAACGAAGGGCGCTTACGCCTACCTCGGCGCGGCAAACCCCAAAAAGCCGCACACCTGCATCTCCAACCACCGCGGCGATTTCGACATCGACGAGGAAACGCTCCCCCTCGGCGCGGCGCTCTACGCGGCATACGCGCTGTCCGTCCTTGATCCGCAGTTTGCCAAATAATTGTTTTTTTCGATGAGATCGCCTTAGTCGTGTGCAAATTTCGATTTTACTTTTTGCGTTATTCTATCTAAAATATAGTCCTCGCCACTGTCAGCACAGCGGCGGGGATTTCTTTAGCAAATTTGGAAAAGAGGTTAATTATGAAAAAGCTGTTTTCTCTGCTGCTTTGCGTCGTGATGGTGCTCTCTCTGGTCGCCTGCGGCTCGAAGACTGATGACACGCAGACGCCCGACGAGCCTCAGGACACCGCTCCCGAGCTCTCCGGCACGATGAAGGTCGTCGCCACCGGCGACGTCTACGGTCCCCTGTTCGACGCGTTCACCGCCGACACCGGCGTGGAGGTCGAATGCCTGTCCATGTCCTCCGGCGAGGTGCTCTCCAAGCTCCGCGCCGAGGGCGGCACCCCGTCCGCTGACCTGTGGTTCGGCGGCGGCATCGACGCGTTCATGAGTGCCAAGGACGACGGCCTGCTTGAGCCCGTCACCTTTGACGCGGCCGCCGAGCTCGGCGACGAGTACAAGGATACCGAGGGTTACTGGTATTCCAAGGGCATCACCATTGTCGGCTTCCTGCTCAACAACTCTCTCATGGAGGAGCTGGGTCTGACCGCTCCCGAGAGCTGGGATGACCTGACCGACAGCCAGTATGAGGGCGAGATCGTCATGTCCAACCCTGCCGTCTCCGGCACCAACTACGCCGTGGTCAACGCGCTGCTGCAGGCCAAGGGCGATCAGGGCTGGGACTACTTCGATGCCCTGAACAACAACATTGCCTACTACGGCAAACGCGGATCCGACCCGAAGAACAAGGTCTCTTCCGGTGAGTTCGCTGTCGGCATCTCCTACATCGACGCCAGCATCGAGCAGGCCGCCGAGGAGAACGACCTGACCATCGTTTACCCCTCTGACGGGATGCCCTGGGTCCCCGAGGGTGTGGCCGTGTTCAAGAACGCTGAAAACGTCGACGCCGCCAAGTACTTCGTCGAGTGGCTCTTCAGCAGCGACGATCATCTCCGTCAGCTCGCCGAGATCGAGCAGAAGAACGGCATCAAGGTCATCAAGCCCTCCATCGAAGGCATTGAGCTGTCCTATGATCCTACGCTCCTCATGGCGGAGGACCTGTCCCTGTTCGGTTCCCAGCACACCGAGATCCTCGATCGCTTTGAGCCCCTGATGGGCGACAAGGCCGCTGCGGAATAAATGAAGTCCGCCGGCGCTATCCAAAAAAATACAGAAAAAAGGGCATCTCGCGATGTCCTTTTTCCCCTATGTGAAAACGCGGCCGACAAGCTGATCTTATTTGTCCTGCTCGGGAGCGTGCTGCTGTTCATTCTCTGGCCCATCGCGTGCATCGCGCTGCGGAGCCTGCGCGGCGCAGACGGCGGCGTGAGCTTTGCAATGTTCGGCACTGTTCTGCGCCAATACGGCGAGAGTCTGCGCAACAGCGTATTTGTCGGCGTTTTTACGGCAGTGCTGTCCACTATCCTCTCGCTCTCAGCGGCGCTCGTATGCGCCACGGCGCGCAGGTGGAAGAAGACGCTCTGCATGATCATCATGCTCGTCGCCATGGTGTCGCCGCCGTTCGTCTCGTCGCTTGCCTATATCCAGCTCTACGGGCGGCGCGGGTGGATCACCTACCGCCTGCTGCACCTGAGCCTGAACCTCTACAATCGCTGGGGCGTCATCCTGATGCAGTCGATCTCGTTCGTGCCGCTCAACGCAATGTTTCTCTCCGGCATCCTCGAGAAGCTGGACGAGGGCAGCCTTCGCTCGGCGCGCGACCTCGGCGCATCGGGCGGCGCCATCCTGCGCGATATTGTCCTGCCGCTCATTCGGCCCGCGACGCTCGTGTGCCTGCTGCTCTCGTTCGTCCGCTCGCTCGCGGACTTCGGCACGCCCATCATCATCGGCGGGCGCTTCAGCACGCTGGCCGCAGATATCTATTTGCAAGTCGTTGGATACTCGGACCTTGAAAAGTCCTCGGCGATGAACATGTTCCTGCTCATCCCGTCCATTGTGTTCTTTTTCGTCTACCGCGCGCTGATGCGCCGCTCGGACAGGCTGACCGACGCCAGCCGCGCTTCGCAGGGCGGGCTCGGGCTCACGCTGCCGCACTGCGGCGCGATGGGCTGGGGCATGATCGCGCTGAGCACCGTTTTCTTCGTAATGATCGTGCTGCAATACGGCTGTGTGTTCCTCTCGGGCTTTTTGAAGAGCACGAAAGGTGTCTACTCCTTCACGCTGCAATACTGGGATCAGCTCTGGCGCATCGGCTCGTCGACGATGCTGCGAAGCGTTGAATACGCGCTCATCGTCTCCATCGCCGGTACGGTTTTTGCGATGCTCTTCGCCTATTACATGGACCGCCGGCGCATCATCGGCCGCAGCCTTTTTGACTGCCTTGCGACGCTGCCCTATATGCTGCCGGGCACGTGCTTTGGCATCGGCTACATTCTCGCGTTCAACCACGCGCCGCTCAAGCTGACGGGCACGGCCCTTATCGTGCTGGCCAACATGCTCTTCAAGCAGCTGCCGACCTCCACGAAGATATGCACCGCGTCGCTCGCGCTCCTACCCGAAGTGCAGGAGCGCTCGGCGCGCGACCTTGGCGCGGGACGGCTCGCTGTGCTGCGCGATGTGGTCTTTCCCGCACTGCGGCCCGCGTTCTTGAGCTGCTTTGTCTATAACTTCACGAGCAGCATGACGACGGCGGGCTCCATCATCTTTCTCATCGACGCCAAGCGTCAGCTGGCCGTCTTCAAGCTCTTCGACGCGGTATATCAGGGCGATTACGCCCTTGCCTCGCTGATCGCGAGCGTCATCACCGTCATCGTCCTTCTTGTCGAAGGCCTCGCCTACTTCATCGCCCGGAAAGGAGAAAATCGCCGTGTATCTCGAACTTGACCGCTTGAGCAAGCAGTTTGACGGCAAGTACGCCGTGCATGACCTCTCCCTCGGCCTGGAAGAGGGCGGACTTTTGTGCATTCTCGGCTCGTCGGGCTGCGGCAAGACGACCACGCTCAACATGATCGGCGGCTTTCTCAAGCCCAACGGCGGCAGAGTGCTCCTCGACGGGCAGGACATCACCGCGCTCCCGCCCGAGCGGCGGCCGGTTTCGACCGTTTTCCAGTCCTACGGCCTGTTTCCGCACATGAGCGTGCTGCAAAACGTGACCTACGGACTCAAATTCCGCGGCTATTCCCGCACGGAGGCAAAGGAAAAGGGCCGCCGGTACCTGAGTCTCGTCGGCCTTGCCGAGCGCGAGAACGCGCGCATCGGCGAGCTCTCGGGCGGCCAGCAGCAGCGCGTGGCACTCGCCCGCGCGCTCATCGTCGAGCCAAAGCTCTGCCTGCTTGACGAGCCGCTCTCGAACCTCGACGCAGCGCTGCGCGTGCGGATGCGCGGGGAGCTCAAGCGCTTGCAGCGCGAGCTCGGCACCACGATGGTCTTCGTCACACACGATCAGGAGGAGGCGCTCATTCTGGCTGACTCCATCGCCGTGATGAGCGAGGGCGAGCTCTTGCAGCTCGGCTCGGCGGAGGAGGTCTTCCGCCATCCTGCAAACGACTATATCGCGTCATTTCTGGGGCTCAACGACATTGTGTGGAAGGATGACGGCAGCGTGCTGAAGGTCATCCGCCACGGAGAAAAGGAGTAAACTTATCATGCTTGTTGATATGCATCTGCACGAATGCACCTACTCGACCGACAGCTTTCTCCACCTGGAGGAGATCGTCTCTATCGCCAGGCAAAAGGGGCTGGACGCGATCTGCATCACGGACCACGACAGCATGGGCCTGCGCGAGCGCGCGGAGGCCTATTCCCGCGAGATCGGCTATCCCATCTTCGTCGGCGTGGAATTTTTCTCGCTCTGGGGCGATATCACCGCCTGGGGGATCGACGGCATCCCCGACCAGCGCGTCGGCGCACAGGACTTTATCGACCTGGTGCGTGAAAAGGACGGTTTCTGCGTCTCCTGCCACCCCTTTCGCAGCAACAATCGCGGGCTGCGCGAGCACCTGCGCGATGTGCACGGTCTTGACGGCGTGGAGGTCCTCAACGGCAGCACGCCGCTTGAGGAGAACCGGACGGCACTGCGCTTCTGCCGCGAGTTGGGGCTCAAGGCCATCGGCGCGAGCGACGCGCACGTGCCGGAGCAGGTGGGAAAATACGTGACATGGCTGCCCGAAACGGTCACAACGCTGCCCGATTTTGTCGCCGCGCTGCACACGCTGGAAACGCGTCCCGCCATCTGGACGGGCAGCGGGTACGATGTCGTCGCCGGGTTTTGAGATGAATTTTCAGCGGGCTGGGGTATCATGCTCCGGCCCCTTTTTTACATTCCGCCGTGTCATATCCGATATTCATGCAGGAAAGCTGTGGTAATATTTCACAAGAACCCATTCTTCCGTGTAAAAAGATTCTCAAAATTTGGAGAAGTGGAAAATTAGGGATTGACATTTTCCCAGCATGGGAGTATGGTAACGCCAACAATTTCAAACGCCCGATCGCGAGGTCGGGAAGATAGAGGCGCGGCTGACAAAAGTAGCGCGTTCGCACCGGCACAGGAAGCCGGAGCGCGCGAAAGGGGATGCCGCCGAAGTGGAAACGGTTCCTGTGCCGTTTGCCGCTGGTTCGTCGGAGAAGATCCGCCGGACTGTCACGTATGTGGAGCGCTATCGAGGTCGGCAAGCTGTTTGTCCCCCCAAAAGGTGATGACCGGTTTGCCGGATTGCAGCACAGTTGCAGCCGTAAATGCTTCACAAAGCATTTACGGCTTTGTTTTTTGTCTGCATCGGGAGTGCGAAAACCCGAAAAAAGCAGGACTCCCCTGTTTTTGAAAAAATCAAACTCATCACGAGAAAGGAAACCACCGCCATGAAGCTCAGAACCTTTACCGCCCTCCTGCTGGCGGCCATCATGCTCTTCGCACTCACCGCCTGCGGCAGTCAGGCCGCCGACGATTCCAGCAGCGATCGGCAGCAGGAACAGCAGGACACCACCACAAACGAAAGCAACGAATTCCGCGTCGGCATGGAGTGCGCTTACGCCCCCAACAACTGGCAGGAAAGCGAATCGACGGACTCGAACGTCCCCGTTGAAAACGTCGCCGGCACGTATGCCGAGGGTTACGACGTGCAGATCGCCAAGGCCATCGCAGAGGGCCTCGGCAAGGAGCTCGTCATCGTCAAGCTCAGCTGGGACGGCCTGATCGACGCGCTCAATCAGGGCCAGATCGACGCCATCATCGCCGGTATGATGGACACCGCCGAGCGCCGCGAATCCATCAACTTCTCCGAGCCCTACCGTGAGACCACCTACGGCCTGATGGTGCTCGCCGATTCCCCGTACTTAAATGCCACCTCCATTCAGGACTTCTCCGGCGCGGCCGTCCTCGGCCAGCAGGGCACGGCGCTTGACGATGTCATCGAGCAGATCGAAGGCGTCGACCACTTAAGCCCCGTCGGCAGCGTGCCCGACATGCTCTCCCGCCTGCAGCAGGGCACCTGCGACGCCATCGTCATCAACGTTGAGAACGCGCAGGGCTACCTCGCTTCCAACCCGAACTTCCGCCTGGTCACCTTCGATGAGGGCAGCGGCTTCACGCTGCCGGCCAAGGGCTCCTGCGTGGGTCTGCGCAAGAGCGACAATGAACTCCTTGATCAGATCAACACCATCCTTTCCGGCATCGACGACGACGCCCGCGCCGCCATGTGGCAGGCAGCCGTCGACGGCCAGCCCCAGTAATATCCCACGCACCGCCGCCGCGTTTTTCACGCGGCGGCGGGTACGCGAAGCACTCTAGAGACAACGCGCTTCGCACCATAAAGGAGGAAACACCATGGCAGCACCCACCGCGCCCCGGAAGAACTTCATCACCCGGGATCACCGTTATGTTTATTTAGGCGGAAGTTTCATCGCCCTGCTGGGTCTCGGCATGTTCTACTCCGCCCCCAGCCCGTACAGCTTCATCCCCGCGCAGTCCGTGTTCGGCACGGCGCTCGCGGCGATCTGCTGGTTCTTCCTCGGCGTGAGCGCCATGGCGCTGCTCGTCAAGTGGGCCTATTGGAACAATTACAGCTCCACTATTATGAAGCGCCCCCTCATCGTGCGCGTCAGCCGTTACCTCTCGTATCTCGACGCCGCGGCCTGCGCGCTGCTGGTGCTCGACCGCTTCATTTTAAAGCTCGCCTACATCATCAACGTCGCCATCCATGCCGACAGCAACCCGACCGACACGCTCTCCATGATGGCCTACATGGCGTACAACCAGCGCTCGCTCTTCGCCATCGGCATTTCGTACACGGTGCGCCTCGCGCTCTTCGGCACGGCGATCGCGTTCGTGCTGGCGCTTCTCATGGTCTTCCTCCGCATTCAGGAGCCCGACAAACGCGACAACGACTTTGTGAAGTTCCTCAAGATCGTTGCCAACAAATTCTCCCGCTTCTATATCTTCGTCATCCGCGGCACGCCAATGATGGTGCAGTCGCTCATCCTTTATAACGCCGTGTTCGGCCTTTTCAAGCGCACGGGCATGAGCGTTTCGGACATCAACCGTGTCTGGCCGCTCTTTTTAGCAGGCCTTGTCACGATCTCGCTCAACTCGACGGCATATCTTGCCGAGGTGCTGCGCGGCGGCATTCTCGCCGTGGACGCAGGCCAGATGGAAGCCGCGCGCTCGCTCGGCATGACGCACTGGCAGGCCATGCGCAAGGTCGTCTTCCCGCAGGCCATCAAGAACTCGCTTCCCGCCATCGGCAACGAATTCATCATCAACATCAAGGATTCGTCCGTTCTCTGCGTCGTCGGCGTGTCCGATCTGATGTTCATGACCCGCTCGGTCGCCGGTATTTATTATAAAGGTACCGAGTGCTACCTCATCGCCGCCATCGTTTACCTGTTCCTGACGTATCTTTCTTCGCTCCTGCTCAAGGCCATCACGGGAAAGATGACCGCGCCGGACAACACCAAGCGGCACCAGGGCAACCAAACCGTCGATCTGGGGCTTCCCAGCTCGAACTGACAGGAGGGCGCTATGACGAACGATCCCATCATCAAAATCGAACAGCTCGAAAAGTCCTTCGGCGACCTGCACGTGCTCAAGGGCATTGACCTTGAGGTCAACCGCGGAGAGGTCGTGTGCATCATCGGCGCATCCGGCTCTGGCAAATCGACGCTGCTGCGCTGCATCAACTTACTGGAAGAGGCCGACTCGGGCCACATCTGGTTCGACGGGCAGGATTTAATGGACTTAAAGGTCAACCTGAACGCCCTGCGCCAGAAGATCGGCATGGTGTTCCAGGGCTTCAACCTCTTCAACAACAAGTCCGTGCTTGACAACTGCACCCTCGCTCCCATGGACGTCAAGCACATCCCCAAGACGCAGGCCGAGGCCACGGCCATCAAGCACTTAACGACCGTTGGCCTCGCCGACTTCATCCACGCCGACTCCCGCCGCCTCTCCGGCGGGCAGAAGCAGCGCGTCGCCATCGCGCGGGCGCTGTGCATGGAACCGGAGATCATGCTCTTCGATGAACCGACCTCCGCACTCGACCCCGAGATCGTCGGCGAGGTGCTGGACGTCATGAAAAACCTCGCCCAGCAGGGCATGACGATGGTCGTCGTCACGCACGAGATGGCGTTTGCCAAGGAAGTGAGCGACCGCGTCGTCTTCATGGATCAGGGGGTTATCTTAGAGCAGGGCTCGCCCAAGGAGGTCTTCGGTAACCCCAAGGAGCCGCGCACGCGTGAGTTTCTCAGCCGTTATCTGGAGGATAAAATGGCATGATACAGAAAAAAGTGACCGATTTTTTTGCCCTGGAGGGCAATTATCCCGACTTGGACGGCGAGGGCGCGGCCGCGCGCCTGTCCGCCGCCATCCGGTGCAAGACCATCAACTACTTTGACCACAGCCGGACGGACTACTCGGAGTTCGACAAGCTGCACGCGCACATCAAGGCAAGCTACCCCAACATCATGCGCGTGGGCACGTTTGAGCGCATCGGCCACCACGCCGTGCTCATCACCATCCCCGGCAGCGACGCTTCTCTGCGCCCCTGCCTCTACATGTCGCATCAGGACGTCGTTCCCGTTGTTGAGGGCACAGAGCAGGACTGGACGCATCCCGCCTTTTCCGGCGACATCGCGGACGGCTATATCTGGGGCCGCGGCACGCTTGACATCAAAGAGCAGGTCTTCGGCGTGCTGGAGGCCGCGGAATATCTGCTCGCCCGCGGCAAGTCCTTTGCCCGCACGGCGTATCTCGCCTTCGGCGACGACGAGGAGACCATCAACTTAGGCGCGCTCGCCATCGCCGAGCATTTGAAGGCGCAGGGCGTGACGCTCGAATTCGTTCTTGACGAGGGCGGCTGCAAAATTGAGCCCGGCACGGCCTTCGGCGCGCCGGAGACGTCCATTGTCAGCGTGCAGCTGATGGAAAAGGGCTATGCCGATTTGGAGCTCTCCGTCCACAGCATCGGCGGGCATTCGAGCCGCCCCTACGGCGGCACGTCACTTGGGCGTCTCTCCGGTGCGATCGCCGACATCACGCGCGCGCCGTTTGCCGTGCGCCTCAACAGCGCCATGACCGGCGCGTTTGAAACGCTCGCGCCCTATATCACGCAGGAGCCGCTCAAAACGCTCGTGCAGGATGTTGCGGGCAACGCGGACGCCATCGCGGCCTGCTGCATGGGCTCGCCCGACCTCTTCCCGTTTGTCACCACCACTATCGCGCCCACGATGATCCGCGGCGGCAGCGCCGCGTGCAACGTGATGCCGCAGGACATGACCGCGGTCATCAACTTCCGCATTGCCGACGGTGACACGGTCGAGAGCGTCATGGCCCACTGCCGCGAGGCCGTACAGGACAAAGGCGTCGAGATGCGCTTTTTGCAAGCGAACGACCCCTCCGCCATCGCGCGCCGCGACGGCTACGGCTACCGCACAGTGGTCGAGAGCTTCCAGCGCTACTATCCCGAAGCCGTGTTCATTCCCTCGATGGCCGTGGGCGCGACGGACGCGCACCGCTATGAGGAGATCTGCGACACGAGCCTGCGGTGCAGCCCGTTTATGACCGAGCCCGCGGAGGCCGCCTCCGGCGTGCACGGCACGAACGAGCGTCTTCTCGTCCGCTCGTATTTGCAGGGCATCCGCGTACTCATCGACCTGATGGAGCACGCCAACGTGGAACCGTGAATTTCCTTTCTTTTCAATGGAAAAGCCGGAGCAGCTCAGGCTGCTCCGGCTTTTCTTTCCTGTTCAGTTCTCGCCCATCGTGTAGACCATGTCCCAGAAGCGCAGGTCAAATAGGCAGCAATTTTCGAAGATCTCGCAGAGCCGCTGCGCCTTCTTTTCGTCGATCACTTCGGCGAGCGCGTCGATCCGGTCGATCAAGGCCTGATTCGTCCGCCGGTACTCCTCGGAAACGTAGCCCGCGAACCACGCGCCGTAGTTCTCATCGTGCAGGGCGCTTGGGCAGCGCTCCACCATCTGCTCGGCAATATACGCATAGCTCCACGAGCAGTTCAAAAGCGTCACGAGCCCCGTCAGCACATCCCCCGCCTGCGCCTCGCAGAGCATGTAATGGCTGTAGGCGATGTTGTCGATGTGCGGGTGCGCATCGGCGATCTCCTTCTCCGTGACGCCGAGGCGCTTCATGTACGGAAGATGCGTGCGGAACGTCTCGTCGATCGTGTTCGCCATCTCCCCGCTCAAAAAGCGGATCTGCTCGAAGTCGTCGGTTTTCTGAAGGATCGCCGCAAAAATTTTCACGTAATCCCGCAGGTACAGATAATCCTGCACCATATAGTAGCGGAACTTTTCCTTCGGCAGCGTGCCGTCCGCCATCTGCACCACAAAGGGGTGGCTCAGATACTGCGGCCAGATCTTCTCCGCGCACGCATAGATCCTCTGGGAAAGCTTCACCTCGTGCCTCGCTTATTTGTGTGCGATGATCGCGACATAACCGCCGCTCTGATAGCCGGGCACAACATCCTCTACGACCTCGTTGGTGTACATGGGGTTGCGCAGCAGCGTCTGATAAAAGTCAAAATCGTGGAAGCCGAGCGCCTTGAGCGCGTCGATCTTCTCCTCGGTGGAGTGCCACACACCCGCACAGCACAGCTCGAGCGGATACGGCAGCTTGGGCATAACGCCGTCCAGCGACGGGTGGTCGAACGTGCCGACGGCCTTTGCCAGCAG
>OHCN01000746.1_pt1 | contig 12375 bp, 18 predicted proteins | sample 1566761 | NCBI WGS metagenome assembly OHCN01 (sample SAMEA3879568, study PRJEB24766) | human gut metagenome | biome: human-associated habitat; feature: feces | place: USA | collected 1985/1987 | reverse complement strand
GATCATTAGCCTTTTTATTTTAATACACTATATAGAATCGCGGAGACGCTTACATTTATGTATGGTTTTCCATAAAAACTATACATGCTATAATCAGTTGAACATCAATATCTTGCATATATTCCAATGTATAGTTCAAAATCGTACTATACATGTGCAAGTTGTTGAATATCAAAACGTACTGAAAAAACATGTAGGGTATGTATAGTTTCCTATGAAACAGCTTTATATATAATACACGTTTTTCCTATGCAATTTATATACAAACTATACATACTATACATTAATTTTATAAACATATATAAATCAGCACCTTACACATGTATAGTTTACATTAAAAACCATACAGAAACTATACAGAAACCATACATAGTCATTCTTGCAATGATAAAAGATGCTCTATAATGCCTCAACACATGTTTTTACTGTTAATTTATGTTGTGACAATGACAAACCAAAAAAAAATAATAAAAATCTCGAATGGTAATGAGTGCATTGGCTCCGGGCACCCGGTCGGGGGGGGTGGCACCCGGTCGCGGTTGTCTTCGATGGCAGACAGACAGGAAGGAAGGCACATCTTTATATTATACCTATAATATTAAATATCTGCATCTTTTCGGGCTTCTTCCTTCTGTTTCTTCTTGTGTTCTGCATACAGAGCACACCGGAAACATGAAACAGGATGATAATATACTACTTGTTCCGCTTCTTCCTTGTTTTCTTCTTGCTTCATGCGTTGTAGGTCTGCTATCTGTATAAGTACGGCGGCTTTATCCTTCCCAGTCACAGAAGGCAGCACCTTTATAAGTCCTTCTAAAATTCCGTCTTTGCTCCGAAATGTATCTAAAGTTTTTTTATCCACCTTATTAGATTCTGCAATATTGGCAGCGTCTTCTTTTGGGCTTCCTGTTTTAGTTGGCGTTGCTCCTGATCGCTGGTATTGAATAGCTTCTATTAGTTGAGAAATACCGGGTTTATTCTTTTGCAGTGTTGCGGCTTTACTGGCTATTGTTCCGGTTCCGTTCGTTGTCGGTCGATAGATGGCGGCGTATGCTTCTTGTCTTGTGGTGCCGGATGCTACCAACATACAGAAAAAAACATCTTCAGGCGTGAGGCTGTAAATACGTTGTAATTCCGTTACTCTCTTGCTGTAAGTCATATTATAAGTATGATTTAAAATGATCGTTCCGGCTTCTTGCGCTCTGTTATTATAGGCGCAAAGATAAATAAAAGGTCTGATAAATAAAAGATTGCGGCGTGTTCTTTGTTTCCGGCTCTCTTTGTGCACGTGTTACATAACACTGTTTTTAAACATACTATTATAATAAAGAGAATCCGGCTTTTTGCGGCTCTTTGCCGTAATTTGTTGCGTTGGTGGCTGGGGCGCAATATGCTTACAAATAATCTAACATTCAGGCTATATATATGTATCACGTGTATTTGTGAGGCTGTTTGTATTTTTATCTATATAGTAATTTATCGTTTCATTTATTAGGGTAAAAATATTACTTATTTCATTGTTATTCAAAATATTATTCGTACATTTGCATATACAGAAATGAAGACAAAATAAGCGGTACATTTTCTCACGGTGTTCTACTTTTTTCTCTCCTTTCCTGTTTGATTTAGTGTTTAACTTAAAACGTTTCAAATATGGACTTATCAAATTTAACTTATTTGGTTGTTAGTTGCGAGATGGCAATTAAGAAAGCCAAAGAACAAAAAGAAAACGCTGTTTTTGAGTATTGCAAAGAGCAAGGTTTTGAAACTGGAAAACGGTACATTTACCATCATCCGGGCATCTCCATCGATGGCAAAATGTACGAAGTAATTTTAAACCGTCCTATTGATTGCAGAATGATAACAAATTGTATTGACGGAGCACGTATATTTATAAAAGGCTATCCAGTAAAGAAGAACGGAGAACGCGCGTTGATCGGAGAAACAGAGCTTTATATAAATGATCTGAAAGCCGTATAATCAAAAAAACCGGGTCGAGTTTGGCGACTCTTCCCGGCACCCTTTAAACTTTGCGTAAAAAGGTACACTTTCTCACGGTGTTAAATGCAAAGTTAAGGGAAAAACAAAGATAAAACAATAATAACCCTTTAAATTTTGCAGTTATGGAAACTTCAAACAAATTATCTTATTCAAAAACACGTCTTTTTGTAGAGAACGGAACACAGTATAAAATCATAGCTAAAGTATCTTTAAATGATGATTGCAAAAACGGAATGTATGATTTTAGCATTACGGCGGACATTTACGAAAAGAAAAGAAACGGCTCTTTTAATTGGTGCGCTGGTGGCTGTTGTCATGAGGAAATAGAGAAACGTTTCCCGGAGCTTGCAAAGTTCATTCCCTTGCACCTCTGTAATCATTACGGCGCGCCAATGTACCCGGAAGCAAACGGACTTTACCACCTACAAAATAATAGCAAAGAAACTACTGTTAATTACTTACGCATCACAGAAGACGAATATAACGCGCTTTCATTGGCAGAAGATCAAAAACATTTTAAATACTTGCTTTTCTCTTTGGGTATTGTTGAACGCTGGAAAAAAGAAGCTGATACCCTTATTTCAGAACTTGAAACATTATCCGGTCTTAAATGGGAAAACCCGTACAAGCCGGAAGAGGAACGTTTTACATTAACTTTATCAGACGAAGAACGCGCCAACATTGAGAAACTTATAAAAGACGGTTTTTACACAAAGGAAAACATAGAAAAGCGCAAAGAAGAAGCCCGGAAAGCTGCTTTAATAAAGAAACGCGCCGATATTTGCGCTCGTTATGATAAAGATATTGCCAAAGCCGAAAGAGAAAAGAAAGTAATGCTTTATATATTTGATTCGGGTATTTCTACCGAAAATGTAATATACTACGATCATACCAATACAGTCCGTTTTAATTGGAAAGATTACGATAAAAAAGTATCTCAAGAAGAATTTTGCGACTTTATTAATAGCGTTGATTATTCCCAACTGCCCAAAGGTATAAAGTTTGAAATAAAGTAAATACCCACCTTTCCCCGGTTCGCCGGGGATTAATACCCCTTTATTATGAATACAAAAGATTTAATAAATCAGATAGAAATATCTGGAATTATCACCCGTGCCCAATTATATACTATTATCAGATGCGCCAACGGTGGAGACAAAGACGCAAAAAGCGCATGTTTCAAAGAAAACACCGTATTTGCAGACGAAGAGATAAAAGAAATAGAACTCAATAAATTAAGAAAAGAAGCGCGCAAAAAATATTCCTCTTTTGGTTGGCGTGAAAAGAATGTACTTCAAGGCAGTAACTTAAAATTAAATCTATGTTGTTTTCGCGGCTCTACTCCTGTTTACTGGGTGTTATCTGATAACGGATCATTTGAGTATTATATAACGCGAGAAATAAACGTAGTAGGATGAAACGCGTTATATCTTCCGGGCTGTTTTGGTTGTTTATTGCCTTGCTCCCTGTTGGCTGTATCGGTTATTATATTAACCCGGTCATTTGGTTGTGTGTCCTCTGTTGGTATATGGTTTACATCTTCCTGTTATACTTCAAAATTGTAGATTTATAATTTACCCGCGCCGGGCGGCTCCCGGCACCCTTTAAACTTTCATGCAATGAAAACAGTATATAAAAAGGCTATTTCATTAGCCAATAAAAACGGGCAAAATTTTATAAAAGAAATGGCTGCTTATTATACATACATAGGAATCGAAGAAGGAAATATAAGTAACTGGTTTGTTTTGATAGCGAAATCTAAAGAAACAGGCAAATATATTTGCCTTTCTATTTCCCGGTATGATTCAGGCGGTGCGGCTTCTACCTTCTACGGAGACCTAAAACATTTTTGTTTGCAGAAGGCAGAAAATACGTGTTACCGTTTTTGTTCCTGTATTCGTTTTTGGCTACGCGCTAACCTTATTTGGGCTTACGAGAAACAAATAAAAGCTAAGTATAACATTAAATTTTGAGACTATGACTACTTATATAATAGAGTCACCAAGCGGTGAAACTCATAAACTTGAAATTGTGAGAATAGAAAATTGCTACCGTGTCTTTGTTGATGGTTGGGTAGATGATACAGTTCTAACAGAGGAAGAACTTTTGCGAGAATTAGAGAACCCAACATTTTAAAAATAAATATCATGTTTGGGCTAATTATTTGGCTCGTCTTCATCCTGATTATATGCTTTTGCGTGTGTGGTGGCTGGTTCTATGCTGCCGCGTGGATCGTGGGCGGTGCATTGAGTTTATTTTTGGGTTTGAAATATGAATTTTCAAAATAATACTGTTATGTCTGACAAAGAAATAAATATTGCTATTCTTCAGGAATTAAAGGATATTGCAAACGAGATTTTCACAAATGAAATAAATATAGTTCCGGGCACATATACGGCGGCTGAACTTGCAAAGGAAAAGAGCGCAAAAGGAGATGTTTTAGAAATAAAATACATTCCGACAAATAACGAAAGTATATTAACGCGCTCCGTGTGTGTCGGCTCGTTTAAATGTGAGTTCGAACGGAGAAACATTTTCAACTTGATTTGGAAGTTTGAACAGCTTACCGGGACAAAACAAAAGGATAAAGCGCGTTTTGTACGAATCGAAGCCGGGAAAGTAGATTTATCTTTTTCCATAGAAATAACAAAAGAGATGCAATTACTTTGTAAATGTGTCGGGAATGATCCGAAAAGCCCGGTTATGTCTTACATGTTTATAGACTACCAAAAAGGCTATTTAGTTGCATCGAATGGAAGACATTTGCAAGCATGTAAAGCAAATATTTGTAATATAGTGGGGGAAACTGAAACGAGCGTTTTAATAAATCCGAAAGACTTTAAGCAGCTTTCCGGCGTTTGCTCTGTTATTGTTTCCGGTGGAAAGATCACAATATCAGACGAAGCCGGACGCGCTTATAATGTGGAAAGCTCCGGGCTTAAATATCCGCGCTGGGCTTTAGTGGTTCCAAAAGTCAGCAAAAACAACTATATCAAGATAAACGAAGTAAAAGAGGTGTTTTCTTTCCTGAAAAAGAAAGAAGGAACGTTTTACATGTACGCGGAAAAAGGGCACAAAGTAACCGTAGATTATACAGATAGCGGCTCCGGCGCATTTTCAGAAATCGAAGTATTTACAGAAAATGAAATTCCCTTTGCTTTCTCCGTTATGTTTGATTCAAAAAGTTTTCAAACAGTTGCGCAAAAATGGGACGGAGGTATTTTCTTAAACGCGAATTATAAAGCGGTGGTTTTAACTGATAAGAACAAAAGTTTGTGTTTTACAATGCCAGCCGGAACCGGGAAAGAGGGATTTTTCAAAATGGATTTTGATTTTGACCGTTCTAATATGGTTTCTTTGCTTGAATATGGAGAAAAAGCGGATGCAGAGCCAACAACACCAAAAGAAAATATTATTGTACCCGTGCAAATTGATCCTATAAATTTGCCTGTTGTTGCATCAGAATATAAATACAATGCTATGGGCTTGTATTTCCTCCTGTCGTTACTTTGTGATCTTTGCAAGGCAATTATATACCATGAAGCAAAAGAGGCTTTAAAACGGCTTAAAATGCTTCTTTATTCTCCGGCGGTGAATATCGAAGATTTTGCAAATGAGGTTCAAATAATCGACCTTAAACCGGATGAAATAGAAGAGATAAAAGAAGCTCACCCGATTACAGATATTTCGCCGGGTGTTACTCTTCCGGTTCCGGCGAATGTCCCGGCGGTTTCTTCCATCCGTCCGGCTCCGGTTTCTTCCGTATTCTTTTTTCCGATTGTTTTGCGTCTTTTCTTTCGGTTGTGGGCTATCTCTGTGTCGCATTATGCACTTATGACTCCCGCAAAATATGCCGGATGTCCCCGGCGTGGTCTTATTCATATACGCGGTGATACATGCCGAACGACTATCTTAACCAAACGACTTTTTAAACTCCCGATGCAAATAAGTTATAAAAAACATTCATTATGAAACATATAAATTTTAACAGAACGAAGAGAAATATAGTTGTCTTTATTTTAAATGCGCTTAGCTTTTTATGGAACCTTTACTATTTATTGCAGCCTAATATAAAATCGAAAACGCTTCCTATTTCAGGTTGTATCATTGCTCTTATAGCAATAGTATTGATGGTGATAACAATAAATAGAGACAATAAAAACAGGACAAATAAATAAACAAGAAATATGAAAATATATAGCCCGCTAAATAAAGTAGTAAGAGTAACCATTGAAGACCAAAATACAGGTACAATAATAGAGAACACCGTTAAGTTTTCCATTGCCGAAAGTAATTGCGAGGAAGTATGTAAACTAATAGAGAAGTCATTTAAAAACAATCTTCTTCCAGTTATAACCGGAGCACGCGAAATTGGAAAGAGTCGTTCTGTAAAAATAGACATATCAGAACTGGATAACTCCGGCGCAAAAATGCGTAAAATAAGCCGAACGATTAACATGCAAGGTGTAAATGCAACAGAAGTTGGTACGCGGATGATTGAGTTAGTGAATGAAGCCGAACGACTGGCAATTATTAAACGAGCTAAAGAACTGACAGTATAAAATGAACGATTTACGGACTGCATTTACAGAAAAATATCCTAAATATGGAAATGTACTTAACATGTACGAACAGGCAAACGACTGCCCGGCAACATGGGAAAACATCTCTAAAATACGATTGGCAAAGTTCGTTTCATTCCTGAATGAGAAATTGGCAAAAAGTAGTGTGAAAACGTATTGTGCTATGTTGAAAAGCGTCTTCAATATCTACAATGAAGAAGTGAAGCTCCCAAAAGGATATGAGGATATATTAAGTGTGAAAAAAGACGTATCTCAAAACACATGGTTGAACGATTCGGAAATAGAACGGATAATTGCGTATATCCCGGCGAACGATACCGAACGACTTGTGAAGAATCAGTTCATTATGGGATGCGTAACGGGTGCCCGGCATAGCGACTACATGAACTTTACCCGCGAGAATGTGGTGGGCGAACGACTTGTTTACGTTTCGATCAAAACTCACATACAAGCGGAGGTTCCTTTGTCTAAAGTGGTTGAACGACTTATAGTAGAAAACGAAATGTTCTATATCGCTGGAAAAGAAGTTTCAGACCCAACTTTCAATAAAACTATCCGGGAAATATGCCGGAAGTTAGGAATGAACGAACGATTGAAACTATATCGCGCTGGTGAATTTGTAGAAGGAGCAAAATACGAGTTTATTTCAAGCCATACCGCCCGGCGAAGTTTTGCAACAAACCTGTATCTACGTGGTGCCGATTTATATGCTATCAGCAAAATGATGGGACATTCATCGGTAACAATGACAGAAGGGTATATATCATGCGGTTTACGTGATCTATCGGATAATATTTTAGATTATTTCAAAACATTCAAATAAATAAAAGTATGAGTGAAAAATCAAAAGCTTATGAACTGATAGAATTTGTTTGGAACAATGAAAAAACAGATTCTTATTTACGAGTTAATATAGCCATGTATGAAGCAGTAAAATTGGCTATAATTTCTCAAATGAAATTCAATAAAGATGATTTTCAGAATATATTCTCAAAATTCAGCGGTGGTTACTGGTTTGGAGTCAACGCAAACGGTAAGGGGTATGGTGAAAATTTCTATCTTGAAGCTGTTACTTCGGGGAACATTTCAGCCTGCCAAAGCTATGAATCATTTTATAATATTAAGCCATTCATAGACTCCAAAGGCAGAAGATCATGTAAAGGGGCAATGTATCGGGATAATGAGAAGCGTTATAGGGTGACGGGATTTGATTTCGATACTAAAAAAATCTATTTAGTAGGCTATGCTATAAGTGATTGGGAAGAAAAAGGGAAAAAGACTCTTTTTAACTTTACCAATAACGAATGGAACGAATTTAGAAAACAAATAAAGCAATTTTAGCCACAAAAGATAACAGATATGAACTTAAAACAATTCACAGTATCAATGCTCGGTCAGGAAGTGAAGTTCGGAATGTATAAAGAAACGGGAATTGTAGTAGGATACATGGAACCTGTGCCAGGTAATGACCATCTATCATTCCTCGGAGTAATCTTAGCATTTCCAGATAACCGGGGATACGCATTATCAGAAATAGGAGTATGCACCATCTTACTTGATTTGCCATCGAGTATGTCGTTTATACACGTGCAGGTAAACAACTTAATAACAAGATAGAAATGAGTAGAACATCTGACGAATGGTGCTGTATGAACTGCGCCCGATTGAACGACTGTTTAGTTAGTGAACCTAATTTGAACTTGCTTGATTACTGCGTTTCATATAGAGACGTAGAATATGAAGAAGATTAATTGTAAATAAGAAGAAATGAATATGAGTAAATATCACTTTGTACTAATACGAGATAAAAGGAACACTTCTTCCGGTACGTGGTATCTAACCGGAGACTCTTTAGATGTTATTATGGAACACTTCAAAAAGTATGTAGGTACAGAAATGAAAGAAGGTATCAAGCAAATGTTTGCGAGAAAAACAGGTGCAGTGGGACATTACACTAACCATTTTGCAGGACTAATAGACATGGTTTCTGGTGTAAAAGAAGAGTCGTGTTTACAAACAGCCATAGGACTTGAAAACGAATTATTACGTAATAGAATAAAGTTTTTCAAGAAAGGCGTTATACAGTACTTTAATACGTCACTACAAACGTTCCTTCTTTCTGATTCTTGTGAAATCGTAGATGAAGTGTACAAAGATACTTTGGTATTCCCACACGAAGAAAAGCCATCTATCAATGATATTAGATTTTTGCAATGGTCAGGCGGTACACATTACTATGCCAAAATTGGTAAAATTGATATAATAGACAAGAATGGTAATCAAAAATGGGATACTAAAGCAGAGGCAGAAGAAGCCGCTAAATGGTATATAGAAAGTAATTATTAATAAAAAGGAACAAATATGAAAACAGAATCCTTACATTTTACACTTGGAGAAAATGCCGGAAGATTGTTGGTAGATATAGCAAGAGAGCATTTGTTATACTCATACAATCCCCAAAAAGCACTTGAAGCGATAACAAACTCTCTTACTGGGTGTCCCAAAGATATTGCACTTGATATAATCATTGGCAAACTGATTCTACTTGTAGACAAGGATAGAGTTACTTTCAACTGCGTTACTTTCGATCCTGAAATACATAAAGGAATTTTTGAAAGGTTAGATGCCGAGGGCTGGGCTGAACGAAAGTTGTTAGAAATGAAAAAAGTTTCAAGGGAATGGAGTAAAGCAATAAAAGAATTAGAGAAATCAATCATAAAAAGCGATGGTAAGTTTGAGTTTACCGTAAAATACGATGCTCTATTGAAATACTTCTACGATGGAACCGCCGATAATCTAATTGATCCTGATGAAGACGACACGATCAGCCTTATGTGTGGTTGTGTAAAAGGAGTGAGAAATTTTATTGAGGAATGTTTTAAAACTCTGAATATAATAGACTGGATATATAAGAATTTTCCCGGTGAAATTCCAGATGGATATACAATGCTCCCTCGTGAAGTAAAGAGCCTATCCAATGAAATATTTGAGTTGATTATGGGTAATTCAGAGATTGAAGGTGTCATTCGGAAAAATTGTATAGCCGATAAAATACTCACTTCCTATTTAGATAGCGAGCAAGATATACGTGACATGATTTCTGAAGGGATTAAACCTGTTGATATTTTACAAGGATGGTCTGCCGGATGGTTATCTCCCGATGGAGAGTACTATGCTTTGAACGGAAGTATTGCTAATATGCTACACAATCAGATAGCTGATGCCTTAGTAGTCGCTGGAATTATACCTATTGGTAGACCCGAAGACGGGAAGGCTATTGATAATCGCAAGAACCCGGACGAGTGGTTAGAATCCCACGGATGGGTAAAAATTCATGGTGACTGGATTCTATATGACGGATGGAATAGAGCACAAATCCCCGGATACAAGGCTGTTCCAATGACCGAAAAACAAAAGGAAATTATCTACAAATACGGTCAAGTATGCTGTAATGGGATTCTGAAATTAGGATTTACCCAAGAGAGAGTTTCGGCTGCAAGGTTTGAAATGACTGATATTCCAATGTTGAGAAAATATTTTGATTTATAATTTAAAACATACGACTATGGCAAACAGAAATTACATTGAAGTTGAAGGAGTTAAGATTTCCGATAGACTTATCGCTTTTTTGAAGGATTTGCAAATGAACGACAACGAGGCAGTGCGCAATACTTTGCGTGATATGGACGAACTTTCAGGTCTTCTTCTTGATCTGAACGAGAAATGCGAAGCGGAACTGCCAAACGATGAATGTTTAGAGCATGTACGGGAGATACGCTTTTATAAGTGCATCATAGAATCTATTGCAGTATAAAAATAGTTAAAAGAAAGGAGTGAAAATGAGAAAGAATGAAACAACATGAAAAAGAATGGAAGTATCACATTTTCAAGCATTTGGATAATAAAACGAAGCTCCATATATTTGCATCCGTATCAAGTGAAGGTGATACCGTACATACAGAATATATTGCTTCTTACGAAGTATCTATATATAATAATCCGTGCCAACCCTTCACTTGGTGCGGATTATTTTTTAATCCCCACGCCGAATTTATCCGTTTGAGAAGTCCGTTGGTCGGTGGTGGAAAAGCTGTTACAAAGGGTAGTTCTATAACAGTAGGCAGAATAAATCCGGGTGCCTGAACATCTACAAGTAAGAGAAAAGCCGGAAAAGTTGGGTAACTTGTTAATGCCTGACCGGACAAAAAACGTCACACTATACTGAATGATTTTTTGTACCGCAGATCATAGAAGAGAAGTCAATCTCTCTTTAGGCATGATTATGCGGTTCTTTCGTCTACTACCTGAATAATTTTCCCTCTTTATTTATCCATGTACTTATGTCTTTTTATGAAGAAAAAAACTTTTTCGCATAAAAGCGGGAATTTCACCCGCTTATTTGCTTCTCAAATACTTCGTAGCCTTTATCCACATCTTTGTTCAAAATCGCTGCATATTCTTCGGTCGTCTTCAGGCTACTGTGCCCAAGCATCTTTGAAACAGCCTTAAACTGTACGCCTTTAGTCAAAGCAAGAGTGGCAAATGTATGACGCGCCATGTGAGTAGTCAAATTTTTATCCAGCCCGGCATAATCAGCAACCAATTTCAACCGAAGATTATACTGTGTATTGCTAATGATCGGTAGCTCATAATTGTACTTTTTCAAAACTTCAAGTGCCGGAGAGAGCAACACAATGTAGTAATCCTCTTCTGTTTTTATGCGCATATCATAGATAATATACTTGCCTTCATGCTGCACGACATCTCTTTTGAAGTTGAATTTTGCCAAATCCGCATAAGCAAGCCCAGTGAACGACTGGAAAACAAACAAGTCACGTACCCGGCGAATCGACTCATTGGGTATTTCAGCATTACGGATTTTATCAAGTTCTTCCTGATATAAAAACCTTCTTCTTTTATATTTTCCCCTTTTGACAATAACTCCGGTATATGGATAATCCTTCAATAAGCCGAGTGACATTGCTTCGTGGATATAAACTTTGTTTCTCTTATGGTAGTTGTGGATAGTTGGTTGAGACTTATACTTGCCATGAAGCCAGTTGTCATACAGTTTAATATTCTGTACCGTCAAGTCGCTAATGTAGGTTATGCCACCAAACTCTTTGAGAGAAGAAATCAGTACCCGGTGAGACTTTCGCGTACTTTCGGTTATATCATTACGCTCGTTTATACGTCTTTCCAAAAATTCGATGTAGTTTTCGGAATGATTGAGGTATTTCAAGAAAGCGTCCATTTTTTCAAATTCAAACGCTTCCTTCTTTCTTATTAAGTCATTTACCCAATCTTGAATAACGCGCATCATTTCATCAAGACGCTGATTAAGTTGTAGCATCTCGGAAGAGTTTATTACTTTCTTTCGGTCACTCCATTGATCGGAGTATAACTTTACTCCGGTTCCAATCCACTTTCTTTTTCCTTCGGATAAAACTTCAAGCTGAACAAGCCCGCGTTTTTTCTTAGTTGCTACGTGTTTTCTATCGAACACAAAGCGCAATGATGGATATTTCATAATACTGTGTTTTACAGTATCATGTTGAGGTATCAAATTTGGTATCATGTGTGGTATCATATCAGTTACATTTTTAGTGAAACATCGTGAAATAGAATGAGGAAAAATGAAGTATTTGTTATATAAAAAGCCTCAATTTTCCACCATTAACCACACATAATTCGTTCATTATCAATAAAAAAGAGAACGACTTTCGTCATTCTCCTTTGCGGTGCGTACGGGACTCGAACCCGTGACCCCATGCGTGACAGGCATGTATTC
>OHCN01000745.1_pt1 | contig 12388 bp, 10 predicted proteins | sample 1566761 | NCBI WGS metagenome assembly OHCN01 (sample SAMEA3879568, study PRJEB24766) | human gut metagenome | biome: human-associated habitat; feature: feces | place: USA | collected 1985/1987 | reverse complement strand
GCTCTGCCGCCTTACGGATGCCGCGTACCCCTTGCGGGTAAAACTCTGCGAGGCTTTTTTGACAAGCCATCGAACAGAATGCTCTTTCCAACAGTGAGAAAGGACAACATTTACTATGAAAAAGTTACTGGTCAAAAACATCGGCCTGCTGGCGACGCCGGAGGGTAAATCCGCCCATCGCGGCGAGGAGCAGGGCAAGATCAAATTCTTAAAGGATGCGTGGGTGCTCATCGAGGACGGCATCATCGCCTCCGTCGGTACCGGCGCGGTTCCCGCCGTCGAGGGCGCGGAAGTCGTCGACGCGGAGGGCCACCTTGTCACCCCCGGCCTTGTCGACGCCCACACCCACCTCATCTTCGGCGGCTGGCGCCAGAACGAGCTGGGTCTCAAGCTCCACGGCGCAAGCTATCTCGACATTCAGAACGCGGGCGGCGGCATCCAGTCCACGACGAACGCCACCCGTCAGGCCAGCGAGCAGGAGCTCGCCGCCAAGGCCTCCAAGGCGCTCGACGAGATGATGGGCTTCGGCACCACCACGGTCGAGGCCAAGAGCGGCTACGGCCTTGCCACCGAGCATGAGCTCAAGGCGCTCGAGGTCATCAAGGATCTCAACGATCACCACCGCATGGACCTCGTCGCGACCTTCATGGGCGCGCACCTTGTCCCCGCGGAATATAAGTCCAACCGCGAAGAGTACGTCCGCCTTGTGTGCGAGGAGATGATGCCCAAGGTCAAGGAGCAGGGCATCGCCAAGTTCTGCGACGTCTTCTGCGAGGCCGACACCTTCACCGTCGAAGAGTCCCGTCAGGTGCTCGAAGCGGGTCTCAAGTATGGCCTGCGTCCCAAGATCCACGCCGACGAGATCGAGGCCATCGGCGGCAGCCAGCTCGCCGGTGAGATCGGCGCGATCTCGGCTGAGCACCTGATCGTCTGCCCGCCGGAGGGCATTGCCTCCATGGCCAAGGGCGGCGTCATCGCATGCCTGCTGCCCGCGACGAGTTTCAACCTCGGCGCGGTGTTCGCGCCCGCGCGCGACATGGTCAAAGCTGGCGTGCCCGTTGCAATGGCGACGGACTTCAACCCCGGCTCCTGCCCGTGCCTGAACATGCAGTTTGTCATCAACCTCGGCTGCCTCAAGTACAAGCTGACGCCGGAGGAGGTCCTCACGGCTGTCACGCTCAACGGCGCCGCGGCGATCGACCTTGCCGACAAGGTCGGCTCTGTCGAAGAGGGCAAGATGGGCGACCTTGTCATCTGGGACGCGCCCGACCTCGACTACATCTGCTACCGCGTTGGCAGCAATCTTGCAAAAACCGTCATCAAGCGCGGCGAGATCGTGTGAGAGAACGGTAGAGGGAGAACATGATGGATCGGACTGACTACCAAATCCTCAACCTCCTCCAGGACGACAGCCGTTGCACGCTGCGCCGCATGGGAGACCTTGTGGGGCTGACGCCGCCCGCCGTGTCGGAACGCATTCGCCGGATGGAGGAAAGCGGCGTGATCCGCGGCTATCACATCGACATCGACCGCACGAAGCTCGACTGTAACATCACAGGCTTTATCTCCGTTGCGCTCGAGCCGGACAAGTACGACAAATTCTGCGATTTCTGCGCCTCGCAGAGCGCCATCATCAGCCACTATCACATGGTGGGTGAGTTCAACGCGCTGCTCCGCTTCGCCGTGCGCGACACGCAGCAGCTCGACCAGCTTCTCTCCCTCATCAAGAAGTTCGGCGACTCGCGCACCTCGATCGAGCTCAAGACGCTCTTCGACAGCAAGGAGATCCCGCTGCCGTAACACAACATTCCCTTTGCACCAAGCAGGGCGGCTTTGGCCGACTCCGCATAAGAAAACATGCGCCGTAAAAGGCAAATTTTGCACGGGCTCCTTCGTTGCGCCGTCTTGCCATGCGTCAGCATGCCCGCGCCGTCGCGCCTCAGCTCCGCACAAAATTTGCTCTTTTTCGGTGCAAAGCAGTTTTGCCAATGAATTTTTGAGATGAAATCAGCTGAAAAAAACTCCCCATACTGGCGTATGGGGAGTTTTTTTCGGTTGTATTTCAGCCAAAAAGGCGCAGGCAAAACCGCATGTTTTCTTATGCGGAGTCGGCCTTGGGCCGCCCTGCTTTTTTGCGCGCCGAATGTTCCCTTGCTTTTTTGGGCCATTCCCGCGCATCTGTGTGTTGCGAAGAAAGGCGAAAACTGCTATACTTTACTTTACTGAATGAGCATCATTTGGGGAGGGAATCTATCGTGCAGCTTGAACAGAGGCAGACGCTGAGCCAAAAGCTCGTGCTGACGCAGACGATGCGCCAGTCGCTCGACTGTTTGCAGCTCTCCGCGCCGGAGCTGAGCGAATACGTGCAGGAGGTCGCGCTCTCAAACCCGCTGCTCGACGTACAGTCCCCCACCTATTACGAGACCGAGCTCCCCAGCGAAACCGCGCCCGCCGAGCGTGAACCGCTCGAGGTTCGCGAGACGGACTCGTGGCGCGGCGTCACCTCCTCCGGTATGGAGGATGTGCAGGACTTCACCGCCTTTTTGACGCGCGAAAAAACGTTCCGCGACCACCTGACCGAGCAGATCGGGCAGATGAAGCTCGTCGACGACGAGCTTCTGCGCCTGTGCCGCTTTTTGATCGACTGCCTCGACGAGCGCGGCTATCTTGACTGCCCGCTTGAGGAGCTGTCCCGCGAATTCGACATCCCGCTCTTCTCGCTCGAGCAGGCGCTGTTTGCCGTGCAGATGCTCGACCCGCCGGGCGTCGGCGCGCGGAATCTGTCGGAATGCCTGACACTCCAGCTCGCGCAGGGCCGCTCGCTCGACCCGCTGGCGCTGAAGATCGCGCGCGATGGGCTCGAAATGCTCGGCAAGCGCAACTTTTCCGGCCTCGCCGCCCTGCTCGGCGTCAGCGTCGGTGAAGCCAGGGCCGCTGCGGCCAAGATACTCGCGCTTAACCCGATCCCCTCGCGCAGCTTTGCCGGCAGTGAGCAGATCGCCTATGTCGCCCCCGACGCGGAATTTTCCGTGCAGCAGGGCCAGCTCGTCATCGAGCTCAACGAGCGCATTCTGCCGCGCCTGTCCGTCAACGCCGAATACGCCGCGCTGATGAACACGAGCGACGACCCCGAGGTCCAGCGCTACGTGAAAGAAAAGCTCTCCGAAGCACAGGCCCTCATCAAGGGCGTCCACACCCGCTGCGACACGCTCGTACAGATGCTCACGCTCATCGGGCGCGAGCAGCACGGCTTTTTCTGTGGCGGCGAGGCACTGCTGCCCGTGACGATGCAGCAGCTTTCCGAAAAAATGGGCGTCAGCACCTCCACCGTGAGCCGTGCGGCGCAGAATAAATACATTCAGTTCCAGGGCAGGATCATCCCCGTGCGCAGCTTTTTCACCACGGCGATCCGCCCCGACGCGGCAGTCTCGTCCCACGCGGTCAAGCAGCGGCTGCAAAGCCTCATTCGCGCAGAGGACCCGGCCGCGCCTCTCTCGGACGAGGCGCTTCGTCTGACGCTCTCGGCTCTCGGCATCGAGGTCAGCCGCCGCGCCGTCGCCAAGTACCGCGCGGAAATGGGCATTCCGTCCTCGTCCCAGCGCAAAAAGCGCTGAGCGCAGGGCGCGATCCAATATTTTGTCAGGAGGAACATTCACTATGGCCAGCGTCTACGACCGCACCGACATCTACGACCTCTTCGACTCCCCGAAAAAGGATGCACAGACCCTCTCCCACTGGCAGACCGTTTTCGACGGCAGGCCCATTCGCTCGGCGCTCGATGTGAGCATCGGGACGGGCTCGCTCACGCTGCCGCTCGGGCAGCTCGGCGTCTCGCTGTACGGCTCCGATTTGAGCGGCAGCATGCTCGCGCGCTGCCGCAAAAAGGCGGACGAGCGTGGCATCGCCATCGACCTGCGGCAGAGCGATTTCCGCGACCTGACGTCTCATTTTGACCGCAGCTTCGACTGCGTGATGAGCACCGGCAACTCGCTTGCCTACGTGACAAACAACGAGATCACCGGCGTTTTGGAGCAGATGGACGCGCTCGTGGAGCCCGGAGGCTGCCTCTACTTCGACCTTCGCAACTGGGACCGTATCGTGGGGCAGAAAAAGCGTTTTTACTGCTACAATCCCGCCTTTCTGCCAAACGGCGACCGCGTGAACCTCATGCAGGTCTGGGACCATTTATCCGACGGCTCCATTGTCTTCAATCTTGTCTACACCTTTGAGCGCGATAACAAAATCTTCCAAAAAGAGCGTTTTGAGGAGCACTACCACCCCGTGCCGCAGAAATTACTGCTCGACAAGCTCATGCAGCTCGGCTATCAGGACATTCAGGTCAAGGCTTTCCCCGTGCAGTTCGGCACGTTCGACATCGAAAACAGCGAGTGGTACTGTGTGCTGGCGCACAAAGCAAAATAATCGTTGCCTTTTTCCGCAAAAAGGGCATGATAAGAAAGTCATATCACGCGCGGCAGTAAACGCCGCGCGTTTCAACAGGAGGAAAACTATCATGGACGGTATGAAAAATATCAGCAAGGCAGAGGTTCTGACCCTGCGCGATCAGGTCGCCTATCAGTCCGGTCAGGTCGTCAGCCGCACGCTGGCGCAGAACGAGCACGTGAGCGTCACGCTCTTCTCGTTTGACAAGGGTGAGGAGATCAGCACCCACGAATCCGGCGGCGACGCGATGGTCACCTGCCTCGACGGCGTGGGTCGGATCACGATCGACGGCGTCGAGCACATCCTGCACGAGGGTGAGAGCATCGTCATGCCCGCGCGCCATCCGCACGCGGTGTACGGTCAGGAGCAGTTCAAGATGCTGCTCGTCGTTGTGTTCTGATCTTTTTATTTACCGAAAAGGTGCGAAAGCAGTCTATTTTCGCGCCTTTTTCGCGCCTTTACCGCAAGGTGGCGCATTATCGCGCCGCATGCTTCTTTGCGTGGCCCGAATGAAGCTTCATCCATCGGCCCAATTTTTCGCTTCCGATTTTAACATATCATTTTCTCATTGATACTTGACAAAATGTAATGGCATGGTATAATGAGGCCAATTTCCGCAGCAAAGGAGGCGATCGTTTGAACACCATGGTTACGTCCAAAAATGTCAATTTTGGAGTAAGCTGGCGACTGATCGTTGGCGTAGAGGGGCATTCGTCCGAATCTATGTCGTCGAAGCAGTCGGCAGCGGTTTGATCGACCTCATTTTCCAAGGCTCGGTTTGATTCGCTGCCTGCAATGATCGGCAGCATGGATCCGGTATGCTCCATTGATCTGGCAAAGCACTTGTGGAATGTTCCACAAGCATGGGAGTATCCCCTTGCAATGTCAGAGCGCGGGAACAGCCCGGTTTTTTTGTTACCCAAATCATTCAGGACGGGGCATTTTTGCCCCATCGCCAAGAAAGGAAATTTTTTACCATGAAACGCAAGCTCACCGCCAAGGAATACACCTATGTTGCCAGCATGCTCTTCGGCCTGTTTTTCGGCGCAGGTAACCTTATTTTCCCCGTGCACCTCGGCCAGATGGCCGGTTCCAACGTTTGGCAGGCCATTCTGGGGCTTCTCATCACGGGCGTGGGCCTGCCGCTGCTCGGCGTGGCCGCGCTCGGCATCAGCCGCTCCAACGGTCTTTTTGACCTGAGCAGCAAGTCAACCGCCCCTACGCGATGTTCTTCACCTGCGCGCTGTATCTGACCATTGGGCCGTTTTTCGCCATTCCCCGCTGCGCGACGACGTCATTCACCGTGGGACTTGAGCAGGTGCTTCCGCAAAATGGCAGTAACACACTGTACCTGCTGCTCTTCTCGGCAGCGTTTTTCGCCGCGGCGCTCTTTTTCGCACTGCGCCCGGGCAAGATCCTGACCTGGGTCGGCAAAATTCTGAACCCCTGCTTTCTCGTCTTCCTCGGCATTCTGGTCGTCGTCGCGCTCCTCTCTCCGAGTGCGGCCATCGCGGATGTCGAGCCGCTCGGCGACTACGCGTCCCAGCCGTTTTTCGCTGGTTTCCTCGAAGGGTACAACACCATGGACGCGCTGGCGAGTCTTGCCTTCGGCATCATCGTCGTGCAGGTCATCCGTGACCTCGGCGTGGACGATCCCACCGCTGTGGCAGGGAGCACCGTCCGCGCGGGCATTCTCAGCAGCCTTCTGATGGCGTTCATCTACATCGCCGTCACGATCGCCGGCACGCAGAGCCGCGGCGTGCTTGAAGCCAGCGAGAACGGCGGCACGGCGCTCGCGCAGATCGCGCAGCACTACCTCGGCTCCGCCGGTCTCTTCATCCTCGCCGCCACGGTGACGCTCGCGTGCCTCAAGACCGCCGTCGGTCTCATCACGAGCTGCGCCGAGACGTTCAGCGCGCTCTTCCCCGACGGGCCAAAGTACCGCATCTGGGCAATCATTTTCAGCCTCGTGTCGCTGCTGTTTGCGAACCTCGGCCTCAGCGCCATCATCAGCTATTCGCTGCCGGTGCTGATGTTCCTCTATCCGCTCTCCATCGCGCTCATTGCGCTGGCGCTGCTCGGTAAATTCTTCGGCCACGACCGCACGGTGTACTGCTGGACGATCGGCTTCACGCTCATCGCTGCCGTTTACGATCTGATCATCGCGCTGCCCGAGAGCGTGTTCAACGCCATCCACGGTCCGGCCATCAAGGCGTTCGGTCAGCAGTACCTACCGTTTGCCGACCTCGGCCTCGGCTGGATCTGCCCGACGCTTATCGGCGCGGCCATCGGCCTTATTCTGCACTTCATGCACGGGAACAGGGCCAAGGCGTGAACCCCTTACAAGTCAAAAATCCGTCCGGTCGATGACCGGACGGATTTCTTTTATTTATCGCGTGTTTTCGCCGCTCACAGCGTCGCGGCAAACTTCGTCACCGCGGCAAGGCCGTCTCTGAGCGTGTTGACGTCGCAGGCGTAGCCGACGCGCATGCTGTGGGGCTGCTCGAAGCAGTCGCCCGGCGTGACGAACGCACCGGTCTCGTGGTACATGCGCTTACAAAACTCGTAGGAGGGGATATCGAAATCGTAGTAAACGAGCGCGGTCGTACCGGCTTTGGGCTTGGTGTAGAAAAAGTGCGGATTTTCCTTGATCCAGTCATCGAGGATGGCGAGGTTCTCGCGCACGATGCGCTGATTGCGCTTGAGCATCACGTCGCTGTGGCGCAGGGCGATGGACGCGATCGCATCGTCGAACATGCCGCAGCTAATTAAATTGTAGTCGCGATGCGACAGGAACGCCTTGCGTGCCGCTTCATCGTGCGTGGCGATCCAGCCCATGCGAAGGCCCGCGAGCGAGAAGACCTTGGACATGCTGCTGACCGAGATGCCCTTTTCGTACAGGTCGACGATGGATTCGCACCACTCGTCCTCCTGCGTCAGGTGGCGGTAGACCTCGTCACAGAGGATGTACGCGCCCACGCCGCGGGCGATCTCCACGATGCTCCCCAGCAGCTCCTTACTCATCAGCGCGCCGGTGGGGTTGTTGGGGTTGTTGATGCAGATCATTTTCGTCTCGGGCGTGACGAGGCTCTTGAGCTCATTCAGGTCGGGGAGATAGTCGTTTTCCTGCTTTAGGTGCATGATGGCGACGTCCGCGCCGATGGCCTCGGGGATGGAGTAGAGCTGCTGATAGGTCGGCATGATGCTGACCACACGGTCGCCCGCGGAAATGAGCGAGCAGAACACATGATGGTTCGCGCCCGCCGCGCCGTGCGTGAGCACGATCTCGTCGGCTTTGATCGTGTGGTAGAGCTTGGAAATGCCGCTGCGCAGCGCCTCGCTGCCCCAGATATTGCCATAGGTCAAGCGCTGGGCACAGAAGTCCTTCAAAAAGTCCTCCTTGTTCTCGCCCGTGAGCTCGAAAAGCTCGTCGAGCGAAACGGAGTCGACGCAGGTCTCGGCGATGTTGTATAGCGCACCCACCTCGTACTCGTTCATCCATTCTTCCACAGCAAAGGGCTTGATGTTCATATCGTTCTCCTTTTCTCTATAAAAAGTAACAGCACCCACGACCCAGCCTTATCCGGTCGCCCGGAATACCTACGGCTCAGTCATGGATGCCTTTTCTCCCCGGCCGGTGCCAAAGGAGGCATTTCATATCAGATTGATTGTATTATAATACAGTTTTTCAGATTGTCAAGCGGGAAAACGCAAAATGTTCAATCTCTTATCGGGTGAATATTCAGTTTTCCGCATTGCTCGCGCAGACTTTTCCCGCCGCCGCGCCGCACAGCGCTTTTTTCTTGCGCTTTTGCGCGCGGACCGCTATACTGGGAAAAAACGACGAAAGTGAGAACGATCATGCCGAATTTTGATCCGTTAACTTACCGATATTCTTCCCGCCGCAACGTGGTCTACGCCAAAAACGGCGTGTGCTGCACGTCCGTTCCCCTCGGCGCACAGGTCGGCCTCGACGTGCTGAAAAATGGCGGCAACGCCGTCGATGCCGCCGTCGCCATGGCCGGCGCGATGCCGCTGCTCGAGCCGACGGGCAACGGCCTTGGGTCCGACTGTTTCGCGCTCGTGTGGATCGAGAAGGAGAAAAAGCTCTACGGCTTGAACGCCAGCGGCGTTGCGCCGATGGCACTGAGCGCGGACGAGGTTCGCGCAAAAGGCTTTTCCGAGGTGCCCGAGGAAGGCTGGATCCCCACGATGGTCCCGGGCGCGCCCACGGGCTGGGCCGCGCTGAACAGACGCTTTGGCACAAAGCCGCTCTCCGAGCTCTTCGCCCCCGCCATTTCCTACGCCGAAAACGGCTATGCCGTGCCCGTCAATGTCGGCAAGCTCTGGGCGCGCGACAGCAGGCGCATCGCCAGGGTCATGGCGCAGGACCCCGCCCCCTATGAATACTGGTGGAAGAGCTTTATGAAGCCGGACGGCTCGCCGTACCGCGCGGGCGATGTCTTCCGTTTCCCCGCCTATGCCGACACGATGCGCTCCCTCGTCGAGACGAACTGCGAGAGCTACTATCGCGGTGAGCTGATGGAAAGGATCGTCGCCCATTCGCGCGCCACGGGCGGCTACTTCTGCGAGGACGACTTCAAGAACTACCACCCCGAATGGGTCGAGCCCATCACGCAGAACTACCGCGGCTACACCGTCTGCGAGATCCCGCCCAACGGCCACGGCATCACGGTGCTGATGGCACTCGGCATGCTCAACGGACTGACGCTGCCCGAAAAGCGCGAGGACGCGGACTACTATCACAAGGTCATGGAGGCCATCAAGCTTGCCTTTGCCGACACGAAGACCTACGTCGCCGACCCGCGCTATATGAAAACGAAGGTCAGCGAGCTGCTCTCGCCCGACTATCTCGCCGCCCGCCGCGCACTCATCACAGACAAGGCGCTCGAGCCCAAAGCGGGCGACCCGCACTGCGGCGGCACGATCTACCTCTGCACCGCGGACGCAGAGGGCAACATGGTCTCGCTTATCCAAAGCAACTACTGCGGCTTTGGCGCGGGCATCGCCATCCCCGGCACGGGCATCTCGCTTCAGGACCGCGGCGCGAACTTCTCCCTCGACCCGAAGAGCGATAACTATTTGGAGGGTGGAAAGAAGTCCTACCACACGATCATCCCGGGCTTTCTGCTCAAGGACGGCGAGGCCGTCGGCCCGTTCGGCGTGATGGGCGCGTTCATGCAGCCGCAGGGGCAGGTCGAGGTGCTGACGAGCACCATCGATTACGCCATGAACCCGCAGGAGGCGCTCGACGCGCCGCGCATCCAGTGGATCGGCGGCAAAAAGCTCCAGATCGAGCGCGAGGCGGGCGAGGCGATCGCCGAGCAGCTACGAGCAATGGGGCACGAGGTCGAGATCGTCGACGACCGCACGGCCATGGGCCGCGGCGAGATCATCTGGAAGTGCGAAAACGGCGTTTACGCCGCGGGCACCGAACCGAGATGCGACGGCACGGTCGCGAGCTGGTAATAAAGCAAAAAAAGGAGGCTTCCCGACGGGAAGCCTCCTTTTTTGCACATTTTTCAAAATTAGACCTTGGCCTCGCTGTTGTGCTTGCTGGCGATGTAGCTTCTCATCGAGTTCACGACGATGGTCGCGCCGAGCACGATGAGCAGCACCGCGATGATGAGCTGCAAGCCGTTGGCGATAAACACCGCGCCCCAGGTCGTCTCGCCCGCAGGGATGGTGACGGCAGCGGCATTTTGGATGGCGCTCACCATGGCCATCAGGCGCTGCACGAGCGCCGTGAACGTGACGCAGAGCATGATGACGAGCGGCGGGAAGAGCATCTTGTTGCTGCGGCCCGTGACCTTGAGGAAGACGCACAGCGTGATGAGCACGAGCGCGGAGAGCAGCTGGTTCGCCGAGCCGAACAGCGGCCAGATGTTGGAGTAGCCGATCTTCGTGAGCACGTAGCCGAGCACGAGCGTCAGCACCGTGGAGAAATACGTGTTGCACAGGAGCTTGCGCCAGGGCTCGGCGTGGGCCATGTCGTCCACGCTGAAAAGCTCCTGGAAGCTCATGCGCGCGATACGCGCGACGGCGTCAAGGCTCGTGAGGGCGAGGGCGGAGACGCACATCGTCATAAAGACCGTGGCGGCGTAGTTCGGCACGCCGAACATCTCGAAGAAGCCCGCAACGCCGCGGCTGAAGATCTGGAACGGGGTACCAGCAGCGGGGGTACCGTCAGCAGCAGCGGCTGCACCGGCAACGCAGAGGGCCAGAACAGCCAGCAGGCTTTCCAGCACCATAGCACCGTAACCAACCTTCAGCATATCCTTTTCGCTTTCAACCGTCTTGGAAGAAGTACCGGAGGAAACCAGACTGTGGAAGCCGGAAACAGCACCGCAAGCCACGGTAACGAACAGAATGGGGAACATGGTGCCCAGCTTTTCGTTATTGAAACCGGTAAAGACGGGCAGGTTCATGGTGGGATGTGCAACCAGCAGGCCAACGACAGCACCGGCAATCATGCAGATGAACATGAAGGTGGTCATGTAGTCGCGCGGCTGCTTCAGCAGCCACATGGGCAGAACTGCAGCAAAGAAAATGTAAACAAAGGTGATGTAGCTCCAGGTAGCCTTGTCAAAAATCAAGGGGAATTTCATGCCGACAGCAAAGGACAGCACGATGAACACGATGCCCAGAACAGCCTCTTTCCAGCCGGAGAAGTTGAACTTCTTCTGGATCAGGCCAAACACAACAGCAAACAGCATGAACATGATGGAAACCATGCCGGCTGCGCCGTTGGTGGTAGCTGCATCAGCCAGGCTGGTAACGCCGTCAACCGTGGTGTAAGCATTAAAAGTACCGGCAACCATATCAGCAAAAGCTGCAATAACGATGCCGCAGAACAGCCAGCAGAACAGCAGGAACAGCTTGCGGCCCAGCTTGCCGATGTACTTTTCGATCAGCATGCCCATGGACTTGCCGTCGTTCTTAACGGAAGCATACAAAGCGCCGAAGTCGGTAATAGCGCCAAAGAAAACGCCGCCGATGAGCACCCACAGCAGAACCGGCAGCCAGCCGAAGGCTGCAGCCTGGATTGCACCGGTAACAGGGCCTGCACCGGCAATGGAAGAAAACTGATGGCTGAAAACGGTCCAGCCGTTGGTGGGAACGTAATCCTTACCATCGTTATACTTAACAGCGGGGGTCTGTGCGTTCGGGTTAATGCCCCAGGTTTTTGCCACCCAGCGCCCATAAAACGCATAAGCACAGACAAGAACCACAGCAGCGATCAACACGATGACGAGTGTGTTCATGATAATCCTTCTCTCCGTTAATAATAAAAATTTTCCACTCCATCCAGCCAAATGCGATAAACAAAAAAGCCTTCGTCTTTCTTTGTTGGCCCATTTGGACCAACGCAAAGACGAAGGCATACACTGCAATCATGCGCTGCACCATTGCAACTTTTACTTCCGCGTTACCACTTTGCTTTGCCGGCTCAATGCCGACCGCTCACCCGCAGCCCCACACCGCACTGTGCCGGACTGCGCACCCCATTAACGGAGGGTTCCCGGCTTGAACTACACGGCGGGCGGTTCTGCCCGCTTTCCCCCAAGCTGCTCGCAGGTGAGGGCCAGACCGCGCCTTGCTGCCGTCTTGCACAACCAACGGCTTTCTGTAAGCGGTGATACGGATAGGTCATTTCCTGTTCATTGCATTTGGCTGATGAATTGCTATTACAATAAACCTTTTGGCACACATTTGTCAATACTGTACAAAGCGCTTCACTCATTTTTGGTGATGCGGATAAATTTCACGCAGTTTCGACCGGCTATTCTTAGACAAATTGTAAACAAAATTTGAACAAATTCGCAAGGTTTGACGCAATCAGCAAGGCTTCTCCGCGGCGGGATGAGGGCATCCCGCCCTACAGATCATTTGTATGTTTGCACCGCAATATAAAATAAGCTGT
>OHCN01000740.1_pt1 | contig 12455 bp, 10 predicted proteins | sample 1566761 | NCBI WGS metagenome assembly OHCN01 (sample SAMEA3879568, study PRJEB24766) | human gut metagenome | biome: human-associated habitat; feature: feces | place: USA | collected 1985/1987 | reverse complement strand
CAAGTATGTGTATGATGGCTGTACCGGTGGAAAGACGGGGTATACCAATGCGGCAAACAGTACGCTGGTAACTTATGCAGAACGTGATGGAATGACACTGATCTGCGTAGTCATGAATACGCAGTCACCAAATCAATGGCTTGACAGCAGAAATCTGTTTGATTACTGTTTTGACAATTTCCAGCTTTTTAATATTGCGGAAAACGAGACAAATTATACGTCGGCGGAACAAAAAAATGCAGGCACACTCAATACAAATGAACCGTTTGTGGATATTGACAAAGATGCAGGTATCGTACTTCCAAAGACAGCGGAGTTTTCCGATGCGACGTCAAAAATTGTCTATGACGATGTGACGAATGATACGGTTGGAACAATTGAGTATACTTATGCGGGGCACGAGGTTGGAAAGGCAGATATTGTAAAAACAAACGTGCAGGTACCGGAATATAAATTCAGCAATCAGACAGACGTAAGCGAAGAGGCACAGACGGAAGAAACAGAGCATGTTTCAAAAATACAGATCAGGATGAGTACGATTATAACCGTGGTGGTTGTAGTTCTTGTCTTACTTGTTCTTGGGATTATTATAAAGAAAGTTGCAGATAACTTTTATATCATAAAACATAATTTTGAAGTGCGAAAAGAACATAAAAGATTATTTAAGCGTGAAAAGAAACGCAATAAAAGACGTAGAAGACGCAGATAATAAAAATTTAAAAGAAAATCGTCTGGAACATAAAAGTTGCAGGCGATTTTTTTAATTCCTGACAATAGAATATCCGTGGAGAGTGTGTTCTATTGTACATAGGAAAATTACATATGATTGACAGAGAATATAGTTTTGATTATATTAAATTTAGTACCACAAGTGAAAGTTTTGAGCGGGAAATATAGACACAACACTAGTAACTATTGGGAATTGGGGTTCGCATTATGCGCAGGGAACGCAGAAATGGGGTTATTATGTCAGAATCATATGCAGTCAATGAAAAAAGAGAACTGATCTTGCAGAAAGTCAAGGAGTTTATTGTGGCACACGGTGGGATCGTAAAGAAAAATCAGTTGGAAGAATTGCACATTGATTACCGGAGAATTCTCGATTTTGTGGAAAAAGGGGACCTGATCCGGATCAAAAGTGGGTATTATACCATTCGCATCGGGGATTATTCGGAGGATGAACTGATTGTAAAATTATTTCCGGATGCGGTGCTTACGATGGAGTGTGCATTGTATGCGTATGGCTATATCAAAAGAAAACCATACGGATATCAGATCGCAGTGGATAAAAATACGTCGAAATCCAGATTTAAGCTGGAGTTTCCGCAGGTCACACCGTTTTATGCGGAGCCGGAGACGTTACAGTCTGGTGTGGACAGGATCGACTTTGGAAATGCAAAGATGCAGATTTTTGATAAAGACAGGCTGATCTGTGAGTGTCTGAAATATGAAGATAAGATGGAACGGGCAGTTTTTCAGGAAGGTGTTCTTTCGTATATAAAAGATGAAAAAAAGAATATAGCAAATCTGATGAAATACGCCAGAGAACGCCGTGTGGTGAAAAAAGTACAATCGATGATAGGGGTATGGCTTTAAATGGAGGATAAAAAATATAAAATAGCGGATTTACAGGAAAAAAGTGAAGAATGGAAGATACCATTTTCAAATCTGCTTGCCGGATTTGTTTTGGAAGAATTTATGCTCAGATTTTCCGCTTCTGAATTTAAAAATCGGTTTTTATTACGGAATGGAACCGTGTTGGGATTAGAACAGTACCGCAAGAAAAATATACTGAAGCTGGACTTTTTCTGTGAGCCGGATGAGCGTATTCCGGAAAAGCTGTTGCAGCTGTACCTGCAAAAGAAAGAACAAAGTCCCGTAAGATGGAAAGGAACGATATCCTCGCAGCAGGCGGGGACATGTCTGGAACTGCAGGGGCAGTTTGAGGAGATGAAGGTTCCGGTGACTGTCGGTATTCATTTTATGCATCTGGGAAAAATCTGGGGACTGGTCGAAAGACAGATTCCATTTTTGATGGATGAGACAGTGCAGATCGAATGGAAGGAATTTCCGGCGGAACTGGTGCTGGCAAAACAGATTTTTGTGATTCTGCGGGATATGGAACTGATCCCGGATATGGAAATATACAGGGAAGTATTTTTTATATTGCGAAACGAAACCTTAAATGGAAGACATGTATGTGAGCTGCTAGAAGATATGTGCAAAACCGAAGAAATGATCCCTGATATGGAGCGCGCGGAGCAGATTTTTTCCTACCGGGATTATCCTTATATGAAAAAGCGCTGGGAAAAGTTTTGCAGGCACAGTGCAATCGCCGGGACGGAAACTTTAAAATGGGAGGAGGAGATGGAGTGTTTTCATCATTTCCTCGGAGATATGTGGGAGGCTGTCTGCAGGGACGAAGTATTTTTTGGAGACTGGATGCCGGAACTGGCGCGTTTCCTTGGGTAAAGCGGTCGCAGACAGATTTCGGTGTTATAACTGAAGATAAATTTTCAGTGCCTGATAATAATCCTGTCTGGTATCTAAGTTGAAAAACTGTCGGTCTACCGGAATGTCTGTGCAGGCGGCAAGTGCTTTTTCCGTCACGCAGACTGTTTTGCATTTTTCGCGAAGCGCATCAAAGGTAAACTGACGGAGAATGAGGCTTTTCCCGATCGTTGGAATACAGTTTTTTGAATAGGCGGCGGTAGCAGGATCTAAGTAGCCTGCTTTTCCGCGAACCATGCAGATATCTGCATCGCCGATCGCATCTAAAAGTGCAATTCCGGTTTCCGGTTCCATAAAAGGGGTATCCACGGACATAAAGAAAGCGGCATCCTCATTGATCATGGACAGACCGGAAAAAACGCCGGACATCGGTCCGGCATTGCCGTAGATATCCGCAATCTCCGTGACCGGGAGATTCAGATGCGCATAATCTCCAATATATTTTACGGAGAGATATATGGTTGAAAAATATGGTTTAAATTTGTGTACAAGATATTCTAAGAGGCAGCAGTCACCAAAAGGTAAAAGTGCTTTATCCGTTCCCATGCGGACACTGTTTCCACCGCAAAGGATCACAAGTGCGTAATTCATAACAGATCTATTACTCCATTCTTTTCCAAAGATGTTCTTATTTTAAAGTAGTCAGGCTGGTATGTAAAGTGTTAAAATAAATGTGTAAGCAGAAAGGCGGTAGCAGATGAGGTATTTAGATCAGGCATTAGAGACATATGGGAAGAGTGATGTCTATCCGTTTCATATGCCGGGACATAAAAGAAATCCGCTGCCTTTTCCGGAAGTATACGGGATAGATATTACGGAGATCGATGGGTTTGACAACCTGCACCACGCAGAGGGAATTTTAAAAGAGGCACAGCAGCGTGCGGCTGATCTCTACGGTTCTGCACATTGTTATTATCTTGTCAATGGCAGCACCTGCGGGATTCTTGCATCAATCTGTGCAGCAGTGAAAAAACGGGGCAGGATTCTGGTAGCCAGAAATAGCCATAAAGCGGTATATCATGCCCTGTTTTTATCGGAACTGACTGCAGAATATCTTTATCCGACGGTGACAGAATGTGGGATTCAGGGACAGATCACACCACGGCAGGTGGAGGATGCACTAAAAAAAGATCCGGAGACCTCGGCAGTCGTGATCACATCACCGACGTATGAGGGGGTTATCTCTGATATTGAAGGAATCGCCAAAGTCGCGCATGTGCACGGGATTCCGCTGATCGTGGATGAGGCTCATGGCGCACATTTTCATTTTTCGAAATATTTTCCCACATCTGCTGCAGAGCTGGGAGCGGATTTGGTGATACAGAGTTTCCATAAAACACTGCCATCTATGACTCAGACGGCGGTGCTTCATATATGCAGTGATATGGCAGATGTGGAAAAGATAAAGAGATTTATGGGGATTTACCAGACCAGCAGTCCGTCGTATATTCTGATGGCGAGTATGGATGCATGTATGGATAAACTGAGAAAAGACGGGCAGCAAATGTTTCGTGAATTTACCTTCAATTTGGAGAAGGCCAGACAGCGTCTTTCAAAGTGTGAAAAAATAAAACTGATCGAAGGTTCTATGATTGAAGGCAGTGGAATCTATGATTTTGACAGATCCAAGCTGTTGTTCTCCACAGTCGGAACTTCTGTTAACGGACACCTTCTCCATCAGATACTTCGTGACAGATATCACATTGAAATGGAAATGGCGGCTGAGAAATATGTTCTTGGAATTGCAGCAGTGGGAGATACAGAAGAGGGATTTGAGAGACTGTGTACTGCAATTGAAGAGATTGATGCAGAGATACAGCAAACAGATGAGTCGGAGGAATCGCAGTATCATACTTCTCATGCGAGAATGACACAGCTTATGACAATTTCTCAGGCAGTGGATGCGCAGCAAAGGCGATATTCTCTGAAAGAAAGTGTTGGCAAAGTCAGTGCAGAGTTTGCTTATCTGTATCCGCCCGGAATTCCGATTATTGTGCCGGGAGAGCAGATAACTGGACAATTTGTAAGAAATGTGAGAAGATACATGGAACAGGGGCTGGAAGTACAGGGACTCAGTGATACATCTGCTGAAACAATCTGCGTAGCTGCCCGAAATGAAATTGGACAGGAAGAATACAGCCCGGCAAAGGAATAACATAACAGATATGGGAAAGATTTTTTACATCATGGGAAAGAGTGCATCCGGAAAAGACAGAATCTATTCACTTCTGGCCGCACATAAAGAATTGAATTTGAAAACACTTATTCTGTATACAACCCGCCCGATCAGGGCAGGAGAGCAGGATGGAAAAAATTATTATTTTGTAGATGACGGAAAACTGGAAGAATTCAGAAAAAACGGAAATCTTATCGAGGAGAGAGCATATCATACGGTTTATGGGATATGGACTTATTTCACTGCAGATGATGGTCAGGTGAACCTTGCAGATTCCGATTATCTGGGAATCGGTACTCTGGAGTCATTTAAAAAGATGCGTAAATACTATGGGGAAGATGCAGTCTGTCCTGTTTATGTCCAGGTAGAAGATGGAGAAAGACTGAGTCGTGCTCTTAATAGAGAGAGAGAACAGGAAAATCCAAGATATGAGGAAATGTGCAGAAGATTTATTGCAGATCAGTCGGATTTTTCAGAGGAAAATATTCTGAACGCAGGGATAGAGAAACGTTTTCAGAATATAAATCTTGATGACTGTGTGAAAGAAATCGCAAATTATATAAAGTCTGTGCAATAGTTTTTCTTTTATGGTATAATATCTTACAAAACGGACTGGTGAGGTGATTCTTATGATGGGATTTAACAATATTATCGGACACGAAGAGATTATCGGACATTTAAAAAATGCAATAGAATCAGGAAAAATATCGCATTCTTATATTTTTACCGGCGAACCAGGTTCTGGTAAGAAGCTCCTCGCAGGGACTTTTGCGTCAACACTTCAGTGTGAGGCCGGAGGTACAGAACCCTGCCAGAAATGCGACTCCTGCAAAAAGGCGATGGGTAAGAATCATCCGGACATTATTATGGTCAGTCATGAGAAACCCGGAACGATCACAATTGACGAGATCAGGGATCAGGTGATCAATGATATAGATATCAGACCATATTACAGTCCTTACAAGATTTATATTATTGCAGATGCAGATCTTATGACACCACAGGCACAGAATGCTCTTCTTAAAACAATTGAAGAGCCGCCGGAATATGCAGTGATTCTTTTGCTGACTAATAATATCGGGGGACTGCTGCCGACTATTCAGTCAAGATGTGTTCGTCTTGATCTGAAGGTAGTGGATGACGGTCTTGTAAAGAAATATCTGATGGAGCATCTTCATGTTCCGGATTACCAGGCGGAGATTGACGCATCCTTTGCACAGGGCAGTATTGGAAGGGCAAAAGAAGCAGCTACTTCTCAGGAGTTTGCAGAGATGACTCAGAATGCACTGAGGATTCTTAAATATGCAAACACCATGGAAGTTTATGAACTGTCAGATGCGATTAAGAGTCTTTCTGAGGACAAACAGAATATCAACGATTATCTGGATATTTTCCAGTTCTGGTTCAGAGATGTCCTGATGTTTAAGGCAACACAGGAGATTGACAATCTGGTATTTAAACAGGAAATTAATTTTATCAGAGAACAGGCAAAGCAGCGTTCCTACGAGAATCTGGAGAACATTCTGGATTCTATTCAGAAGACAAAGGTACGTCTGAAAGCAAATGTTAATTTTGATCTGGCATTTGAATTGCTGTTCCTGACGATCAGGGAGAAATAGAATGACAAAAGTAGTAGGCGTGAGATTTCGTAATGTAGGTAAGATTTATTATTTCAGTCCTAAAGATTATGAAATTAAAACAGGCGATCACGTGATCGTGGAGACAGCCCGGGGAATTGAATACGGGAAAGTCGTACTTGCACCAAGAGAAGTAGGTGAGGAAGATGTTGTTCACCCTCTCAAAGAAGTTCTTCGTGTGGCAACAAAGGAGGACGACGAGAGAGAGGCACAGAACAGAGTCAGAGAGAGAGAGGCATTTAAAATCTGTCAGAAGAAGATTCGTGAACATGGTCTGGAAATGAAACTGATAGATGCAGAGTATACATTTGATAATAATAAAGTGCTGTTTTATTTCACTGCTGACGGCAGAATTGATTTTCGCCAGTTGGTAAAAGATCTGGCAGCAATTTTTAAAACGCGTATCGAACTTCGTCAGATTGGTGTTCGCGATGAGACAAAGATTCTGGGAGGAATCGGTATCTGCGGAAGATGTCTGTGCTGCCACACATATCTGTCTGAGTTTGCACCGGTATCCATAAAGATGGCAAAAGAGCAGAATCTGTCCCTTAACCAGACAAAGATTTCCGGTGTGTGCGGAAGACTGATGTGCTGCCTGAAGAACGAGCAGGAAACATATGAAGAGCTGAATAAAAAGCTTCCGGGACTGGGAGATACAGTTACAACTCCGGATGGGCTTACCGGAACTGTACACAGTGTAAACGTGCTTCGTCAACGTGTAAAGGTAATTGTAGAGATCAATGACGAGAAAGAAATTCAGGAATTTCCGGTAGATGACCTGAAATTCAGACCGAGAAAGAAGAAAGTCAAAGTCTCTGAAAAAGAATTAAAAGAACTTGGAAATCTGGAAGATAAAAAAGGAGATTCCAAATTAAATGACTGATCAGCTGGTAAAAGATAATGAACGTATAGATGATCTTCAGAACGGATATTATGTGATACAGGATCCGGATAAATTCTGTTTTGGGATGGATGCAGTTCTTCTTTCCGGCTTTGCAAAAGTAAAAAATGGTGAGACTGCTCTGGATCTGGGAACAGGAACGGGAATTATCCCGATCCTGCTTAAAACCAAAACAAATGGGAAACACTTTACAGGTCTTGAGATTCAGAAAGAGTGTGCAGATATGGCCGGACGCAGTGTCAGATATAATCATCTGGAGGACGATGTTGAGATCGTACGGGGTGATATTAAGGAGGCTGCTAATATTTTTGGGGCAGCTTCTTTTGATGTAGTGACAAGTAATCCGCCTTATATGATCGGACAGCATGGGCTTCGCAATCCGGATATGCCAAAAGCAATTGCCAGACATGAAGTACTCTGTAATCTGGAGGATGTGGTGAGCCAGGCATCAAAGGTTCTGAAAGAACGTGGAAGATTTTATATGGTCCACAGACCGTTCAGACTGGCTGAGATTATGAATGTTCTCACAAAGTATCGTCTGGAACCGAAAAAGATGCAGCTTGTATATCCATACATAGACAGAGAACCAAACATGGTTCTGATCGAGGCATTAAAGGGAGGAAATTCCAGAGTTACAGTGGAACCTCCTCTGATCGTATATAAAGAGCCGGGAGTCTATACAGAAAATATACTGAAGATTTATGATATGATTTAACCGAATTTTATTTGCAAAGTAATATGAGAGGAAACAAATTATGAGTGGTAAATTGTATTTATGTGCAACACCCATAGGAAATCTGGAGGATATTACACTCCGGGTACTTCGAACATTGAAAGAAGTGGATCTTATTGCAGCAGAGGATACCAGAAACAGTATTAAACTGCTGAACCATTTTGATATAAAAACACCTATGACCAGTTATCATGAGTACAACAAAATTGATAAGGCATATGTTCTGATCAGTAAAATGCAGGAAGGGCAGAATATTGCACTGATCACAGATGCGGGAACTCCGGGGATCTCAGATCCGGGAGAGGAGCTTGCGGCAATGTGTTATGAAGCGGGGATTGAAGTAACTTCTCTTCCGGGACCTGCTGCCTGTATCACTGCCCTGACTCTGTCCGGACTTCCAACCAGAAGATTCGCTTTTGAAGCATTTCTTCCGGCAGATAAAAAAGAAAGAAAACTGATTCTGGAAGAACTGAAGAATGAAACAAGAACTATCATTCTCTATGAGGCTCCTCACAGACTGGTAAGAACTCTGGAGGAATTGAAGGAAACTCTCGGAAATCGCAGAATGACTCTTTGCAGGGAACTGACGAAAAGACATGAGACTGCATTCCATACGACTATCGAGGAGCTGATCCTCTATTATCAGACAGAGAAGCCGCTTGGAGAGTGTGTGCTTGTGATTGAAGGCAGAAGCAGACAGGAGATGGAAGAGGAACAGAAGGCATCCTGGGAAAAAATTACCATAGAAGAACACATGGAAATCTATGAAAATCAGGGACATTCAAGAAAAGAAGCTATGAAAATGGTAGCAAATGATAGAGGAATGACGAAGAGAGATGTCTATCAGTACCTCATCAATAAAACCGAAGAATAAGATTAACATACAGAAGAATTCCCGTTTTCGGGGATTCTTTTTTATTCAGGCTGTGGCAAGGAACGGGCTTTTGTGCTATAATAAATTTGTATTATTATGTCCAGATACCAGAATATATTTGAAAACCTGTCTATAATTTTCACGCAGGGGTTTTCAGATATATTCTGGTGATAAGTATATATAACAGGAGGAAAGAAATGGGCGGAGAAAATACAGAATACGGAGCGGATCAAATCCAGATTCTGGAAGGTTTGGAAGCCGTACGAAAGAGACCAGGTATGTATATCGGAAGTACATCCGGCAGAGGTCTTCATCATCTGGTTTATGAGATTGTAGATAACGCGGTTGATGAAGCACTGGCAGGATTTTGTACAGAGATTCAGGTAGTTATTAATCCGGACAACTCTATCACAGTTGTAGATAACGGACGTGGTATTCCGGTAGGAATCAATCATAAAGCAGGGATTCCTGCTGTAGAAGTAGTATTTACCATTCTTCATGCCGGCGGTAAATTTGGAGGCGGAGGGTACAAGGTATCCGGTGGTCTTCACGGAGTAGGTGCGTCTGTAGTAAATGCACTTTCCACATGGCTTGAAGTAAGGATCTATCATGAAGGTAAGATTTATCAGCAGAGATATGAACGCGGTAAAACTATGTATCCTCTGAAGGTTGTGGGAGACTGCCAGCCGGATAAGACCGGAACAACAGTTGTCTTCCTTCCGGATAAAGAAATATTTGAGGAAACAGTATATGATTATGACATTCTGAAACAGCGTTTGAGAGAGATGGCATTCCTGACAAAGGGATTGAAGATTTCTCTTAAAGATACCAGAGAAGGAATGGAAAGAGAGAAAGTTTTCCATTATGAAGGTGGTATCCGTGAATTTGTAAGCTATCTGAACAGAAGCAAGGAAGCGCTTTACCCGGAAATCATTTACTGCGAAGGACAGCAGAACGGTGTGTCTGTAGAGGTTGCCATGCAGCACAATGACTCTTATACAGAGAACTGCTATGGATTTGTAAATAATATTAATACACCTGAGGGTGGTACTCATATTGTAGGTTTCAGAAATGCCCTGACAAAGACGTTCAATGATTATGCTAGAAAGAACAAGCTGCTTAAAGACAGTGAACCCAATTTGAGTGGCGATGATATCCGCGAAGGTCTGACTGCAATCGTCAGTGTTAAGATTGAGAATCCCCAGTTTGAAGGTCAGACAAAACAGAAGCTTGGAAACAGTGAAGCAAGAGGGGCTGTTGACAGCGTGGTGAGCAAGCAGCTTGAGATTTTCCTTGAGCAGAATCCAACAGTAGCGAAAACTACAGTAGAGAAATCAGTTCTTGCACAGAGAGCACGTGAGGCTGCACGTAAGGCTCGTGATCTGACCAGAAGAAAATCAGCACTTGATAATATGTCACTTCCTGGAAAGCTTGCAGACTGTTCAGATAAGAATCCTGAGAACTGTGAAATCTACATTGTAGAGGGAGATTCCGCCGGTGGCTCTGCAAAAACAGCCAGAAATCGTGTAACACAGGCTATCCTTCCACTGAGAGGTAAGATCCTGAATGTAGAGAAAGCACGTCTGGATAAGATTTATGCAAATGCAGAGATCAAAGCTATGATCACAGCTTTCGGAACAGGAATTCATGAAGATTTTGATATCAGTAAACTTCGTTATCATAAGATTATTATTATGACTGATGCCGATGTTGATGGTGCGCACATCGCAACCCTTCTGCTGACTTTCCTGTATCGTTTTATGCCTGAGCTTATCAAACAGGGATATGTGTATCTTGCACAGCCGCCATTATACAAGGTGGAGAAGAACAAGAAAGTATGGTATGCATACGACGATGATGAACTGAATCAGATTCTGACAGAAATCGGACGTGACGGAAATAACAAGATCCAGCGTTATAAAGGTCTTGGAGAGATGGATGCAGACCAGCTTTGGGAGACGACAATGGATCCTGAGAAACGAATCCTGCTTAAGGTTACCATGGATGAGGCTGCGACTTCTGAGATTGACCTTACATATACTACACTGATGGGTGACAAGGTAGAGCCGAGACGTGAATTTATTGAAGAGAATGCAAGATTTGTAAAGAATCTGGATATCTGATAATAGGGAGAATAGATAAATGGAAGATAATATTTTTGACAAAGTCCACGAGGTGGATCTGGAAAAGACCATGAAGGACTCTTATATTGACTATGCCATGAGCGTTATCGCTTCCAGAGCACTGCCTGATGTAAGAGATGGTCTGAAACCGGTTCAGCGACGTGTATTGTATTCCATGATAGAACTGAATAATGGTCCTGACAAACCGCATCGTAAATGTGCGCGTATTGTCGGTGATACAATGGGTAAATATCATCCACATGGTGACAGTTCTATTTATGGAGCACTTGTAAATATGGCACAGGAATGGTCTACCAGATACCCGCTGGTAGACGGACATGGAAACTTTGGTTCCGTAGATGGTGACGGGGCAGCGGCCATGCGATACACTGAGGCACGTCTGAGTAAGATTTCCATGGAAATGCTGGCAGATATCAACAAAGATACTGTTGACTTCCAGCCAAACTTTGATGAAACAGAGAGAGAGCCGGTTGTACTGCCGTCCCGTTATCCGAATCTTCTGGTGAACGGAACTTCAGGTATTGCAGTAGGTATGGCTACCAATATCCCTCCTCATAATCTGAGAGAGGTTGTGGATGCTGTTGTCAAGATTATAGACAATATCATTGAAGAACAACGCGAAACGACTATGGAAGAGATTCTGGATATTGTAAAAGGTCCTGATTTTCCTACAGGTGCGACGATTCTTGGAAGAAGAGGGATTGAAGAAGCATACAGAACAGGTCGTGGTAAGATTCGTGTACGTGCAGTGACAAATATTGAGACTCTTCCAAACGGAAAGTCCAGAATTATTGTCACAGAGCTTCCGTATCTGGTAAATAAAGCGCGTCTGATCTCAAAGATTGCAGAACTTGTAAGAGATAAAAAGATTGACGGAATCACAGACCTGAATGACCATTCCAGTCGTGAGGGAATGAGAATCTGTATTGATCTGCGCAAGGATGCAAATGCAAATGTAGTTTTGAATTTACTGTATAAGCATACGCAGTTACAGGATACTTTTGGCGTAAATATGCTTTCACTTATTCCGAATAACGGAAGTCTGGAACCGAAGGTATTAAACCTGAAACAGATGCTGGAATATTATCTGGCTCATCAGGAAGATGTAGTGACCAGAAGAACGAAATATGACCTGAATAAAGCAAGAGAGCGTGCTCATATCCTGGAAGGTCTGCTGAAGGCGCTGGATAATATTGATGAAGTAATCCGTATTATCAGAGCTTCGCAGAATGTGCAGATCGCAAAACAGGAGTTAATGGATCGCTTTGAACTGACAGATGTTCAGGCACAGGCAATCGTAGATATGCGTCTGCGTGCTCTGACAGGTCTGGAAAGAGAGAAGCTGGAGAACGAGCATAAGGATCTGGTAGTAAAAATTGCGGAGTTGAAGGCTATTTTGGCGGATGAAAAACTGTTATTGGGTGTCATCAAGACAGAGATGACTGCGATTGCTGAAAAATATGGTGATGACAGACGCAG
>OHCN01000734.1_pt1 | contig 12550 bp, 13 predicted proteins | sample 1566761 | NCBI WGS metagenome assembly OHCN01 (sample SAMEA3879568, study PRJEB24766) | human gut metagenome | biome: human-associated habitat; feature: feces | place: USA | collected 1985/1987 | reverse complement strand
CTTTATGTCCTTTCGTGGATTTCTTTATGTCCTTTCGTGGATTTCTTTATGTCCTTTCGTGGATTTCTTTATGTCCTATAACTCTTATAAGCCTCGTATTTACTGGCTTTTTTAGCATCCGTAATCAAGTAAGTAATCAAGAATGTAATCAAGCAGGTAATCAAGTCTATCTATCAAGAGACACTCGACCTACGGTCGCTAATGACAAAAGGGTGGGGCTTGCTGCCCCACACCCCGCAGCGCACAAATGCGCAATAGTACCTTTTTGCCTCCATAAAATACTTTTTCAAAGACATTTTTACAAAATCTCAGCACAAATTTACTAAACAGGGGCGCAAGCGCCCAGAACGAGAACGGTAGCTCGATTTTCTTCGGTATTTTGCTCGCGAGATGTTTCACACAGAGGTGAAAGCGAAACACTATATCTTGTGGTCGGCACGACCGCCCTATCTGCAAAAAGTCCTTGAAAATCTAACTATCATGCCGTTTTAGCCCCTCTTCCCCGACTTCCGGCGCTCTTGAATTGGACAAAATAATGATTTTGGCTTATTTTAGTGCAGGTGAGCAAAAAAGCGCCACCTTTTGCGCGAAAATGCGAAATAGCCGTAAACGGCCCTGAAATCGCCTACGCGCGATTTTATTTCTCGAGCGGTAATTTCATGCTTTTTCCATAAAAATTGATTTTAGAGGTATTGTAGACAATTTTAACGCTATTCCGGCGCCAAATTTGCAATCTGAAATGCAAAAAGCCGATTCCTCACATGGAACCGGCTCATTTTTTCGTGTTATTTTTAATTTTTCGGCCCGAAGAATTTTTCCCGCAACGCTTAGTAAACACTGCTTTTTACTCTCCAACTGTTGGTGCTACGTGTTTTTTTGTTATCGAAAAGTTTCTCTAGTTTTACTTTCCTATCGATATCTGAAGTCATTAAAAGAAGAATCACGACAAATAAGCATTATTATTTTTTACAATATTGAAAAAAATAGTAAAAAATATGCAAAAAATATTTACAAAGATACAAACGTATGCTATGCTGATGCTGTAACTGATAGACCGTTTTGTTGATTTTAAGAAAGAGTGATTCCAATGTACAAAATTAGGTAGATGAGTAGGCTTACAGTTTTTACAAGGAGGCTCTTTTATGAAAAAAGCAAAAAGATTAGCAATAATCGTTTGTGCCATTGCGATGCTGATGTCTATATTAGCTATTCCTGCAAGTGCGGCTACACAAGATCATTAACAGTGCCCAAGAATTATAAAAATTTTTGGGCACAATATAATTCTTGGACACAAAAAATGTATTATATATATAATAAAATATGGTATTTGCAAAATGAAAAATAAGTTTTTGATATTTATGGCAACAATTACATTCTTTTTAACAGTAGCTGTGGTGGGAATATTATTAAAGCCGGAATTATATGAGAGTAAAACTACAGTGATTAAAGAAAATGATTCTATGCAATCAGAGGTCGATGAGAAAAATATTGAATCTGAGGTTTCCAATCAAGAAGAGTGGGGGTCAGGTGACGTATATGATGGTTCTTCGCCAATTATAAGAAAAATGGGAGAAAAGCTCAGCGTTATAGGTATTCCTCATCGAAAGCAGGGAGATAAGCCGCCTATGAGTACGGAGGTGTTTGCTTATTGGGAAGGTGAAATGGTGTTTACTGTGGATAGCGCAGTAATTTATGATTCTATAGAAAAAACCGGATTAAATTATGATGAATTCGTGGTAGATTTTTCTACATATGACAGTTCTTTTAAGCCGATGGTTGTTCAATTGACGATTGAAAATGTTAATGCTAGGCTGATAAGTGATCCACCAGAATTATTTTCAGATCAATATGTTTTATCTTCTAAAGAAGAATTTAGTAAAGAAAAATTCAGATCACAGAATGGAGGAGAATGGCGTGTAGCTAGCGGTATGCCGTTAGCATATGCTAATCCACATTCTGATGGTATGTATAATTATTTTCATTATACGATTGATGAAGGGGAAACCATCCAAATGACCCTTTGCTACTATGTAAAGATAGATGATATTCCGCTCGATGAACTTTATTTGGAAATAACAACACAATCCTCAGATCATAGATTCGGAATCGAACTAGACAAATTGAAAACATGATGGGAGGAAAAAATAATTGAGCTCTATTTTGAAAATAGAATTTGAAAAACTACGAAAAACAAAGTCGTTTTGGGCGATAATGCTATTTCTTGTATTTATTACATCAACAGTAGCAATTACAAGATCTTTAGAGGTTGGAGGAAGTGTTGGCGGAATCAATCCGGCAGAGCCTCGTGCAGAAAATGGATATTTTTTTGAAGATAATAGTGCATATGCTATTTCTCTTTATAATGTTTGGATCGGTTCGATTTCTGGAGATCTATTTTTTACCACAATATTTTATTTTATTTTACCGTTAGCAGCTACGTTGCCCTTCAGCTTTTCTCTTTCGGATGAGAGTAAAAGCGGATACTTACGACAAATGACATTAAAAAAAGGTCAGATGAGATATTATTTTGCAAAATATATCGTTACGTTTACTTCTGGGTTCCTTTTAGCAGCTATTCCATTATTGATTAATGTAATTATAACTGCGTGCTATATTCCTGCCTATAAGCCGGACCCATTGGAACAATTATATTCGGGTCAATATTATGGACAGTATTTAGCCAATATCTTTTATTCAGAACCGTTTGCTTTTATGATAATCTTTATTCTTATTCCAGGACTTTTTTGCGGATTGTGGGCAGATTTGTCGATGTGTCTTTCCTTTTTTATAAAAAACAAATTTTTTGTTGTGATAATTCCCTATTTGTTCTTGTTTTTTGAAAAAGCTTTTTTTGATTCGCTTTTTTCAAATCGCATAGCTCTTGATCTTTCACCTTTTTACTTTATGCGAGGAGAATCATCTGGAAACATCGTTATTGTAACGATAATATTGATTACAATGCTTGGTGTAACCTTATTTATTACGTGGTTTAGAGGGTGGAGAGATGATGTTTATTAATATAGTTCGCTGTGATTTGAATAATGGAATTTTAAAAAAATGGAAGTTTTATTTATTTACAGGAGCCTTTTTTTCAATTCTGGCAATATTTGCGTATTTTGATTTTGATGCAGCGCTACGAATGACTCCGAGTCCGATTACAGCTGATATTACGGTCGGAGATTACCTTTGCTTTTTATTTGGAGGAACAAGTGCCGGTAATCTGCCAATTGAATTAATCGATAAAAATAATATAGTAAATTCCATGTTTAAGTTTAGTTTTCCAAGTATATGGATTCTTATATATCTAATCCTCTTATTATTAACGTTAGAATACCCCTATGAGGATTTGATGGGGTTTGGGAAAAATATAATTATTTTATCAAATAAAATACAATATTGGTGGATTTCTAAATGCATATGGATCACGGCTTCCGTGTTTGTGTATTTTACGATTGCTCTTACGTGTTTTTCGGTAACAGCAATTATGTTGGGGGCAAAAGCAAATTTTGAAATAGGAACATATTATCCGTATTTTCGTTTTAATTCGTATGACTTTGTAACGGAACCACCATGGAATATAATGCCAACTCTGCTTATGCTTATTCCAGTAGGAATTGGCCTTGGGATGATACAGTTAACAGTATCAATGGTAATCTCTAGATTAGCTAGTTATTTGGTAAGCACGGCTATTTTACTTATGAGTGCATATATGCAGAGTGTTCTTCTTTTTCCAAATGTAAGTATGTTTGCAAGAAGTGTGGAAGTAGTAACGAATGGACAAATAGCTTGGGTAGAGGTAATAATTATAGCCTGGATTTCCAGCATATGTATGCTGGTTGGTTATTTGTATTTGAAAAATTCGGATATTATAAATAAACATAGATGAAGCATTTGACGCGGAATTTTAATTAACTGTATAGAAAAAGAGGAAAAATATGAATATTAAAGTTGATAACGTAACGAAAATAATAAAAAAGGTTAAAGTTCTTGATCATGTGTCTTTGGAATTCGAATCTGGGGAGATAACAGGGCTTAAAGGTATTAATGGTTCAGGAAAGACGATGATAATGCGAATTATCAGTGGGTTAATACGCCCCACAGAAGGAAAGGTCTTTATCAATGGGAGAGAATTAAAAAAAGAAATGGACTTTCCTGAAAGTATAGGGGTGCTTATTGATAGTCCAGCGTTTTTGGATGGGTATTCTGCTTATGACAATTTAAGATATATGGCTTCTGTAAAAAATAAGGTTTCAGGAGAAGAAATTAAGGACTTATTAAAAAAAGTAGAATTAGCTGATGCGGGAAAGAAAAAATATAAATACTTTTCGTTAGGAATGAAGCAACGATTGGGCATAGCGGCTGCAATTATGGAACATCCAGATATTATATTGATTGATGAGCCCACAAATGCTCTTGATAGCAAAGGCGTGGAAATGGTTAAGTGTATATTGCAACAAGAAAAAGAAAGAGGCGCATTAATTGTTTTAACATGTCATGACTATTCGGTATTAAAAGAACTGTCAGATAGCATTTATTTTATTGAAGAAGGGAGAGTAGTCGGCTATGAGCGACAATAACCATTCAAAATTGAAAAGAAAGATAGCAATATATACTTTAATATTTGTGCTGGCCGGAGTGGCTGCGAGAATTGCTTATGTGAATATTACTGCTGAAAAGCCTATTATTGAGTATTATTCTGAGAACGAATGGGCAGGATTAAATGGAAGTTATATTCGCTCGTGGGAAGAAAATACGGAAGGGTATAGCGTTAAAATTGTAGGATATGAGGTTATGGAAAAAGAGAAGTACTTTTCAAAGTATGATCTATCAGGAAAGGATCAGAGCGTTGCCGATCCTTTTGCGTATATTATGGAAGTAACGATTAAAATTAAAAATGAAGAAAATGAAACTGGAAAGTTACAGATTGCAGATTGGGCTTTAATAGGTAAGAATGATGATTTTATTGCCTATTTGGATCAACAGCTTCTAATGGATACTGATGAAAGAGTGAATGGTGTTTTATCATCTATATCTACAGCTTCAGGAAAGGAAATTGAAATAAAACTTCCTTATCCACTGATATATATGGATAAAGAAAAAGAAATAGACAGAAACATGCCATATAAAATAGCGGTAACAAAATATCCGTCCCGGAAATATATACAGTTTGGATGATGAAGTTTTGAGCGTTCTTTTGTTCTTCAGGTAGTAATGAATGTAATAATGAAAAAAGACTTGAAAAAACCCCATATATGCGATAAAATAAGTTCAATACAAGCTTGTACAAGCAATGTACAAGACACTTGCATTTGAAGTTGGGGAAGAGAAATGAAAACAGTTTCACTGAAAGATTATGCAGAACAGAAAAGGGTGTCTTATGAAGCGGTAAGGCAACAGGTTATTCGATATAAAAAAGAACTTGGCAATCATATAATCCGTGACGGCAGGCAGCAATTTCTTGATGAAGAAGCGGTTGCTTTTCTTGACGAGAAAAGGAAAAAAAATCCCGTGACTGTTATACAGCAAGATAAGAATGAACAAATTGAAGCTTTAGAAGAACAAGTAAAACAGTTGTTGATGAAGACGGCAGCGCAAGCGGATCGTATTGCTGAATTGTCGGAATGGAAAGCAGAAAAGGCAGTAGACATAGCCGGTGCGGAGCAGCAGAAGCTCCTTTTGGAGGAGCGTACTAAGCGTGTGGAGCAGCTCGAAAGCACTGCGAGAGAGGCGATGGACAAGCTTTGGGAAGCTGAAAATGCTGCGAGAGAAGCAGAGGACAAGCTCCGGCAGGCTGAAGAACGTGCGCAGCAGCTCGAAGAAGAAATAAATCGACCGTTGTCGATTCGTGAAAGACTTCAGGGAAAAAGAAAAAATAGACACGCCTAAAATCATAAGGCGTGTCTATTTTTTAACTGTAAACTTCAAAAACGATTAAAAATATAAACAAGTTGAAAAGAAATTATTGATTTTCTTACAAATAAATGTTATTGTAAATTCGTAGAGGTCTGAGTGTTTAACACAAAGATTTATTTAACACATTTGTTGGATAGGAGGAAAAATATGATAATTAAAAGACTTTTTGCAGTTACTATGGCAGTAGTAATCACAGTAGCGACTTTTACCGTATCGGCTTCATCGGTGAAAATAACCGACAATGAGACATATAAGCCTGGTGCAAATGGAAGCCTTTATTTTCCAGAAGATCAGACTTATCCGGCAGACTATAGCCAAGAAGATATTAGAAGAACCGAAGAAAAGTTGGCTATGACAGAGCAACTTGCGAAAGATACATACGTATTAACGAATACAGCAAGAAGTACCTACACTTCTATTCCGGGGACATTCACCATATTTCAGCAGCAAAATGATTGGTTTTGCGTCCCCGCAAGTGTTAGAAGTGTATTGTATTATATTAACGGGTCAGCGCCGTCACAGAGCTCTATTGCTAGTAGTATAGGAACAGTTGACTATGTGGGAACGAATGCACTAAATGCAACTTCGTATCTCAATCAGCAGCAGTCAGCAAATTGGTATGCTTCTAGATCAAGCGTAACACAGAGTATAATGTATTCATCTTTACGTGTATCAATTATTACAGCGAAAGTTCCCGCACTGATTGGAGCAACGAGTCCTTCAAGCGGTGGATTTTTGCCGTATTCAACCTCGGGACATTGTGTTGTAGCTAATGCTATAAAAAATGATAATACGTACGTACAGTGTGCTGATCCTCTGGGTGGAAGAAGTAATGGTAGTGGGGGAACATATAGCTATCAAATCTATTGCCCAATTAGTAAAGCTCCGAGTTATGTAACTGCGCTTATATATTAAGTATGAGCAGGAATATTCTGATAAGAAAAACTATATGTTTTTCTTGCGTTAGCGTTTTGGCTATATTCACATTATTTGGATGTACGGAAAATCGATCTTATATTCTTCAGAATGAAAATCAAGGTGATTTGTCTGTTGCAAACAAATCACAAATTACAGATGTAATTTGTGATGATGAGGGTAAGGTTTTAGTTGAGTTTGAATCCGATGGAAGTCTATTCTTACTGGATAATTACATCTTATTTTCAAAAGAAGCGTCTAAAAGTTCAGAATCAAACCGAATGAAAGACTATTTTTGTTTGAATTTAGAGACAAAGGAGTATTCGTATCTAGGCACAATAGAATATTATGGGACCTCTACATTTATGGGTACGGCTGCAAACAACTGCCATTTATATTCATTTGTTTTTCATGGGAATCCATTTGATGGAGACTGGACGGATGATGAAGAGTTAAGACTGTATGATTTTGATTTGGAAGCTAAAACTATAACGCATATTCGAACATCTAAATATAAGCATCCGTATAATGATCTTCAAGCATACGAAAATAAACTTCTTATTAAAGATGGAAATCAAATTGTAGAATTTGATTTAAAAAGCAAAGAAGATCGAATCTTGCTAAGTTATCCTGAATTTGACTCGGAAGAGATGCAAGGGGAGATGGTGTATGCCTGCTTTATGAATACAGATACACAACAACTATCTGTAGTGGTTATTCGGGTGAACGGTGAAAAGCATACAACTCTACGTATTGATACCTACGATGGAAAAATGCAGCAGATTAGCTCTATAGATATTTCAAAAGAGGCTAGTCTTACCGGTGAAGTTGAGTTTTCTATGTTGGGACAAGTCGTTACAGATTTTTTTGTAAAAGGGAAATATTTTTACTATAGTCAAAGCGCATACCATATTTTTGGAAAAAAAGAGGAACAAGGTGCAGTTTTTTTAATTTCTCGTGATAACCAAGAATATGAACTAGTAAGAGAAATTTCGGAATTCTCAGAAACAAGATGTTTTGGAGTATGTGTATTTGATGGAATTGTACGAGAAAATCGTATTTTCAAGCTTAACTTAAACACTGGAGAGTGCTTTTGGAATAATAGAGAAATAGGTAGTGAAGATGAACAAATTCTTGGTGCGATGAGAAATTCAAACGGAATCATATTGGTTCAAGTGGTAACATCTGAAACTACTTATGACGATATTAGACGATATTATCTTTTAGAGGAATCGGAACTACAATTTGAATTGTGTGAAGAAAATTTTAGATTTGGTGAATAAGTAAAAAGGCACCTCTGCGCAAAAAATTCACGTAGAGGTGTCGTTTTACTTCCGCCAAATTTTTCTTGAAAACCCTTTAGGGCTTTTTTCGGCATGTTCGAACTGTTCGACGGCTTCTTGCAGTGCCGGAAGATCACCATGCTCGATTGGACGACCGAGAACGTGCTCCATCACAGCGCCAATCTCAATCAGGCGTTTGGTACGTGCTTTGCGTTCTTTTTCACGTTCCCTATTTTGTAGACGGCGCTTTTCGGCTCTAATTGCATCGATTTTTACTTTTGCGGCAGTTTCGCGCTGCTCAATTTCCGCAAGACGTTCTGCGTAATCTCTTTTAGTTCTCGGCATGGCTACTATCCTTTCTATATGTGAAATTCAAAACGCTAACTCTGTATATTGTATCATAGCTATTGACAAAAAACAAGAATAGTGTGTATAATCATTGTGAAGATTATCTCGCAGCAAATCCCATAAGGGCGCACTTACATCTGGGCAAAGCCCAGATAATTGCGTGCGCTCTCCGAGGGGCAAGGCTCTGCCTTTGCAAACCGTTATGCCGTATATGAGAAAGGAAAAACCGTGGCGATTTATCATTGCTCAATTAAAATTATTAGCAGGGGGAAAGGGCGCAGCGCCGTTGCGTGTGCAGCGTATCGCTCCGGTACAAAGCTCACGGATTTAGCAACCGGCAAAATATTCGACTACTCGAATAAACCCGGCGTAGTTTTCTCCGAAGTGTTGCTGCCGGAAAACGCTCCGGCTGCATTTGCAGTTGATAGGAATATTTTGTGGGATGCAGTAGAGCGTAAAGAAACCCGTTCGGATGCGCGACTTGCGCGTGAAGTGGAAGTTGCGCTGCCGCGTGAATTTACCCGGCAGGAGCAGATCGATACCGTGCGCGAGTACATCATGAAAAATTTTGTCCGCGAGGGAATGTGTGCCGATTGGGCGCTGCATGACAAAAGGGACGGAAACCCGCATGCTCATATCATGCTGACAACCAGAGCGTTTACACGCAATGGAAAATGGGCTGAAAAATCTCGTACGATCTATAAGCTTGACCCAAACGGACAGAAAGTTCCGCTAATTGACCCAGAGACCGGCGAACAAAAAGTGCGTGTGCGTAAAGGAAAGGGTGTAGAAAAACTTTGGCAGACCGAAAAAGTACCGGCTAATGACTGGAATGACCGCAGTAAGGCTGAAGAATGGCGTGCAGCATGGGCGACAGAGTGTAATCGGCGTTTAGATCGGCAGCATCAGATCGACCATAGGAGCTATGCTCGGCAGGCGGTAGAGCAGGAGCCGACCATACACGAGGGCTATGCAGCACGCAAAATGGAAAGCGAAGGACGGGTATCAGACCGCTGCGAGATCAACCGAGAAACCAAGGCGCTCAATGAGCAGCATACAAGAAGTTTGGAAGTAGCGAACGGTGAGCTGTATAATGCCGCCAGTGAGCACTTGCGACTGTATAGAGATGTTATTCGAGACCTTGAAAGCGAAAGCAAAGAGCTTTCCGGGGCAATACAGCAAGCAGAAGATGCGGAAAGAGCGCTTTCTGCGCCTGTAGAGCGCTGTAAGCCGTGGGAGAGGGCTAAGCGAAAGGAACAAGCCGAACAACGCGAAAACGCGTTACAGAAGCGTACAGAGGCGTTTGCAGCGCTGTATGAGTTTGGCTGCGCTACGATTGAAGCAGCGAAATCCTTGCTGCAGAGCATTTTACAACGCATAAGGCAACTTCGCCAGAAACAAGCAGAGCTGCGAGCCGATCTGGAACGCCTGGGAGAAGAATTGCCGGTTGTTAAGCACGCTTCGGATCTTCTGCAGCCGGTTACATCGACGGAGCAGATTGGCGTGCGTGAACGGCTTCAAGCTATTCGGCAGCAGCATGAAGCGGAACGGAAAGCACATGCTGAATGGGTCGAACAGCAGCGCCGCGCAAATATGCAGCGCGAGCAGCCGGAGCCGGAGCCGGAGCGTTCACCGCAGGAAACTCTTGACGGTGCAGCTGCACAGCAAGAGCAGGAAGTGCGCGGCGTAGCAGATTATGCTGCAAAATACTGCGCACAGAACAAAAACAGTGCGCCCAAGCATCACCGTGGACGGTCACGATAGTGGAAAGCAGTTATATTCAAAAAAATTCATGACGGTAACTTTACCGTCATGAATTCGGTAGATATTATGCGGTGTATGTGTGCTTGCAATAGAAAATTTGCTGAACTTACCGTCAATCGTATGATTTTACCTTCATAAAGTTTTCTCTGAAAACCCGTACACCGTGCGGGTTTGTAGGTGCATCGCCACCAGTTTGGTGGTGATGCTTTATCCTGCATTCTGAAAAAACATTTTTTGAGGAGCTTTTTGAAAATTTAATAGTAGAAATTAGTTGTGATGAAGTTGCCGATGCTCGGCTTGAAAATGGTGCGCTTTTTGAAATTGCGAGAGCTGCGCTTCGGTGAGCTTCGGGCAGTCCGTATCCGGTTCATCAGGGCGAGTGTCTAATACTTGCAGCGTTGCAATTTGAGCATCTGTAAGGGGCTTATTTACGTCGATTTCTTTGTGTATCATAGTTGGGGGGACACTCGCCTTATCTGTTATCTGGTGCCCCTATTATAGCAAATTTGGCAAACCGCAAAAATAAAGAATTTTTTGAATGGATAATTCCTACGTCCAAATAATAAAAATTGGCACAGAGACTTGAAAAATTCATAATCTGTGTGATATACTGTTATTGAGAAAAGAAAGCATAGAAATCCATCTGTGCACAAAAAGGCGAAATCCCCCGGAGCTGCAACTCCGGGGGATTTCTTTTAGGCTTTACTGTCGATTACTCGCCTCTATCAAGCCATTTGCAGATATAGTAGGCGACTATACTTGCTACGATAGAAATGAGAAAAGAAATGAGGTAATCCATCTGTGCACCTCCCTCCTGCTGGAGAGAATCGACAGCGTGTCCATTATAACATAAATCGACAGATAAAGAAACAAAAAATTACGCAGGAGCCTTGAAAAGCCATATTCTGCGTGGTATATATACTGACAACTGAAAGAGATCAAGATGTCCATTCGCTCATCGGACAAAAGGGAATCCCCCGGGGTTGTTCCTCCGGGGGATTCCCTTTTAAGCGATATAATTAAAAAGTTCATTTTTCTATTGATACCATAGCTGCCCCAATGAGCATTCTATCGTTTTGCCTACCACCCGATATCGTTGTTTTCTATGATCGGCAGTAAGTACCGATAAATGTTTTTGATTTCGCTGCGTGAATTTGTCGTTGCGTGGCGTTTTGCGGATAACAAATAATTGTAGATCTGTTGATCCAGAGTGCTTCCGGTAAAATGTCCGTGTGCATCGATGTGCTTACGCGCGAGCTGCACGAGCTCATCGATTTGATCGTCCGTAACCACGTAAGGAGCGAGGGCGTCGCGGTACAGATCGCGGCGCTCAGCTTCGCTCTGAGAAACATCAAAAATAGGATCAGAACCAGTAAATCCGGGCATTTCAAGCTGTTCGGGAGCTTCATATTGTTTCGGAAGGGTTTCAACTTCAAAACGAATAGCTTTAACAGATCGCCCTCTTTTAACAGGGAAGTAAGAGTATCTGCATTCGGTTTTTTCGTGCATTTCTTTGTGTATTTTTTTCAAAATCAAGTCATTAAACCGCTTAAAGGCTTTGTAAGTTTCTTCTTTGTCGCATGAAAGGATCTCTTTAAGTTCATCAAGAGAAACTTCCCAGGACTTTCGAAAACGGTTTGCTTCAAGGTATATAAACATGATATAAGTGTACCGGCTTGTAAGCGATGTGATGCAACGGAGCTTATAACGGAGATAGCCGAGATTCTCAATATTAAAGAAATACTTCATAGCAGACGGACTTGCGGTTAGTTCCACTTGCCAAAGGCCATAATCGTCTTGTTCGGCAGTGGCTTTTTCGAAAAGAGATATTCTTGTAAATCGCTTGTTTTTAGCAGTACTATCATCAAGTCTAATAGGAGTTCCTAAGTGTTTAAGTCTTTCATCGAGTTCCTCTGTCCTTATACGCTTCACACCGAGAAGTTTCTCAAGTTCCCCTTTTTCAAACATAACCGTTCTTTTTTCTGGTTTGTGACTGTCTATCCTCGAAAGGTATGTATCGAGGATTTTAAATTCTGCAAGTGTCAATTCTGACCGCCAAAGCGCGAAGAGTGGCAGACTCTTCTGAACGGTGAGCTTGTCCTCGCTTCCTAAACTGGTTATTGGTGAGATCTTCTTTCTAGCCATTTGTAATTCTCCACTTGCCTGTTCCTTGTCAAATTCATCACTATTTAACGGTTTTCTTGTTACCTTTTTTATTCGTCTCTATTTTAGCCCATAGGTCATAATATGTCAATATAATTTTATGACCGAACGTGGATTTCTTTATGTCCTTTCGTGGATTTCTTTATGTCCTTTCGTGGATTTCT
>OHCN01000731.1_pt1 | contig 12561 bp, 10 predicted proteins | sample 1566761 | NCBI WGS metagenome assembly OHCN01 (sample SAMEA3879568, study PRJEB24766) | human gut metagenome | biome: human-associated habitat; feature: feces | place: USA | collected 1985/1987 | reverse complement strand
CCATGGAAAATCAAGGTAATACGAATCTACCTTCAGATAGTCATGGTTCCCTATGATAAAAACCACCTTTGTTTTCTTCAGAGTGGAAAATAAATAATTGACCTCTTTCAGTTCACGCATCAGCGGCTGACGGTGAAACAGATCACCCGCAATCAACAGCAGATCGATCTCTTCCCGGTCTGCCTTTGCCACCACACTGCGAAAACTCTCCCAGATCTCCGTCTTTCGCTCCTCGCTCCAGGCAAATCCGTCATCCGGAACCGCCCCAAGATGTGTATCTGCTATATGAAAAAACTTCACATTCCTGCTCCTTTCCTGTACTGACAGACAGCAGGATTCCCATCCGCACCGCCTGTGCATGCACAGAAACGATTATAGCATACATTGTCCGGAAAAACTATAAATCTTTGCGTATCTGCTCCAGTTCTTCCCGTGAAATCTCCGCTACTTTCAGAATGTCCTCATCCGACATCACACCAAAACGCAGCATTTTCCTGACCATATCCCGGCATTTTTCTTCGCTGCCCTGCTGCATACCACGCTGCATCCCCTGCTGTATGCCTTGCTGCATCCCCTGCTGTATGCCTCGTTCTTCAATCAAATCTGACAAATTGCACATACGATCCATCTCCTTCCCAAACTCATCACTCATTTTGATATGATATTTTGTTTCTAATTCCTGTTTCTTTTCCAGATATGTTTTTCGTTGCGAAAACAACGTATTTAACATCCCCGTAAGCTCATCCTCTGTCTGCATTTTTTCATTCAGGGCAATCACGACAACGGACAGTTTATCATATGCTTCCGGTCGGTCTGCAAATCCAGGCAGCAGATCATGCTTTTCCATGGAATACTCCGCGATCGCATTCCCGACCTTCTGTGGTGCCTGCAAACATACCCAGATCGAATATACCTTTTTTATATCATCGTACTGTGAATGTCGAAACTCCGTCCCAAGCTGTGCTGAAATCATCCTCGCACCATAAAAAATGCCACGCGTCACAATCTGATACCCCGGATAATAAGATTTTTGTGCTTCGATATTTATAATCAGCCGAATCCGTTCCACTTCTCCTGGAATATGTATATAAAACCGGATGTCATAATATATCTCGCCTTCTGCCTGCACTTTATCCTCATTCGCAAGTCCGGTAACGCTCTGTCTGTTCTGCTGATTTGTTTTGCCCGGTTCTACACGGACACTTGATATTTCCGGTGTATCTTCCATACACGCAAGAATCTGTTCTGTTGACATACCTGCCAGTTCTTTTACTGTACGTGCAAGAATACGTGCAAGAATCTCTTTCTGGCTCAAAACACGCTTACACTGTGTATCGTACTGTATTTTTTCATCTGCACAGGATAATGCCCTTGAAAGTTCATTTTCCATTCAATTCTCCTGTCATTATAAAATATTTTTTCTATTTTTTCAATCATAAGGGATTCTTGACTGTCATCGAAAATAGCCGATACCAGAACTGCTAAGACAGTCATTGGAACAGAATGTTCCTAATTGTTTCTATATTATAAACGAACTCCGCCCAAAATGCAAGTTTGAACAAAGAAAACGACTTCCGCAATGGGAAGCCGCCTGCTCTGTTTTCTTATTTGAACTGATCCAGAAATGCCTGAAGCTCCTGGATATCTTTATCACTCAAACGCTCGCCGCCTGAAAATGCGCTTACGATATTGGTGATCGAACCGCCAAATTCTTCTCTGCAAAGTTTCTGTGTCCATAATGCAACATGCTGTTCTCTGGTCTTTACCGGAGAGTACAGGTATCTTCTCCCAGATCCTTCTGCTGTAATATGTCCTGCATATTTTAATATCGTAAGGAATGTACTGAGCGTCTGCTTTTTCCAGTTCTTATTCTTTTCCGTATTAAAATAATCTAAAATCTCTTTGTATGTCAGCTTATGATCTGACTGCCACATAAACTCCATAATTTCATATTCTGTTTCTGATAATCCAAATATCTTTTCTGTTTTTTTCATACTATCACCCGTCCCAGACTTTTTGCTCCATTATACTTAAAATGTTCGTTTTCGTCAATAGTTTTTTTTACTCTATATACCGCACTTCCGGATGTTCCTCCACATATTTTTGAATCTCTGTATCGGAGTACAAAATCGTATTGGGAATATCCAGTTTTTGTTCTTTTGCAAACCGCTGACGATTTCCGACATTTACAAAATAGCTGATCTCGTTTCCATAAATATCTGCTGCTTTAATCTGGAGTAACTGACTGAATACACTCTCTTTTGTAAGTGAATCTTTTAATGGTACTGGAATCGCAGCTTCATAAAGTTTTGTCTTTTTGTTATATTTTAGATTGTATTCTGTATAGGATTCCTGTGATTCTACTCCTTTCAAAGTCCGGTCTTCCCAGACACAGGATACACTTTTTAGAGGACTTTTATCGCTTACCCGGATTCCAAGAATCCATTGGTTTTTCTTATTTTTTGCAAATGTCACTCCGGATTGTTCCACAACTGGAGTTTGGTGATCTGCCGAAGCTTTTGATTTCACCTGAAAACTTGCAGCGGACAGATCCAGTAAGATTTCATTATCACGTTTTTTCTTATAATTTGCATTCTTTCGATGGCGGATGTAAAGACTATTATTTCCATCTTCCGTTTCCGGTTCATTATAATTAAAATAAATTCCTGCTAACTGCCATTTACCGGCACTCATCCCTTTACGGACTTTTATTTTTCCGGACACTCTCAGATTTGCTTTATGCTTTTTCGAACCATTATCCCATGGAATTGACATTTTTAATTCCTGATATGGTTTCTTTTGCGAACGCCAGATCAGAAAAATGTGATCCACACCATATTCACACTCTTGATATGCCGTTATTTTCGGTGCTTTGATCATAAATTTATAGCGTACCTCATCTCCTGGTTTTGCTTTCTTTTTGCTGATTTTGATATCTGAAACCGTTGCAAAAATTTTCGGTGCTTTCTTTTTTGCAGATACCGTCAAACCAGAACAGATCATCATACAAAATAACAAAAAACAGGTGAGAAATCTTTTTTGTCTGTTCATCATACTCCCTCCTCTTTTATTTCCTGTAGAATACCATCTTCTTTATCGCTTTCTTCCATTTCTTCCATTTCTTTCCCCTATTATATGAAGCGTACCATGTACGATTTCCATATTCATCCTCTACCGAAATACTTTCCAGATACATCAGACTTTTTTTGCCTGAACCGCCTCGAAGAATACATTCATATGCTTTTGTTTTTTTATTATATTTCATTTCATAGTCATAATACACTTCCTCAGCATAATACTCATCATGTTTCTTTGTCCTGTCCGGAGCATAGTTCCATGTACAGGAAACTGATTTTATCTGACTTTGATCTGTCACCTTAACACTGAATTTGACTTTCTCATTCTCTTTCACTTTCTTTTTGGAAAGCTTCATAGATTTGTAAGAAGCCTTCGGCGCTTTGCGATCTGCTTTTGTTCCTTTTACTGTAAAATCAAGTGCTGACATATCCGTATAGGTATAGTCTTCCTTAGTTACCCCTGTCGTTGCATTTTCAATATACAAATACTCTGAATCATCCTCTCCAGAATCCAAACATACTTCACAAATCCAGATTCCGGTTACTTTCCAGACTCCAGGGCTTCTCCCTTTATTGATTTTTATCTCATCTTTGATAATATGTTTATTTCCGACTTTCGTATCTTCCCACCCGTACTCTCGTGTTGTTTTTTGTTTTCCATCCGGCGATTCCCACCTGATCGCAATCGTCCCTGGAGTACATTCTCTGTGTATTGCCGTATATACAAAGTAAGATGCCGTGTCATGTTCATTTAAAACCAGACTGTACTTTAACGTATCGCCAGGACGCACCGTTTTGCTGCTGATGCTCATATCCGTGATTGTTGCAAATGGCTGTGTCGGATCTGGATAGTATTCTTCTGCTGCCTGTGCTTTCGCCCCGGCAGTCAATACCAGAAATGCTGCCATCCCAAATAATATTCTTTTTAGTCTCTTCATAAAATCACCTTCCCGTCCTTCTTGATATCTTTTTTTCAAAAGGGCGAAGGTAACGTCCGCCCCTTCGCCCTTTTACTTACTTCCGGTAAAATCGTATCTTCTTTATCGCTTTTTTCCAGTTCTTTCCTTCGTATGAACTATAGGATGTAGAATTTCCATATTCATCTTTCACTCTAATACATACCAGATACATAAGACTTTTTTTCTCTTTGCTTCCCCGGAAAGTGTATTCATATGCCTTTGTTTTCCTATTATATTTCATTTCATAATAATCATTAAATTCATCCCGATTTTTCTTTTTCGTTCTGTCCGGGACATATGCCCATGTACAGGAAACAGAGTCTATTTTACTTTGATCTGTTACTTTGACACTGAATTTGACTTTTCCATTCTTCTTTACTTTTGTTTTAGAAAGTTTCATGGATTTATAGGAAACTTTCGGTGCTTTGCGATCTGCTTTTGTTCCTTCTACGGTAAAATCAAGTGCTGACATATCTGTACAGGTATATCCTTCTTTAGTTACCCCCGTTGTCGTATTTGCAATATACAAAGATTCTGAGTCATCCTCGCCGGAATCATAACTTATTTCACAAATTTCAATTCCGGTTACTTTCCATACTCCTGGACTTCTTCCTTTGTTTATCTTTATCTTATCTTTAATAATATGTTTATTTCCAACTTTTGTTTCTTCCCATCCATACTCTCGTACTGTTCTTTGCTTTCCATCCGGTGATTCCCATCTTATCGCAATGGTCCTAGGTGTACATTCTCTGCCCAGTGCTGTATACACAAAGTAAGATGCCGTGTCGTGTTCATTCAAAACCAGACTGTAGTTCAATGTATCACCCGCATGTACTGTTTTGCTGCTGACACTCATATCCGTGATTGTTGCAAATGGCTGTGTCGGATCCGGATAATATTTTTCTGCCGCCCTCGTTTTCCCTCCGGCTGTCAGTATCAGAAATGCTGCCATCCCAAATAATATTCTTTTTACTCCCTTCATAAAATCCCCTTTCCGTTCTTAATATTCCTTTTTTTTCGAAAGCAAAAGGAATCCTTCGCCCCCTTCCACCTTTTTCTTTACTTTCGATAAAACACCATTTTTTTCACTGCCTTTCTCCACTTTTTACTACCATACGCCAATCCATATGTCTCTTTATTTCCATATTCATCTTTTACTGTAATACTTTCCAGGTACATAAGACTTTTCTTCTCTTTGCTTCCTCGAAAAGTGTATTCATACAATTTTGTTTTTTTATTATATTTCATTTTATATGTATTATCCACTTCATCTTCATAAAACTCTCCGCTCTTCTTCCTTCGATTTGGAACATATATCCATCTACAGGAAACGGATTCTATTTTATTTTGATCTGTTACTTTGACACTGAATTTGACTTTCTCATTCTTTTTCACTTTCTTTTTTGAAAGTTTCATGGATTTATAAAAAGCTTTCGGAGATTTGTTATCTGCTTTTGTTCCTTCTACGGTAAAATCAAGTGCTGACATATCTGTATAGGTACAGTCTTCCTTGGTTACCCCTGTCGTTGAATTTCCAATATATAATTCTTCTCCATCATCTTCTATCGACCTTGACCAGATCCAGATCGCACCTATTTTCCATTTTCCCGGAGTTCTTCCCCTGCTTATTTTTATCTTATCTTTGATAATATGTCTATTTCCTACTTTTGTTTCTTCCCACTCATACCAACGATCAATTTTTTGTTTCTTGTCTGGTCCACTCCATACCACCTGAATATAGCTTGGTTCACATCTGTTTCCTTCTGATGTATATATATAGTAAGAAGCAACATCATGATCATTCAAAGTCAGACTGTAGTTCAATGTATCGCCTGCATGTACTGTTTTGCTGCTGACACTCATATCCGTGATTGTTGCAAATGGCTGTGTCGGATCTGGATAGTATTTTTCCGTTGCCTGTGCTTTCACTCCGGCTGTCAGTACCAGAAATGTTGCCATCCCAAATAATATTCTTTTTAGTCTCTTCATAAAATCACCTTCCTTTAAGATATTTCTGAACATCCTTGGTTATTCTAATACATATCTGGTGTAGATATTTTTGCCCATTCTGTATCCGTAAAACATGTGATATCCATTCCCGCTTCTTTCGAATACTTTTTTAAGTTATTTAACATGACATTTTTTTCTACCGGTGCAAAAATTCCAATTCCATCATATACTTCCTTATCATAAGAATCTGAAAACAAAACATCACATGCAGTTTGTGCATCGACGAATCTTTCTGTACAAAATTTACTATTATCCTCATAATCCTTTGTCTTATTAGAAGCAAAATTCTTAATATCTTTAAATTCCATCACCCCAAGATTTACGGTTCTCTGAAAGCATTTCCATCTTCTGCAAATTTGATCTTGGTATTTATGACTGCTTTTTGCCCAGGTTTTCAAAATCGCATCGCTTTCCTTTGTATGACTTCCCTGTTCCTTGAAGTCTGATGTTCCAAATTTGGCATTTGCTGATTTAGCATTGGTTGAGTACACTACATTTTTAGGATTTGTTCCCGCTACTGTATATTTTGGTACAATGGTTCGATGTGCAAATGTATCTCCGGTCAAATGAAGCGCAAATCCTAAAACTTTATAATATCTTGCTTCTGCGCTTGTCTCTGATACTCCTGAGACTATACTGGTATTTAATAATGTTGTTACCTGCTTTTTCAATTGTGCTCTAGTCTCAGTTAATTCTCCATTTTCATCATGCTTCAATGCAACCTTTTCCGCTGCAGAAACTGCTGCATTAATTGCTTTTCCCGAACGCAATTGTGCTGCACATTCATATAAAAAATGTAAGGCTTCTACATAATTTCCTGTTGCATGTAACATTGCCGCAGCATTATATGGTTCATAATCCGCCTTTTGTGCCGCTGTTGAAAGAATAGTCAAATTTGTTGCACTGATTTTATATCCAGTTGCTGCATTTTGAGACATGTCCTGATGATTCTTTTTTGTCCACAACCCATTCACCAGTTCTACTTCGTCATATGCTTCTGCTTCCCGGTTATTCTCCTGGATTTCCTGATAATCCATGGCTTCTTCCACATAAATATTTTCCATTTCTGTATACATCTGCTCTGCTTTTTCGATATCAAGCAGTCCAGATCCGGAAATGCCACTTTCCGCTACATCCTGTGTCGTATTCTTCAAAAGACTGCGGATAAAACCTGCACTTTTTGTACTGTCTTTTGACCACAGCAGAGAAGCTGCTGCACTGACCTGTGCAGTTGCGATACTGGTTCCTTCTGTGATCATCACACCGCCAAACAGTCCTGTTGTCGGAATCTGACTTCCCGGTGCCAGAATCTCCAGTTCTTCTCCATCGCTTGTCGTCTGTATTTTGTTACCAGTATTGTCCGTTGCTCCAACTGCCATAACCTCCGGATAAGCTGCCGGATATTCTATAGAAGCACCTTCCGTATTTCCACCTGCTGCAACCAGAAGCATCCCTGCATCATAAGCACTGCGGACAGCCTGATGCAACGCTTCTGAATCCGTCATGGTTCCAAAACTCATATTCAGAATTTTACAGTCCAGATCGATTGCCTTATAAATTCCTGCGATAACCTGACTTAATGTTGCCTGATTATTTTCATTCAGTACACGAATCGAATAAACCTTTGCTTCCGGATGGATTCCCCGTATTCTGTCCTCATTATCCTGTGCTGCGATCATTCCTGCAATTCCGGTTCCATGACCACTGGCATCATCAAACATGACATTTTCGCTTTCCAGTACATCACTGATTGCAATGTTACCTTCCACCGGGACATCCTTATCAAACGATACGCCACTATCCAGAACAGCAACTTTGATCTCTTCCTGATTTTCTTCACGTTCCTGCGGTAAATGGATTGCTTTCAGATTCCACTGTTCTTCACGCATATCCTTACCGGCAGCCGCTTTCTTTTTCGCTGTCGGTTCCTCTACCTCTGCACTGCTTCCCTGAAAGATAATGTTTTCTTCAATGCTGACTACATCTTCCCGGTTTTCCAGTGCTTCCGCCTCTGATGGTGTCAGATTCAGGACAAGCACCTGTTCTTCTTTAAGATCGTCGCTCTCTTCTTTTTCCAAAATTGCTTCTGCATTTTCTTCTAATACTTCCTCAACGCCCTGTGCATCTTCTAACTGTACTACATATTCTGTTGTACTTTCTTCATATTCCGTCGCCTGAACGGTCGCTGCCGGCATCCATGTCGATGCTACCATTGAAAAACTCAATACAAGCGCTGCTGCTTTTTTCCTCATATGTTTTCCTCCTGAATTGAAATGGTATTGATAGTATCCGTTTAAACTTAGTACTATCATACCATATTTCTTTTCAGAAAAAAATTGACAAAACTAACAAAATAAGGACTTTATTTTTATACACTTTGTACTATTGACTTAAGTTTTAGTGTGGGCAAACTTTCCAGTTCGCACTGTTGTAAGGTTTTGCATCCATAACCAAATTTCCGCATTTGCTGCAGCGTTTTCCATGGTAATAATCCATCCGACACCCTGCTCCTGATTTTTTATGTTTCTGATAATTTCCATTTACATAAGTATGTTTGCAGGCTGCTCTTTCCTTATTTTCTTCGATCGGATAGACATTGCCATTTTCGTCCACAAAACACTCATCATAAAGCATCTTCATTTCTGTCTCTATCATTTCCTCTGGTACGAAAATATCATAATCGCCCGGTTTCGCTTTCTGGCTTATCTCCCCTACATTCGGGATTGGATCATAGGCAAATGCGGTTATGGTTCCGCATCCCATGACGGCAATAGCCAACAGTACTGCCGGTAATCTGTAAACTCTTTTCTTCTTCATAATAGCTTTGATCCTTTTTTTCATTCTTTTCATAGCTTTCTCACTTTCCTGTTCTTCTTCCTCACTGCTGCTTCCTTCAAAACAGAGAATATAAGGATTCTTTGTGCTGCGGTTTTGCTGACGCAAAATCTCAAGAAGCAACTGGCAATATGCGGTTCTTTCTTCCTGATTCTTTCCTTTTACCGCAGTCTCATCTGCATAACATTCAAACTGTGCCCGTACTTCCGTAAAATAGAGATATACCAGCGGATTGTACCAGTGCACTGCCACAACCACGATAACTAGAAAATTAAGCAGTGTATCGCCGTGACGGATATGTGCCATTTCGTGCAGTAAAATATCCCGAAGCTGCTCCCTCTCTGTAAAATATGCTTCCGGCACTACGATGACGGGGTGCAGAATTCCCATCGAAAATGCCATTTCTGTCCGGTCTGATTTGTACAGACGGATTTTCCTTCGTATACCGATCTGTGCCTGAAGCCGTCCAAAAAACGCCTCTTCTTCCTGTGAAATCGGATCGCTTCCGCATATCTTGATGATCTGGTACAGTTTCCAGTATTTTCGTATTTCGCGGCCGATCAGTACGATACCGGTGATGCTCATTACGACTTCCACAATTACCAGAAGTGCAAGAGCCGGTGTCACATAAGGCACGCCATTTTCTGTTGCAAACCGGATCAACGGACGCACATTTGAGATTTTTTCATGCGGGTGGATCTGAAATACATCCCGAAGCCAGGGCACGACATCACTTTCGAACCGGTACACCGGCACAAGAAAGAAGAAGATCGGCAGCAGAAGCAGATTTCGTTTCCATTTTTCCTTCATGCGTTTTCCCAGCAGGAGGATACCTGCCAGGCACAGCAGGAAACTTGCGCTTCCTGCCAGTGTCATGGTGATATGCTGACTGTGATTCATACCTTCTCCTTCGATCAGTCTTCCTCTTTGCGGTTAAAAAATCCTTCCTGACCAAGTTCGGCTGCTTTCTTCGAACGGTCTTTGAACTGCAGCTCCGGATTTTTGATACTGACTCTTGTCTGTGCCGGAACAGAGGAAGTGATAAATGCGTTGCTTCCGATCACGGCACCGGTGCCGATCACTGTCTCACCGCCCAGAATGGATGCACCGGAATACACCGTTACATTGTCCTCCAGTGTCGGGTGACGTTTTACGCCGCGCAGACTCTGACCGCCTCTGGTCGAAAGTGCACCCAGTGTCACGCCCTGATATATCTTGACATATTTTCCGATCACGGTCGTTTCTCCCACTACCACACCGGTACCATGGTCAATAAAGAAATACTCTCCGATCGATGCGCCCGGATGGATGTCGATCCCGGTCAGGCTGTGTGCATGCTCGGTCATCATGCGCGGAATCAGCGGCACGCCCAGCAGGTACAGTTCATGTGCGATACGATTGACCGTGATCGCATACATGCCCGGATAGGAAAAGATGACTTCATCGGTATTGAAAGCCGCCGGATCTCCCTCATAACCTGCCTGCACATCCGTTGCCAGCACATCGCGCAGCTTCGGGATCTGTGTCAGAAATGCATGTGTGATCTCTCTTGCTTTCCCGGTCAGCGTTTCCTGTGATGCCTGACGGCAGGCTTCCAGATGCGGAAGTGCCATAGTCACCTGTTTTGTCAGATTATATTCGATATTTTCCAGAAGTTCTCCTACATGATATTCGATGGAATCTTTGCGAAGATTCTTGTTTTCAAAGTATCCCGGAAAAAGTATCCTGCGTATCATCTCCAGAATCTCACTGACGCTTTCGCTGTTGATGCGGTTCCGGCAGTCAATGTTCCGTGTGATCGGATATTTGTCATAACTGTCCAGAATATCATTGACAAGATTTTTGATTTCTTCTTTTTTCTGTTCCATTTTTCTTCTCCTTTTTCATCATATATCCAAGTATAACAGACATTTCTGGCCAAAGCAATCTGAAACCCTACAAATCATTTCCCCAGTCCACCACGGTTCCATCGGTCGCATTGATGGTCAGCAGGCTGTCTGTTTTTTTCTGTTTCAGATAACACTGTCCCCAGATATTTCCGGCATTTTCCAGGATCTGTTCTGCCGTTTCGCTGTCATACGTTCCGATAAAATCCCATACCGGGATCATCTGTTCTTTTCCGTTTTTTCCATCTTTATCCTGTGTTTCCACTCTCTGATAGCCAAGGCGTATTTCCGTAACCTGTGCCCCTGCCGGAATATCCCGTTCTGCAAACAGTTCCAGAATATACTGTTTGGTGATGGACTTCTGAAATACTTGCAAAATATCCGAGAACGGGAGCAAAAAGATGCCGTCTCCCTCGTTTGCCTCAACACTGACCGGATTCATCCAGGCTACATCCACCAGTCCTTCTTCATCAAACGTGATACAGAAGCTTTCTGCCTGTGCATTTGTCTCCCAGTTTTCTTCGCTGTCACTGCTGTAAAAATGGTCATTCCCCATGCCAAGGCTGTTTTCCAGATCAAAATTCAGTCCTTCCAGCGTTCCTTCTGACAATACCTTATTCTGTACGTGAGTGACAGCGGCATCCTCGATCGTTCTGGTGTAATAAAAACGCCAGCCCGGTCTTTCTTCTGTGACAAGTCCTCCTGCTCCATCTGTATAGACATTTTCCGTCATGCAATACACGGTTTCTGCCTGTATATACTGTAATTCTTTTGAAAGTCCAAGCTCCTCCAGCATGCGGTCCGCCGCTTTTTTCATCTGTTTTCTTCCGGTTTTTGTTTTTGGTTCTGTACCGTTTCCGATGTGGTTCCACGGGACATAATCACTGTTCTCTTCTCTTCTCAGCTCCAGGTTTGCTTTTTTCTCCCCATTCTCTTCTATATTCTGCATCTCAAAAATATAATTCTTATTTTCGGTATCAGACCAGGAAGCATAACGGTTCTCCAGGGACACGACTCCGCTCAATTCTTCCTGTGACTTCCATGCCAGTACTTCCCCCGTATCGTAATCCTTCAGCGGATGACCCTGCGTCAGAAGCTTCAGCCAGCCATCGAGATCGCCCTGCGTAAACCAGCGGCTCTGTGCCGTATAGATCTTCATGCTGTTGCCTGCCGGCATTTCGATATCCGCCTTTATGCCGACGGTGATATCTCCTTCCCGTATCTCCTGCTGCCATTCTTTCCCCGCCTGGACCTGTTCCGCGATACTGACATTTTCTTCGGATTCAGTTCCTGAAAAAATCTTCCCTGTCTCAGTTTCTTTCTCTTTTACGATACAGGAATCCTCCGGTGTCTCCATACATCCGCCAAGTGCTGCCGCCAGTGCGATACAGGCTGCCATCCATACCAGCTTTTTCTTTTTCCGTTTCATAATATCTCCTTATTCCTGCCGTGGAAATACAACCCGTATCTGTGTGCCTTTTCCCGGTTCACTGGTAATTCCCATTTTTGCATGATGCAGTTTTACGATCTGTGTACAAAGTGCCAGTCCAAGTCCGATCCCGCCTGCTTTTTTGCTTCTGGATTTGTCTACCATATAAAAGGCTTCTGTGATCTTCGGAATCTCTTCTGCTGCGATTCCTTTTCCGTGGTCTTCCACAAAAATACAGCCATCTTTTGCTTCTACACGGATCGTATCTCCTTCTTTTGATGCTTTCATGGCATTGTCGATCAGGTTGATCAGAAGGCTTTCCATCAGATCCACATCCATCACAAGCCTGGACGGAATAGATCGGA
>OHCN01000713.1_pt1 | contig 12863 bp, 10 predicted proteins | sample 1566761 | NCBI WGS metagenome assembly OHCN01 (sample SAMEA3879568, study PRJEB24766) | human gut metagenome | biome: human-associated habitat; feature: feces | place: USA | collected 1985/1987 | reverse complement strand
CGCAGCCGCCGAAGCGGTGCTTAAGCCGCTAGGCGGGAATTGTGCGGTGTTGCCCAAAATATAATGATTTTGTAAATCAAAAATGCTATTTTTACCCTGTAGAGACCGTGGGGGCGCACATCGTGCGCCTGCCTACCTAAAAATATAATGGTGCCGTTTTAGGCTGCCACGGGCCAAAGCCTCAAAATAATCATCACCCGTATTATATCATAGTGCGGCACGATATAATAGAACCGCCCACAAAACGGAAAAGAAAAAAGCCCGTGCACAACGCACGGGCAATCTTTCAACAAGAAAAACAAAACTTGTTTAAAACTTAATTTGATTTTTTGCGGCGGTGCAGAACCATGCCCAGCAGCTTTTCCACCATGGCAAACACCTCGCGGAAGTTCAGCAGGCAGATGGCAAAGGTCAGCACCGTGACCGGCAGCACCCAGTGCTCCAGCTTGAACAGCATGGCAATCTCCACAAAGATCAGCCCCAGGTTCAGCAGCATCCAGGCGGGGTGAAAGTCGATCTCCAGCAGCCCGTGGGTGGAGTAAGCACGCAGCAGGAAAACAATCAGCAGGGAGATGAAACTTGCCATTGTAACGCCCCACGGCCCAAACCAGCGGATGAACAAAAAGTTCAGAACCAGATTAACCACGGCACCTACCAACATGGTGTAGAACGAACTGGTGGACCGCTTGTATACCACATACACGCTGTTCAGGAAGTTGTTCAGGCAGGTGCACATGGAAGCCAGTGTCAGGAACGGCACAAACTGCCAGCCAAGGAAGTAATCCTCGCGGAAAACGTGCATCATGGGCTGGCACAGCCAGATGACGACCGCCGCATATACCCGGAACACCTTGCTGAAGAATGCCGAACGCTCGGATTCCTCTGTCACAGCCGAAAGCTGCCATGCCTCATAAAAAATCTGCCCCACAATGGTAATGATCTGCGGCAGATAATACCCGGCTTTCAGCAGGCCTACCCACCAGGTGCTGCTTTTGCCGTCAATGCCGTCACACATGCCCTGTACATAGAACAGGTCCGAAGCGTTGATGATCCAAAAGCTGATGGAAGCCGGGATCATGGGGATGCAATAACGCAGCATGTCCTTCCAAAGGGCTTTGTTGAACTTTTTGAAACTGAAATACTGGTGGCAGTGCCCGGCAATAAAAACAAAGATTGCCGAAAGCGCATCCGAACAGGCCATGGCAAGCAGGTAGCCGTTCGCGCCCAGATCCAGCACATCCAGGAACAGATAATAGAAGCCAAGCAGCGTGGCGGAAGTCAAAACGCCATCCACCGCAACCAGACGGTTCAGCATGCGGGAACGGATGAACTGGGTGCAGAGCGTGCGCAGGCAGCTCATCAATACACAGGCGTAAATCAAAACTAGATAATCCGCCGCATTGGGGATCAGCCGCACCAGCGGCCAGCAGACCGCCATTAAGGCAAAGCCCAGCAGGATGGTGGCAAGGCCGTTCATGAATACGCTGGATTTATCCACCTTGCGGTCCAGGCCAAACCGGATCACCGCAAAACTGACGCCCAGGCTGACCACCGGAATCAGCAGGTTGGCCACCGACTGCATCAGGCTGGTCACACCCATCACATCCGGGCTGGCCAGCGCGTAACTCAGGTATGGCTGAATAATCAGGCTGATGATTTTGGAGCCAAAGTTGGAAATGGCAAACAGGATGGTGTTGTTCACCAGTGTGGAGTAGCGTTTGGAATCTGACAAAGTGCAGATCGCCTCCTCGATATTAAATTTGAATTAAAAAAGAATAAAAAGCAGAATAAAAAGCGGTTTAGAAAAGAATAAAGAAAAAAGAATAATGTTGGTGGATCGCCGCGCGTGGCGCGGCTCAAAAATATCAGGTGGGATATGCACCACATGCTGTGGGTAAAGAGTAGAAGCACGCAATAATTAGAACCTGTTCGATAGAACTCTTCAATCACGGCAGCCAATATATGGGGAATGGAAACCAAATAATGGTACTATCTCCCTTTCAGCAGCGCCTGCCGTGCCTTATAGTCCGGCATCACCCTGGCCACGGCGGCCCAGAAAGCCGGGCTGTGGTTGGGGTGGGCAAAGTGGCAAAACTCGTGTACCACCACATACTCCTGCGCGGGCAGCGGCATCACACACAGCCGCAGGGCAAAACACAGCGTTCCTGTTTTTAGGGAGCAGCTCCCCCACCGGGTGCTCATGTCCCGCACCGCTATGCGGGGCATTTCTCCGCGCGGGCAGGTGGCGGCAAACAGCGGGTAATACTGCGCACATAGTGCCTGCATCTGGTGCAGGGCGATGGCTTTGCTCGGCAGCGGCGGTTCGGCGGCACGGTTTGCCATGTGGACCGCCATCCGGCCCTGCGCCGCGGCAACCCATCCGGCATGCGCCGCCACAAAAGCGTCCACACTGCTCAAGGGTACCCGGCGCGGCGCGCTGACGGCTACACTGCCATCCGTGCGGACCCGTATGTTCAGGTTGCGCACCCGGCGGCGCGTCAATTCATATTCGACCCCGCCCGCAATGCGGCGCTGTGGGTCTGGCTGGTTCATCTGCCCACCTCCCGACTTAGCTGTTAAGGTGTACCTGATACCCCCAAAAACAGCTGCCCCCATTGTACGCTATTTTGTCGCAAAAGGAAAGTGAAAACTTGACCTTGCGTGCAGCGGTGCAGCACGGCTGCTGCACTGACTGCCAAAATTTTCGCAAAATCGTCTATTGTAGCCATTGGCAGGGTATGCTATAATACCAATAACGACAGTTTTTTGAACTTTACCCACGCAGACTCTGTACATACTGCCGGGGCGTGGTGCCGTATTCCGCGCGGAACGCGCGGTAAAAGTTGGCATAATCCCCAAACCCGCAGTAGGTGCAGACTTCACTGGGGGCAAGCCCGCCGGCCAAAAGCTGCTTGGCGTTCAGCAGCCGCTTTTGCAGGATATACCGGTGCACCGTGGTGCCCACCTGCGCTTCAAACTTGCGCAGCAAATGGTACTTGCTGATAAAAAAGCGCTCTGCCAGCGCATCCAGCGTCAGGGCTTCGCTGTAGTGCTCGTTGATGTAGCTCAATACCCCGTCCACCACCCGGTCAGACGCCATATCGGCCGAAAGCGCGCTCTGCATGCTGCGGTCCGCCGCGCTCTGATTGATGGCAACCATCAGCTCCACCAGGCTGCAAACGGCCAGCAGGTCGCTGCCATAACTTTCCTGCATGTGCAGGCTGCGCAGCTTGTCCAGCTCACGGCGCATCTCGGCGCTGCGGGGGCCGGGCAGGCGCAGCAGATTGGTATGGCCGGGCACCGTGGTGTCAAAGCAGCGGGTCAGGCTGGTGTGCGGGCTGGAAAGGGATTCCAGATACCCGCGGTCCACCCACAGCACAATGCGCTCGTAAGGTTCATCATTGCTGTCAACCCGCGCTTGGTGCAGCTCCAGCGGGCTGATCAGCATCAGATCCCCCGCGCGCATGTGGAAGATGCGGTTTTCGACCGTATAAGATACACTGCCGCGCAAAAGCATGTAGATTTCATAAAAATCGTGGTGGTGCAGCTCCACTTCATCCATGTAGCGGTAGCGGTAAATTTCAAAATCCCGGCGGATCATGGTCTGCCGCCGTGTAAAGGGTTGAAAGCTGTTTTCTGCCATAATCCTGTCATCTCTCTTTCCACTTTCATAGTACCGCAATTTTTGCAATCTTTCAAGCAATTACGCCAATTTGATTTGCAAAAAATAAGGGTTATACTTATCCACGGTTTGAATGAACAACACCGGCCGTGCTGCAAAGCAAGGCCACCGAAGATATCACAAAACAAAATCTGAAGGAGTGTTTCGCCATGAAAATGAACGCTGCATCCATCAAGAACCAGAAGGCTGAATGGGAAGCCCTGGGCGTTAAGCTGCCCGCCTTTGACCATGAAGCTATGACTGCCAAAACCAAGGAGCATCCGGTTTGGGTCCACTTTGGCGCAGGCAACATCTTCCGCGGCTTTATCGCAGCTCTCCAGCAGCGCCTGCTGAACGAAGGTCTGCAGGACCGCGGCATCATTGCAGCCGATACCTTTGACTATGACATCATTGATAAGATCTACACCCCGTTCGACAATCTGACCATGATGGTCACCCTGAACCCGGATGGCTCCACCAGCCGCGAGATCATCGGTTCTGTTGCCGAGGGCCTGCGCGCTGATTCTTCTGACGCTGCCATGATGGCACGCTTCAAGGAGATCTTCACCGATCCCGGCCTGCAGATGATCTCCTTCACCATCACCGAGAAGGGCTATGCCCTGTACCGTCCCGATGGCAGCCTGATGCCCGTTGTGCAGGCTGATATCGACGAAGGTCCGGCACACGCACGCCACGCCATGAGCATGGTCGCTGCCCTGCTGTTCGAGCGTTTCCAGGCTGGTGCCGCCCCGCTGGCTGTTGTCAGCATGGACAACTGCTCCCACAACGGCGAAAAGCTGCAGTCCAGCGTGATGACCGTTGCCAAGGCATGGGCTGAAAAGGGCTATGTCGGCCAGGACTTCATCGCTTACCTGGAAGACGAGAGCAAGATCGCATTCCCCTGGTCCATGATCGATAAGATCACCCCGCGCCCCCACAAGATCGTGGAAGAGCAGCTGGTCAAGGATAACATCGAGGATATGGAGCCCATCGTTACCAGCAAGAACACTTTCATTGCTGCCTTTGTCAACGCAGAGCGCCCGCAGTACCTGGTTGTTGAGGACAAGTTCCCCAATGGCCGTCCCCCGCTGGAAAAGGCCGGCGTCTATATGACCGACCGCGACACCGTCAACAAGACCGAGCGCATGAAGGTCACCACCTGCCTGAACCCGCTGCACACCGCCATGAGCGTTTACGGCTGCATGCTGGGCTACACCCTGATCTGCGACGAGATGAAGGATGCCGATATCGTTGCCCTCATCAAGCGCCTGGGCTATGTTGAAGGCCTGCCCGTTGTGGTCAACCCCGGCATCCTGGAGCCCAAGGCATTCATCGATGAAGTTGTTGAGCAGCGCCTGCCCAACCCGTTCATGCCGGACGCCCCGCAGCGTATCGCTACCGATACTTCCCAGAAGGTCGGCATCCGCTTTGGCGAGACCATCAAGAGCTATGTTGCTGAAGGCCGCGACCTGAACACCCTGGTGTCCATCCCGCTGGCCATTGCTGGCTGGCTGCGTTACCTGCTGGCTGTTGATGACAACGGCAACGCATTTGAAGTTTCTGCAGACCCCCTGAAGGATGACCTGCAGGCTAAGCTGGCTACCATCAAGTTCGGTGCTCCCGACAGCTGCACCGACCAGCTGGACAGCATCCTGAGCAATGCTTCCATCTTTGGCTCTGACCTGACCAAGACCGTTCTGGCCGACAAGGTCAAGGCTTACTTCAAGGCTGAGATCGCAGGCCCCGGCGCTGTCCGCAAGACCCTGCACGACGCTGTCAACGCTTAATGAAGGCGTAACCAAAAGGCATTCCGGGGAAACCCCGTATTGACTCGGAATCCAAGATTGCCCCAGATAAACAACAATCAAGGAGGAACACACTTATGCCTATGCAAATGGGTTGGCGCTGGTATGGTGAGGACAACGACCCCATCACCCTCAGCGACATCAAGCAGATTCCCGGCGTTACCAGCATTGTTTGGGCTCTGCACCACAAAATGCCCGGTGAGATTTGGGAAGAGAACGAGATCAAGGAAGTCATGGATCAGATCCACGCTTACGGCTTCAACGGCGACGTTGTTGAATCTGTGAACGTCCATGACGATATCAAGATCGGCCTGCCTACCCGCGACCAGTATATCGAAAACTACAAGCAGTGCATCCGCAACCTGTCCAAGTTTGGCGTTAAGGTTATCTGCTATAACTTCATGCCTATCTTTGACTGGACCCGCACTGACCTGTTCCACCCTGTCGGTGATGGCTCCACCGCCCTGTTCTATCAGAAGGATATGATCAAGGACGATTACAAGGCTATGGCCAAGTATATCCTGGACTTCACCGAGAAGTACCACATGACCTTCCCCGGCTGGGAGCCGGAGCGTATGGCTAAGCTGGACGAGCTGTTTAAGGCCTATGCCCCTGTCACCAAGGAGAAGCTGTGGGAGAATCTGAAGTACTTCCTGGAAGCCCTCATGCCCACCTGCCGCGAGTGCGACATCAAGATGGCCATCCATATGGACGATCCCCCATGGGATATCTTCGGCCTGCCCCGCCTGCTGGTGGACGCCGAGAGCATCGACCGCTTCCTATCCATGGTGGATGATCCGTACAACTGCCTGACTCTGTGCTCCGGCAGCCTGAACGCCAACCCCAACAACAATGTTGCCGAGATCGTCCGCAAGCACTGCGACCGCATCGCTTTCGCTCACATCCGCAACATCCATCACTTTGATAACGGTGACTTCTCTGAGGCTGCCCACCGCGATTGCTGCGGTGAGACCGGCATCATCGAGATCCTGCGCGCTTACCACGACAACGGCTTTGAGGGCTATATCCGCCCCGACCACGGCCGTCAGCTGTGGGAGGAAGGCCCCGGCAACTGCCGCCCCGGCTACGGCAAGTATGACCGTGCCCTCGGCATCCAGTATATGCTCGGCGTCTGGGATCTGCTCGACCGCCTGGATGAAGAGAAGAATAAGTAATTTCTGACCTTTTCAGCTTTTCTGGCCCGCACCCGTATGGGTGCGGGCTTTTTGTTTTGCCGTAAAAATCAGCCGTAATCTGGCGCGCTCCCCGTAGGGGGCGCACATCGTGCGCCCGCCAACCGGAAAAGAGATGGCGGCTCCTTTGGTTACGTTACCCCAATCAAAACCGATATCCAATATCACCAAATATCCGCCCAAATCTTCTCCATCCCGGCCACTTGTTCCCGCTGCATCCAAATACTATAATTGGCATATAAACCAATACAGAAAGCGTGATTCTAATGCCCAGACGATATGACAGCGCCGACGCCAAGCGCCGCATTTTAACGGCCTGTGTTCGGTTCTTTCTGGAAAAAGGCTATACCCGCACCACTGTTGCCGAAATTGTCAAGGAAGCCGATGTCAGCATCAGTACCTTCCAGAATGTGTTCCGCACCAAGGATGGCGTTCTGGTGGAGCTGGTCAAATTCATGTTTGGCAGTCAGTTTGATATGGCGGGCCAGATCGCAGGCCAAAAGCTGCCGCCCGTCTATGTGTACGCGGTGGAGACCAGCATCCAGCTGGCTTTGACCGAGCTGAACGAGAACCTGCGGGATATCTACCTGGAAGCCTACAGTCACACCGAAGCGTCCGAGTATATCTACCAGCACACCTCCAGCGAACTGTACCGCATTTTCGGCCCCTACCTGCCCAGCTATACCGAAAGCGACTTCTATGAACTGGAGATCGGTTCTGCGGGCATGATGCGGGGCTATATGTCCCGCCCGTGCGATAAATACTTTACGCTGGAAAAAAAGTTGGCCCGCTTCCTTTCCATGAGTTTAAACGCTTACGCGGTGCCCGCCACAGAGCAAAAGCAGGTGCTGGATTTTATCGCCAAGCTGGATATCCGCGCCATTGCCGTGCAGGTCATGCAGGAGCTGTTCAAAGCGCTTGCCATGCGTTTTTCCTTCCCGCTGCCGGATTCCGTAAAAGCATAATCAGCCAGCACCGCCCCCGTTTGTCCGCCAACCCGTCATGAACAGGAGAAAAAGATGAAAGCGATTCAATGGATCATTTCCGCTCTGGTTGCCGTGGTCATCATCGCCGCCGCCGTTGGCGGCGGGGTGTACTTTACCCGGCTCAAAAGCATCCACAGCATCCGCAAACTGACCGATTACGAAAACTATAACCTCTACCGCATGGATATTGACTATGCGTATGATCTCGACCGCCTGATTGACCGCGGCATTACCGATAACCAGAGCATGATCAATGCCATCCTGGCCGAAGCCCTGCCCTACCTGCCCATCCATATGAAAGCCCCAAACTTTGGCTGCAGCGCGTTCTGCACCCAGGGCACGGACGGCCACACCCTGATGGGCCGCAACTATGATTTCAAGAACGATACCTCCGCCATGCTGGTCTACTGCACCCCCAAGGACGGTTACGCCTCGGTCGCCTTTGCCGCACTGGATAACATCAACGCCAACACACCGGACGCGAGCATGGCCAAAAAGCTGGCAACCCTCACCGCGCCGTTCATCTGCCTGGACGGCATGAATGAAAAAGGCGTTTCTATCGCCGTTCTCACGCTGGACAGTGACCCCACCTACCAGCAGACCGGCAAGCCGATGATCGCTACCACCCTTGCCATCCGCCTGGTGCTGGACCGCGCCGCCACCACAGCCGAAGCTGTAGAGCTGCTGAGCAAATATGATATGTTCGCTTCCAGTGGGCGGGATTACCACTTCTATATTACCGATGCTTCCGGTGATGGCCGCGTGCTGGAATACGACTGCAATGACCCCGCCCGCCCCCTGACCGTTACCCCCAGCCGCAGCGTAACCAACTTCTTTGTCATGTACAAGGATAACGTTCTGCCCAACCAGCGCAACGGCGTTTACGGCCATGGCCGGGAGCGCTATGATGCCATCGAGGAAATCCTGGATGCCAATGCAGGCAGTATTGACCGGGAAATTGCCTGGCAGGCCCTGCAGGCGGCCTCTCAGGCCCCCAACCCGCAGGATGTGACCAGCAATACCCAGTGGAGCATCCTGTACGATAACACCGCCCTGACCGCCGAAGCCGTCATCCGCCGCGACTGGAACACCAAAACCAGCTACGACCTGGTAAGCAATGTTGCCGTAACGGATGTAGGCTGATCCCGCCGCTTTTTTTCGCCAAATCCAGCAAAACGCATTGCACTTCTCAACCAGCAGGGCTATAATAAAACCGCGTATGAGAAGAATTCCGGGGTGCTCTACTGCCCCGTTCCAGATGGAGGAAAACAGCAATGCTCAAAGTTTGGATCAGCGGTGCCAACGGCCATCTTGGTCAGGCGCTGTGTACACGGCTTGACCGCGAAAAATACCAGCTGATCGCCACCGATGTGGCGGAAGTGGATGTGACTGTCCCCGCCGAAGTCCGCGCCTTTGCGGATGCCAACCGCCCGGATGTCATCATCAACTGCACCGGCTTTAATGATGAGGACGGCTGCGAGACGGACCCCGACCGCGCTTACCGCGTCAACGCCCTGGCCCCCCGCAACCTGGCCCTTGCCGCCGATGCGCTGGGGGCCAAGATGGTGCAGTTCTCCACCGATGATGTGTTTGCCAAGGCGAGCCACCACCCCTATAATGAGTTCGATGCCCCCGCCCCTGAAAGCCTGTATGGTAAAAGCAAGCTTGCGGGCGAAGAGTTTGTGCGCACGCTGTGCCACCGCTACCTGATCGTGCGCAGCGCCTGGGTGTACGGCATCGGGCGGGATTTTGTTTCCACCGTGCTGAACGCCGCCGCAGACCCCACCTGCCCCTGGCTGGCCGTTCCCACGGATCGCTTTGCCTCCCCTACCTCGGCCGATGACCTGACCGCCGCGGTGGAGCAGCTGATTGACCATGATACCCTGGGCATTTACCATATCGTGTGCCAGGGCCGTTGCAGCCGCTATGACTTCGCCCAAGCCATCCTGAAAGCTGCCCATATGGAAGATAAACTGGAGCTGCACCCCATCCGCGCAGCGGACGCTGGCAGCACCCCTAGCTACACCGTGCTGGATAACCTAATGCTCCGCCTGGACAACCTGCCCCAGCCCCGCCCCTGGAAAGAGGCCCTGAACGAGTACATTAACTCCCTGCAATAAGCGTAACGCCCGGCTGCCTGGCAGCCGGGCACTTTTTTGCGTGCCGCAAAAAAGTAAGGCCAAATTAGCAATTAGAAATTAGTAATTAGGAATTGGAGCCGAGCTTTTTAGGCTGTCGGTAGGGAACGGCGTCCTCAATGTCCCGGACGAGCCTGAAAATTGCCAACCATATGCCCCGCACCCGTTGAAAACATCCAACCCTTCCGGTTTGCCCCATGCGCATCCTGCACAAATGCATCCAATCAAATCTATTTAATCTACGCAAGGCGGAGAATCTGTAATTTCCCTATTACACAAAATTTCAAAACGTGCTATGATAGCCACAATAAATGGTAGTCGCAGCACGGAAAGACAGCGAGACGAAAGTTTCGCTGTCTTTCTTTTTTGTCTGCGGTCTTGATTTCAGAAAGGAGCACTTTCCTATGCCCAAAACACTGCCGCAAAGAATCGTATTTACCATCGTCATGGCCACCATCATGGTGTATGGCATGATCGTTTATAACGTTGCCTTGAACACCGGCGGCGTTACCAACGCTACCTTTGGCATGGCTCTGCACGAAATGCCCATTATGGTGCCCGTGGCCTTTGTGCTGGAATTTTTTGTGGTCGAAAAGCTGGCCACCGCCCTGGCGTTCACCTTTATGCGCCCCACGGACCGCCCGCAGTTCATTACCTATGCCATCTCCCTGATGATCGTCTGCATCATGTGCCCAGTTATGAGCCTTGTGGCTACCCTGCTGTTCAAGGAGCCCAGCTTTGGCACATGGGTGCATACCTGGGGCTGCAACTTCCCTATGGCGCTCTGCTGGCAGATGTTCTACTGCGGCCCGCTCAGCCGGTTTATCTTCCGCGCTATTTTCCGCAAACAGCTGCAAGCGGAAAACCAGGAACAGCACTAAGGCAAATCCAGCACGCTGCCCGCACAAACAGGCAGCGTGCCTTTTTTATCGTGCTGCATCCCCTCCAAAACTTTTTGAACAAATTCCCTGCTTTTGCTTGACAACCCCCGCCGGAGTATGCTACGATATCTTTGCTGATTAGATAACACTAACTGACGCGCAGCCAGCTGATTGACCTCCGTTCCGGCTGCATCATATCCCCACAAATCTCCTTACTGCCTCCGTTTCATTTGCGGCAGTGCCCACCGGGCACGCAAGCATGCCGCGCAAAAATGCCATTATCGCCTGCAAGGGCATACCGAATCAAAGCAAGGCCGGCACCCATGGAATGAGCCACATGGGTGCCGGTTTTGTTTGTATGGGTCTGTTCCCCCGGCCCCGCGCAGGCAAAATAATACAATAAGACCCCCGCCTGCAAAAGAGAGAAAAAAGGCGGGGGTCCTATTGATGTAAGGGGGGGGGCAAAGCAGCAACCCATGTAAGGGAGGGCTGTTCCCTACATGCTGTGAGGGTCGCTGCCTGCGAGATTAGCGCAAACTAACCATGAACAAACAATACCACGCCGCCAGGATTTTGTCAAGCCCCGGAGCAAATCAAAATAAAAAAGTTTCAAAATATTCAAAAAGTTAGATTAAATAAACGCTTTCTCGGCAAAAATAAGAATGCTCTGCCGCAGCCGCCAAACACAAAAAGTACCTTGCATTTTGTAACAACCTGTGATAGAATGACGGTGCTAAGGGTTAGCTAATGCTAATCGTCGGGGCAGTGCTCACTGCTGATTAAATAGTTTCCCAAAGAAAGGATCGATCGATAATGGCATACCTGGAAATTGAAAAAGTTGTAGGCCGCGAAATTCTGGACTCCCGCGGAAACCCCACCGTTGAAGCTGAGGTCTGGCTGGCTGACGGCACCGTTGGCCGCGGCATGGCACCTTCCGGCGCATCTACGGGCGAATTTGAAGCCCTGGAGCTGCGCGATGGCGACAAAGCCCGTTACGGCGGCAAGGGTGTGCAGAAGGCTGTGGAGAACATCAACACCACCATCAATGATGTTCTGACCGGCATGGATGCTTCCGATATTTACGCTGTCGATGCTGCCATGATCAAGGCAGACGGCACCAAGGATAAATCCAACCTGGGTGCAAACGCCATCCTGGCTGTTTCTATCGCTTCTGCCCGCGCAGCAGCCCTTTCTCTGGATATTCCTCTCTACCGCTTCCTGGGCGGTATTTCCGGCAACCGTCTGCCGGTTCCCATGATGAACATCCTGAACGGCGGTGCCCACGCAACCAACACCGTCGATACCCAGGAGTTCATGATCATGCCTGTCGGCGCACCTTCCTTCAAGGAAGCCCTGCGCTGGTGCGCTGAGGTGTTCCATGCCCTGGCAGCTCTGCTCAAGAGTCGCGGCCTGGCTACCTCTGTGGGCGATGAGGGCGGCTTTGCCCCCAACCTGTCCAGCGATGAAGAGACCATCGAGACCATTCTGGAAGCCATCCGCAATGCAGGCTATGAGCCGGGCAAAGACTTCATGCTGGCTATGGACGCTGCTTCCAGCGAATGGAAGGGCACCAAGACGGGCGAATATATCCTGCCCAAAGCCGGCACCCATTACACCAGCAGTGAACTGATCGCCCACTGGAAGAGCCTGGTTGAAAAGTACCCCATCATCTCCATTGAGGATGCCCTGGATGAGGAGGACTGGGAAGGCTGGCAGGAGCTGACCCGCGAGCTGGGCGGCAAGGTCCAGCTGGTTGGTGATGACCTGTTTGTTACCAACACCGAGCGCCTGTCCAAGGGCATTCAGCTGGGCTGCGGCAACGCAATCCTGATCAAGCTGAACCAGATCGGCTCCGTTTCCGAAACCCTGGAAGCCATCAAGATGGCCCACAAGGCTGGCTACACCGCCATTTCTTCTCACCGCTCCGGCGAAACCGAGGATACCACCATTGCCGACCTGGCCGTTGCCCTGAACACCTGCCAGATCAAGACCGGTGCGCCCAGCCGTACCGAGCGTGTGGCCAAGTACAACCAGCTGCTCCGCATTGAGGAAGAGCTGGGCGATTCTGCCGTTTACCCCGGTATGGCTGCTTTCAACGTGAAGCGCTGAACAGATACACCTAAGGCAGCACCGCACAATTCCCACCTGACGGCTTAAGCACCGCTCCGGCGGCTGCGGCACGGCATCTGCGTTGCCAAA
>OHCN01000708.1_pt1 | contig 12978 bp, 9 predicted proteins | sample 1566761 | NCBI WGS metagenome assembly OHCN01 (sample SAMEA3879568, study PRJEB24766) | human gut metagenome | biome: human-associated habitat; feature: feces | place: USA | collected 1985/1987 | reverse complement strand
GGCGCACTGTGCCAGAAGCTGACGCGGACGTGGTTCTACCGCGACGACGAAAAAGAGCCGAAGAGCGCCGACTGGGCGCTCGGCCTCATGCGCCAGTGCTTCGCCTCCCATGCCAATTTCATGCTGAACCTCAGCCCGGACCCCGACGGCCGCATCCCCGCGCCGCTGGCAGCGCGCTTTGCCGAAATCGGCGCGCGCGTCTCGTTCCCGGCCCCGCTCACGGAGCTGCCCGCAGGCTGGCTGCGTCGCTGAGCCGGGTTCCCGATCGCCCTCCTTCGGCATATGCTGTCGAAGGAGGGCGATGTGCTCTCCGGAAAGGAGAAATACTATGGCAACCTTTACGAATCAGGCCACGCTGACCTACAACGGCGACACCGTCAACTCCAACATCGTCACGGGCGAGCTCGTGCAGGTCCTGACCGCCTCGAAAACGGCAGCCGCAGAGAGCTACCGCACCGGCGACCTTGTGACCTATGTCGTCCAGCTGCGCAGCACCGGTGCGGCGGCGCTGACCGGGCTGACCGTGACCGACACGCTCGGCACGACGAACTTTCCTGCCACGGGCGGCACGGTGCAGCTCACGCCGCTGACGTATCAGGCAGGGACGCTCCGCTATTTCATGAACGGCGTGCTGCAGACGGCCCCGGCCGTCACGGTACTGGCAAACGGCATCCGCATCGAGGGCATCACCGTTCCTGCAGGCGGCGTAAGCACGCTGGTCTATACGACCCGCGTCAATGCCTTTGCCGATCCCTCGGCAGAGGGCACGATCGAGAACACCGTGACCGTTACCGGCGGCGGGCTGACGGATGCCGTCACGGCGGCGGAGACGCTCCCGGCGGCGGCAGCGGCAGAGCTTCGCATCGTCAAGGCCCTTGAGCCGGTCCGCGTCAGCGACAGCGGCACGCTCACCTACACGTTCACGATCGAAAACTACGGCAGCGCGGATGCCGATGCCGCAGCCGGCGTCACCGTCACGGACCGCTTCGACCCGATCCTGCGCAATATCGCCGTGACCTACAACAGCGATGCCTGGCTTGCATCCAACTACACCTACGACCCGGCGACCGGTCTGTTCCGGACCGTGCCCGCCGCGATCACTGTCCCGGCCGCTTCGGCCGTGCAGGACCCCGAGACCGGCGTTTGGACAGTCCGCCCCGGCACGGTCACCCTGCAGATCACCGGCACGATCTGATTCGAGCCCGCCCGCCGCGGATGCGGCGGGCATTTTTTCTAGGGAACCTCTGATTAAATCGGCAAGAGTGGATGGCGAGAGGTTTTTTGGCAAGTCAAGGTATGGAAAACGCAGGAATACTTTGTGTATTTCAAGTTTTTCATACCGATGGATTGACGAAAAAGATCCGGCATCCACCGCAGGCGATTTATTCAGAGGTCCCTAGATTTCCGGCTTGCATCCTGCAGCGATTTATGCTACTATGTGGTTAGTCTTTACTAACCCAATCAGGAGGCGTCTATGACAACATTCTATGGGATCCTCATCCCGTTTCTCGGCACCACGCTCGGCGCAGCCTGCGTGTTCTTTCTCCGCAGAGCGCTCGGCGACCGGCTGCAGCGCGCCCTGACCGGCTTTGCCGCCGGTGTGATGGTCGCGGCCTCCGTCTGGAGCCTGCTCATCCCGGCCATTGATCAGTCTGCCGCGCTTGGCCGTCTCTCGTTCCTGCCCGCCGCCGTCGGCTTCTGGATCGGCGTGGCCTTCCTGCTGCTGCTCGACCGCGTCATCCCCCACCTGCACCGCAACGCCGGTCAGGCCGAGGGCCCGCGCACGCAGCTGCAGCGGACGACCATGATGATCCTCGCCGTGACGCTGCACAACATCCCGGAGGGCATGGCCGTCGGCGTCGTCTACGCAGGATATCTGACCGGAACGGCCCAGATCTCGGCCGCCGGAGCGCTGGCACTCTCGCTCGGCATCGCCATCCAGAATTTCCCGGAGGGGGCCATCATCTCCCTGCCGCTGCGCGCCGAGGGCCAGAGCCGCATGCGCGCCTTTGCAGGCGGCGTGCTCTCGGGCATCGTCGAGCCGGTCGGCGCAGTGCTGACCGTTCTGGCCGCGCGCTTCGTCGCCCCCGCCCTACCCTATCTTCTGAGCTTTGCGGCAGGCGCGATGCTCTATGTGGTCGTGGAGGAGCTGATCCCCGAGATGTCCGAGGGAAAGCACTCGAACATCGGCACGATCTTTTTCGCCGTCGGCTTCAGTGTGATGATGATCCTGGACGTCTCGCTGGGCTGAATCGCGCCCGCTTCCGCAGTGATTCCATGTAGGATTTCATGCACATGGTCAAAATGCCGAAAGGCGGTTTTCGGGCTGTCCCTAGCAGGACAGCCCGTTTTTTATATTGCATATGCAGCATATCATCCGGAATTTTCTCCGTTTTTCCTGTCACTGTTCCGCCGTTCCCGCCGCAGATCCCCCTGCTGCAAAAATTGCAGGAAAACGTTGCGACAGCGGCGCTTTGCACAGTTTTTGCTGTTTTTCACAAAGAGAAAGTCAGATACCCGTAACAGGACTTTCTTGTCAGTTCTCCCAATTTTTTTCTCAGGTCTCCCCGTTTCCTTTACATTTTCTTCACAAAGTGCTAGAATATTACCAATGGAACTAGTGATGGATGGTGGAATTTTGTCACGATTTCCAAAATCGTGCAGCGCAGCTGCAACTACAAACAAAGGAGTCTTGAAATGAAACACATTGCAAAGCGTCTTCTCTCGCTTCTGCTCGTGGTCTGCCTCGTTCTTTCCGTGGCAGTGATCCCGGCAGGCGCGGCAGAGACCAAGCTGACCTCGGTCTACGCGTCCTACGCAGCCGAAGGCCACACGAATGCCCCGATCGAGGATGACGTCTTCGAGGCGAAGTCCGATTCGATCACCGTCAGCATCATGACGACCACCGATATGCACGGCCGTGCATACGACTGGAACTCCTACACAAACAGCGCCCTGAACAACAACTTCCTGCAGGCAGCAAAGCTCGTCGCAGAGCGCCGTGCCGCCGTGGACGACAGCATTCTTATCGATGTTGGCGACATTCTGCAGGGAAGTGCGCTGAGCAGCTACAACATTCTCCAGGAGGGCGGCGAAAACAGCCCCATGGCGACTGCGCTGCGCTACATCGGCTATGATGCCTTTGTGCTGGGCAACCACGAGTTCAACTATGCGCCGCAGATTCAGTGGAACTACTACAATCTGCTGACCTCCACGGACAAGGCCGTCGCCGGTCAGCCCGTCGACGTCATCTGCTCGAACGTCGTGGAGACGGAGACGAACGAATCCGTGTTCTCCCCGTACAAGACCTTCACCTACAAGTTCGAGGACGGCACGACCTTCACCATCGGTCTGCTGGGCTTCGAGAACATGAACAACGCGAACTGGGACGTCGCCAGCCACTATGAGGGCTGCACGTTCGGCCATACCGACAACGCCGAAAAGTCCTATGTCTATGAGTGGGAAAACTACTACGGCAAGGAAATGCAGGAGAAGTGTGACTACATCATCGTCGCCATGCACAGCGGCGAGGGCAATCCTGACGTCTACAATCAGGAGAACCAGGGCGGCTACTTTGCAACGCATACCACCGGCGTTGACATGCTGCTGACCGGCCACAACCATCAGAGAAACGCCGTCACCCTGCAGAACAAGAACGGCGAGAACGTCCTCGTTATGAATGGCGGCGGCTCCACCCTCGGCGAGACCGTCCTCACCCTCACGAAGGGCGCCGACGGCAAGGTCTCCGTTACCGCAGCCGAGTCCACCATGCATCCTCTGAACTCCGCCCTCGGCAAGGACATCCGCGTCACCAGCCCGGATTTCAAGTCCGGCGATGCGAACTACGACGGCCTGAAGACCCTCATCACTCCGCTCTTCGAGCGCTCCGATGCCTTCGTCAACAAGAAGATCGGCACGGTCTCCGGCACCTGGGACACCATCTCCAACTACTACCTCACGCAGAGCGATTCCTATGATCTCGTCCACAAGGCACAGATCTGGGCCGCCTGCACCGACAACAACATCGACCCGACGAAGGAGCACGTCATCTCCATGACGACGCCGGTCGCAAAGCGCGGCTGGAGCGTCAGCTCCCTGCTGGCCGACGGCGCAACCTCCGGCGACATCAGCCTGCGCGACTGCTACTCCCTGTATCAGTACGACAACAACACCCTCTACATGATCCGGATGACCGGCGCCCAGCTCAAGAGCTGGATGCAGCGCACGGCGCAGAACTACCGTGTCAATGACGACGGTCAGGTTGGCGGCGGCGGTTTCGGCTGCGACACGTTCTACGGCGTCAACTACGACGTCTATGTCGGCAATCCCGACGGCCAGCGCGTGCAGAACATCACCTACGCGGACGGCACGCCCGTGAAGGATGACGACACGATCTACGCCTGCCTCAGCTCCTATCGTCTGAGCGCCACGAAGGACTCCGATGCCTACGGCTGGTTTGCCTCCACCGGCATCACCTCCAGCAGCGAAGAGGCTCTGTGGGACGCCACCGTCTCTGAGCGCTTCAACAACGTCGGCGGCTCCGTGCCCCTCATCATTGGCGAATACATCAAGGAAATGACCGCCGAGGGCAAGGACATCACCCCGGGCCGTGAAACGAAATGGGCCGTCCACGCAGAAGCAAATCCCGTGAAGACCATCGAGGTCTTTGAGACCACCGACGTGCACGGCTACCTTGTCGACACGTCCTCCGGCAACGAGTCTACGTTCCAGTACCGCATGGCCTACATCGCCAATGCCGTGAACGAGGCGCGTGCCAATGCCGAAAACGACGCCGTTCTCCTGCTTGACGGCGGCGACATCTATCAGGGCACTCCCGTTTCGAACCTGACCTACGGCAACGCTCTGCGCGCCGCCTACGACGCCATGGGCTATGATGCCGTCTCCCTCGGCAACCACGAGTTCGACTGGAACGTCAAGGCCTATGCCGCCGATGAGGACGGCACCATGCCCGCCTATGAGATCGGTGAGTTCAAGGGCGACAGTAATATCCCCGTTCTGGCCTATAATCTCTATGATGCAGGTACGACGAACCGCGCCTCCTTTGTCAAGGACTATGTCATCGTTGACAAGGCCGGTGTGAAGGTCGCACTTGTCGGCTACATCCCCGACTACTCCATGGATATCATGACCGCCAAGATCGCCCCGTATGACATCGACCCGAGCATTGAGAAGCTCAATGCGAAGATTGAGTCCATCGTTGCAGCCGAGAACCCTGACGTCGTCGTTGTGGCGCACGCCAGCCCGCGCGGCCTTGCAAACAGCGTCAACTCCGAGCTTGTCGACCTCGTCGTCGGCGGCCACTCCCACAGCGTTTCCTACGGCGTCGCCGACAACGGTGTAGCCTATATTCAGGGCAACTGCCAGGCGAAGGGCTATGCCAACGCCAAGATCCAGTTCAACACCGAGACGAAGGAAGTCACGGTCGTGAACCCGAGCTATGTGAACACTACCGGCCGCGACAACACCCAGAACCTCTATGACACCGAAGGCAACACGAAGCTCGACCCGACCGTTCTCGCCATCAGCCACGCCTCCTGGGATGCGGTGAAGGGCGACATGTCCGAGGTCCTCGGCGTTGCCGACCAGAGCATCACCCGCCGTGCACCCATCGGCAACAGCAGCAGCACCATCGCGGGCAACTGGCTGACCGGCCTGATGCTCGAGGCTACGAAGGAACTCAACACCGTCGTCGCCTTCACGAACAGCGGCGGCATCCGCTGCGACCTTCTGGCCAACGAGGGCGAGACGACCCGCACCGTCACCGTCGGCGATATCTACGCCATCACCCCGTTCGGCAACCGCCTCTACACCTATGACCTCACCGGCGCGGAGCTTGCCGCTACCGTTGAGAATTCCTTCAAGAACAGCAATTACGGCGATCAGTTCTCCGGCATGGTCGTAAAGTACACGGCAGAGCCGGACGGCAAGGATGAAAACGGCCGACCGGTCCGCGGTGCCCGCACCGTCGTGTCCATCGTGCTCGATGACGGCACCGTCGTCGACATCAAGGACAACACGAAGACCTACCGCGTTGCCGTCAACGAGTACTGCGCCACCCTGCCCGGCTCCGTCTTTGAGAACAAGACTCCCGTGCAGAACGTGAACGAGGCTCCCATTGACAACATCAGCGCCATCGAAGCTCTGCGCGCCATCGGCAAGGCCAACAACGGCAAGCTGCCGCTGGACCTGACCGAGCGCTGCGTGAAGGTCGAGCTTGTGGAAGAGGATCCCTGCGAGCAGTACACCGACCTCGATGCAAACGCCTGGTACGCCGAGAGCGTCCACTTCGCTCTGGTCAACGGCCTGTTCGTCGGCTTCGGCGATGGCACGTTCCGTCCGGAAGCTGCGCTGAGCCGCGCCATGGTCGCCACCGTCCTGTACCGTCAGGCGGGCAGCCCGGCCGTCACCGGCACGAGCACCTTCCCCGACCTCAAGGATGACTGGTATGCTGACGCCGTCGCATGGGCACAGGAGGCCAAGGTTGTCATCGGCGATGACAAGGGCCTGTTCCGTCCGGATGACGACGTCACCCGCGAGGAAATGGTCACGATGCTCTATCGCTTCGCCGCCTCCCAGAACATGGACACGACGACGACCGGCGATCTGAGCAACTTCACTGATGCCTCCAGCGTGCAGAGCTATGCCACTGAGCCCATGACCTGGGCTGTCGGCAACGGCATCATCCTCGGCATGGGCAACAACGAGCTCGCCCCGCGTGAGAGCGCGACGCGCGCCCAGTTTGCCGCCATCACGGCCCGTCTGGCTGCGCTGAAGTAAGCGCAGGGATACGGCCCTGAACGCATAAAAATGATCCAGCCAGGGTTGGGAGTGATCCCACCTTGGCTGGATTTTTTACGATTTATATTCTCTTACTCCGCGCGGTACACGACCTCGCCGTTCACAAACGTCATCCACGCCTCGCCGCCGATCGTCGTAAGCGGGTCCGCCGTCCAGAGGACGAGGTCCGCATCCTTGCCCGGTTCAAGACTGCCGACACGCGCGTCGATGCCGAGGCTGCGGGCCGGGTTGATGGTGATGGCGTGCCACGCCTCCTCCATCGGCAGACCGGCCGAAGCCGCCAGTCCGGCCGCCAGCGGCAGATACTGCAGCGGAATGACCGGCGCATCCGTGATGATGCTGACCGTCAGGCCCGCGCGGTACAGCGTGCCCGCCGTCGTGAAGCTCTTGTTGCGCAGCTCGACCTTCGTCTTGCCGCCGAACGACGGTCCGACGAAGACCGGGACCTGCTCCTTTGCCAGCTCATCGGCGATCAGCTCGCCGTCCGTACAGTGGTCCAGCGTGAGCTTCAGTCCGAACTCGCGCGCGATGCGCACGGCCGTCAGGATATCATCCGCGCGGTGGGCGTGGCACTTGAGCGGGATCTCGCCGTTGACCACGGGCAGCATGGCCTCGAGCTTCATGTCAAACGCCGGATTCTTTCCCGCCGCCTTGTCGTCGCGGTAGCGGAGCGTGCGCAGCAGCAGCTCGCGCAGCAGGGCGGCGACCGCCATGCGCGTCATGGGGCTCTGGCGCTTGTCGTGGCCGTAGCAGCCCTTGGGATTCTCGCCGAAGGCGCACTTCATCGCGGCGGGCGCGCGCAGAATCATCCGGTCGACGCGCTTTCCGGCCAGCTTTACGATGGCGAACGTGCCGCCGACGACGTTTGCGCTGCCGGGTCCGGTGCAGGCCGTCGTCACGCCGCCGCGCAGGGCCAGCCCGAAGGCCTCGTCCTGCGGATTGATGGAGTCGATGGCGCGCAGCTGCGGCGTCAGCGGCTCGACGATCTCATTATAATCCATGCCCTCCCAGCGCATGCCCTCGTTGTCGAGGCCGATATGGCAGTGCGCCTCCACGCAGCCGGGCGTGAGCAGGCGGCCCTGCGCATCGAGAGTCTCAACGCCCTCCGTTTTCGAGGAGCAGGCAGCCGTTTTTCAGGTCCGGCCCGGCCATGGTCTTGATATTTGCGTTGCGGATCAGCAGCATCGTTGTTCTCCTTTCGTGCGCGGTGCGCACCTGTTTTCTGTTTCCAGTATAACGGCACGGCGTGCTTCTGACAAGTGCTTTTCTTTTTCATTCCAGTCCGCTTCGTGTTAAATCCGCATAAATTTCATGTAAAATCGTCTTTTTTTCATGTTTTTCCGAGCTTTTCTGACGAAAAGACATATTTTCACGCAAACGAAAAAATTTTTCGGCCAAACCTGTGATATAATCAAGTTACGGCAGCAGGGGCGCGGTCCGGATCATCCGCACGAGCCTGCCAACCGCCGCACAAAGGGAGGCCCGCCATGCAAAACCGGATCGTCATCTTCGATCTCGACGGAACCATTTATCAGAACAGCGTCTTTCACCGCGGCTATCTGCGGACGCTTGTTGCCGGGACGTGGGCCGAGCCGCTGGAGGCGGACCTTGTCCGGCTGGCAGAGGCGATCTTCGCCGGGCGTGAGCTGGACATGAACCGTTTTTACCGCCGTGGGCGTGCAGAGGCCGCCACCGTGCCGGAGCTCGTGCAGGCCCTGCGGAAGCGGGTGCTGCCCGGTATGACCTATGCCGAGGCGCTGAAGGCCGACGATGTGGTCTATCTCGGCGACGCGTGGGCCGTTCTGGCCTACCTTGGCGATGCGCTCGGCTGTCTGGACGGCGACCGTGCCAATGAGGTCTATCGCCTGACCCGCCTGCAGATGGAGCAGGCCGGGATGCACGGTGACCGCGGGCTTTATGAGGCCATCATGCGGCTGGAGCAGCGCTGCCGTGTCGTTCTGCTGAGCAATTCCTACGAAGAGACCGTGCGGGAGTTCCTGCGGCAGCTTGGCTTTGCCGGAGCGTTCCGCGAGATCTGCAGCAGTGCGAACAAGCCCTACGGCATGATTGCGAGCCTGCAGGCTCTTGACCCTGCGCTGCTGGCGCGGCCGGAGATCCTGATCAGCATCGGAGACCACGCCTTCAATGATCTGATGCCCATTTCTGCCATCGGCGGGCAGACGCTCTGGATCGACCCCTATCCGGGCATCCACGAGCCGGAATATACCTGGTGCGTCCACACGCTTGCGGAGCTTGCCGCATTCCTGGACACCATTTCCTGAGCAGTGAGCGTCATCCGACGTTCCGATAAAAACACGAGACAATGGAGGAGAAAACACATGAAAGCACGCATTCTTGCCCTTCTGCTTGCTCTGGTCATGGTCGCGAGCCTGTTCGCGGCATGCAGCGCAGGGAAGACAGGCACTCCGGACGCAAGCACCGGAACCTCGCAGACCCCCGATGACAGCAAGACCACCGAAGACACGAAGCCCGCAAAGACCGAGAAGACGAAGATCGTCTACTGGCACTCCTACACCGACCAGCACGAAGAGAAGTTCCTCGAGCTCGCAGCCGCCTTCAATGCCTCGCAGGATGAGTACGAGCTCGTCGCCGAGCAGCAGCCGTACAGCGAGATCGACAGCAAGACCATGCAGGCCGTCCGCAACGGCACGGGCCCGGACCTTGTGAACATGTATCCGTCCGACGCCGTCAACTATCTGAACGAGGGCCGCCTTGTCGACCTGTCCGTTTACATCAACGACCCGGAGATCGGCATCCCGAACTTCAAGGACAACGTTCCTGCCGGTCAGTACAGCGAGATCACCCAGTGGGGCGACGGCATCTACGTCTTCCCGTGCACCACGGCGGGCGAGGTCCTGTTCTACAACAAGACCATGTTCGACAAATATGGTCTCGAGGCCCCGAAGACCTGGACAGAGCTCGCAGAATGCAGTAAAATCATTCACGAGAAGGAAGGCATCCCCGGCTTCGGCACCGACTCCCTCGTGGACACCTATCAGTGCCTCATCATGCAGGCCGGCAGCGGCTACATCGACGAGGACGGCAACTATGCCATCGACGAGACCATCGCCAAGGAAAAGCTCAACTGGTTCGCAGACCTTGTGAAGTCCGGCGACTTCCGCCTTGTCGGCGAGGACGTCTTCTTCTCCGGCCCGTTCGGCAGCCAGGCCGTCGCCTCCTACATCGGCTCGAGCGCCGGTGTCAGCTATGTTGAGCTGGCCGTAAACGACGCCTTCGAGATCGGCTGCGTGCCCATCCCGCAGGAAGGCCCCGTCCGCTACATCTCCTCCTGGGGCAACAACTTTGCCTGCCTCAGCACCGATGAGGATCATGCCCGCGGCGCTTACATGTTCCTGAAGTTCCTCACGTCCACCGAGAACATCGTGCAGTGGGCCGAGGCCTTCGGCACCGTCCCCATCTATAAGGAAGCCCGCGAGAGCGCCGAGTTCCAGCAGTTCGCCGAGACGAACATCGCCGTCAAGGCCCTGACCGAGGAAGCCGACGACATCGGCATGCTCGCCAGCGTCCCCGGCGCAGCGGCCATGCGCACCGAGATCGACAAGATGGTCCAGAGCGTTGCCCTCAATGTCAGCGACGCCGACACCGCCTATGCGGCCTTTGAGACCGCCTGCCGCGAAGCCCTCGCAAAGTAATACCCGCCCATTTCAACAGGCGGACGTCCCGGCGGACGTCCGCCTGTACGCAGACCAGCGCATTCCGGCCGGGCCCACACCCGCCGCCGTTCCAACAGGAAGGAGAACCTATGTCGAAAGTCCTTGTATTCTGTATCGATGCCCTCTGTGCCTCCGACGTCGCGCGCATGCGCCGCATGCCGCACTTCGCGCAGATCCTGGAGCGCGGTGCGCTCGTCGAAAAGATCGAGCCGGTGCTCCCGGCCCTGACCTACACCTGCCATACCTCGATCCTGACCGGCACCTATGCCGGGCGGCACGGGATCGTGCACAATGAAAAAATGACCCGCGGCGGCCATCTTGACGCGCCGTGGTACTGCATGAAATCGGACGTCCGCGGCAAAACGCTGCTGGACATCGCCCGCGAGAACGGCCTGACGACCTGCTCTCTGAGCTGGCCCGTCTCCGGCGGCGCGGACTATACCATGAATATGCCGATGATCGTTCCATACAGCTATCAGGGCTACCAGCCCCAGCAATGGCTGGAGCACACGGCCACTGCAAACCTGATGGATCGTTACTTCTATAAACACGGCCGCTACCTGATGGGACCGACGCGCAGCCTTGACCTGTTCACCATGGCGCTGGCGCTGGACATTCTGGAGGACGGCCCGCAGCCGGACATCATGCTCGTCAAGCTGTGCGACCTCGACTCCGCCCGGCACACCTACGGCGTGGAAAGTGAGCAGGCCGAGACGCAGCTGCGCATGCACGATGAGCAGCTCGGCGCTATTCTGGAATGCCTGCGCCGCAAGGGCACGCTGGACGAGACGAACATCATCGTCCTCGGCGACCACGGCCAGACCGATATCCGCGATGCCTTCCTGATGAACGTCTACTTCCGCCGTCTCGGCCTTCTGACCGTCGATGCGGACGGAAAGATCGCCTCGTTCGACGCCGTCTGCCACTCCACCGGTCTCGCCGCCCTCATTGAGGTACGCGACCCGGACGATGCCGCGCTGATGGCCCGCGTGCGCGAGGCGCTTGAGGCTCTGCGCCATGACCCGGACGTACAGCTCAGCATGGTGCTCGATGCCGCCGAGGCGCAGGCGCGCTACGGCCTGTCCGGCCCGTTCGACTTTGTCGTGGAGAGCAGCCTTCCCATTGCGTTCGGCGAATACCCGGCCGGCGACACGCTCTGGCGCAGCTGTCAGCCGGGCGACAAGAAGACCGGCGTGGCGACTCACGGCGGCAGCCCGGCCCGCGAGGAGGTCACAACGTTCTTCGCCGCCGGACCGGATGTGCGGCCCGGCACGGTGCACGGCAGCCGCTCCATGGTCGACGAAGCGCCCACCATGGCCGCCATGCTCGGGCTGACGATGCCCGATGTCGACGGCGCACCCATTTTCGAAATATTGAGGTGATACGGACATGCAGATCAAACTCGAACATCTGACCAAGCGTTTCGGCGACACCGTTGCCGTAAACGACCTTTCCATCACGCTGGAAAACGGCAAGCTCATCGCCCTGCTCGGTCCGAGCGGCTGCGGCAAGACCACAACGCTGAACATGATCTCCGGCATTCTTCCGGTGAGCGGCGGCAGCATTTTCTTTGACGACCGCGACGTGACGAGCCTGCCGCCGGAGAAGCGCGGCATCGGCCTTGTCTTCCAGAATTACGCGCTCTATCCCCACATGACGGTCCTGCAGAACATCTGCTTCCCGATGGAGCTGGCCGGGGTAAAAAAGGCGGATGCGGAAAAGCGCGCCAGGGAACTGCTGGAGATGGTAGGCCTGCCCGATAAGGCCAACGCCTACCCGGCCCAGCTTTCCGGCGGCCAGAAGCAGCGCATCGCCATTGCCCGTGCGCTGGCTACCCAGCCCAAGGTGCTGCTGTGCGACGAGGCTACCAGTGCGCTGGACCCCAACACCACCCACTCCATCCTGACCCTGATCAAGGATATCAACCGTAAGCTGGGCATCACCGTGGTGGTCATTACCCATCAGATGAGCGTGGTGGAGGAGATCTGCGACAGCGTGGCCATTCTGGACGGCGGTATGGTCGTGGAACAGGGCTCGGTACAGGAGATTTTTGCTAACCCCAAAACGGCGGCTGCCAAGCGTCTGGTGGCTCCCAACGGCGGCAGCGCAGCGCGGGATCTTTCCTGCTTTGCGCCGGATGACCATGTGGTGCGCGTTACCTTTAATGGTTCCTCCACTGCAAAGCCGCTGGTGGCAAGCCTTGCCGCCGAAAAGGGCATTCTGGTGTCGGTGCTCAGCGCCGATACCCGCGATCTGAGCGGCCAGTGCTACGGCTCCATGCTGCTCAAGCTGCCCGCAGAACTTGCGGTCGCACAGCAGGCTGTGGAGTATATGCGCAGCCAGTCCGGCGTAACGGTAGAGGAGGTGACCGGTATATGAATATCGCAGCTTACGGCTTTGCCATCTGGGAGACCTTTTACGTGACGGTCCTTTCCACCGCGTTTGCGCTGGTGCTGGGCCTGCC
>OHCN01000704.1_pt1 | contig 13092 bp, 7 predicted proteins | sample 1566761 | NCBI WGS metagenome assembly OHCN01 (sample SAMEA3879568, study PRJEB24766) | human gut metagenome | biome: human-associated habitat; feature: feces | place: USA | collected 1985/1987 | reverse complement strand
GACGGTATCGAGCTGCAGCGTGCCGCCGACAAGGCCGGTGACACTGTCGCCGTTCGTAATCTCGATGCCCTCAACGGGGATGTGCTTCGTCTCCGGCTCATTCTCCGGAATGGTAAACATTGCAGTGGACTCAACGCCAGACTTCGTGGAGACGTTGCCGATCTTCACGATCGTCGCTTCGAGCTTGTCGGGATCCCATTCCTGCGGGTCGATGCGGACGAGGCACAGCGGAGAAGAACCGGCATTCATGCAGGGGTTCCAGTAGATGTTTCCAGTGTTGTAGTCATACATCATGGAAGCATAGTACCAGGTATCCTGACCAAGGGAGCCGAGCTTCGTCGTGCTCAGGGTGTCGGCATCGACCATGTAGAGGTTGCCGGACATATCCGAGACGATGATGTAGCCCTCTGCAGTGACGGTCATGGCGGGGGTGATCGCCGGGCCGCCGATCTCGCCGGAGTAGGTGCCGAGCAGGTCGATCGCGCCGGTGTCGAGGTCGACAATGGCGAGGCCGAGGTTCGTAAGATCGACCGCATACATACGACCGGTGTTGTAATCGAAGCCCATGTTGCCGAGCTCGACGCCTGCGGTGAAGCCGATGAACTCGATATCGCCGAACGTGGTCTTATCCGGGGTCTCTCCCTTGTTGACCTTGAAGCGGTAGAGGGACGTGCCGACGCCGAACGTGCTGTCATCCATAGCGCGGGCTTCCTTCACGACTGCGTAGACATAGCCGTTGTAGTAGGCAGCACCCTGCCACATGGCATCGCTCGTGCTCTCCTCGCCGTCGATGCCGACAACCGTGAGCTTCTGCTTTGCGATCTGTGTGAGCTGCGTGGGCGTTTTGTCGGAGAACGTAACCCAGGTAAAGCCATTGGCGGCGTTCTTGAAGTCCGCCACAACATAGGTGTAGATGGCATCTGCGGAGCCAACGACGCGGACCGTAGCGGTCGCGGTGTAATCGACCCACTGCGGGACGGTGGAGCTGGTTTCTTCATCCCAGTGCCAGGGATCCCAGACCTTGCCAGTCGCGGTGATCTTGGTCTCGCCCTCGCCTACGGCGGTGACGAAGCCCTGCTGTGTGACGGTGGCGATGGTCTCGTCCGCGGAGGCCCAGGTCAGTTCGCTTGCCTTAGCGTTCCACGGATTCCACTCGACCTCAAAGCGCTTGCGCTGGCCCTGCGTCATGGTAAGCTGATACGGGGAGAGCTGGAAGCGCTCTTGCGGATCCACGCCGATGGTGAACAGATCGGACGTCTTGTCGGTCGGAACGAACAGGGACGTCTGGCCGCCGGGGCCGTAGGTGCCGACCTCTGTGCACTTGCCGGTGGCAAGGTCGACCTTGTAGGTCATGCAGACATTGATGTAGGTGTTGCCTGCAGCCGTCTGGCTGTGTGCATACCAGTACATCGTGTCGGTGTTGTGATCATAGCCCATGGACTGGATGACATTGCAGCCGGAGTAGTTGGCGTAGTTTACGAAATCGGTCGTGCCGATGTAGGTGCACACGCCGTCGCGCTCGAGGCTGTAGAGCTTACCGGCGGTAGAAATGCCGTAAAGCTGGCCTTCCGTCGTGCAGCCGAGGGTCAGGATCTCACCGTCGGAGCCGGTGATGTCGGCGATCTTCTCAAGGGAGATGTAGCCGTTGGAGTAGAAGCTGATCTGGAAGAGAGCGTTGCTTCCGTCATCCTTGCCGTCGCCGTCGCGGTCGCCTTCATAGTTCCAGCCGACAGCGTAGAGGTGGTTGCTGACCGTATCCGAATCGCTCTTGCCCTTGTCAGAATAGTCGAGTGCCATGTCGTACAGGACCTTGAAGCCGCTGTCGCCGACCTTGCCGGACTGCGTGACGAGGGTCTGAGAACCCCAGTAGGTGTTGTACGGGGTAACAAGCACGACCGCGCCGTCCGTTGCGCGCTGGGCCACGAGGTAGCCGTTGACGTACTCTGCAGAATAATAGCGGTTCGAGCTGTCGAACGTCTCGTTGCGGTAGTCGCTCATGTCTGCCTTGTTGGCGCTGAACCAGCCGCCTTCAACGGCAGCGCGGTCAAACGTCTCGCAGCCATACAGGCGGTCGGAGCTCAGCTTCTGCATGGCAGGCTTCTGATCGGCCATTGCGCCGAGGTCGAGGGAGACATCGATTTCCGTCTCATTGCAGGCGTAGTCCGCCACAACGATGGTGAAGTCGGGGCCGAAGCCGGTGATGTCGTAGTCCTGGGTAAAGGTCTTGCCCGGCTCATTCTTGACTTCGTACTTGCCCATAATGATGCCGTCGTTGTTGACGAAGATCAAGGCCGCGATGTGCTGGTTGTCGTTGAGCTTCAGCGGAAGAAGGACCTTGCCGTTCTCGATCTTGAGATCCTGCTGGAGGGTCGCCTCATTCTCCACAACGGGAGCCTTGTCGTCCAGCGTGACATCAAAGGAGAAGGAATCGTCCATCACGTCGTCGCCGTCATCGAGCCATGCACTGGCAGTGTAGGTGACGGTCGTGCCGTCGGGCAGCTTGTTGTCGTTCTTGTCAAGGCCGGTCCAGACCTCGTCTTCCTCTGCCAGAACATACAGCGGGATGATCTGGCCGTAGCCGGAGTTATAGTAGGACTTTGCCATATACTCGCCGGTCAGGTCGAAGTAGACCTCGTTCGTGACCTTATCCTTAACCTGGAAGTTGATCTTCTTCAGGTTGCGGAGCAGGCCGACGTCGATCTCGGCAAGCGGGTTGGCATAGGAGAAGGCATTGTACTCGTCGCCGGAAGCGCCGGTACGGATGTACGGGTTCGTGCCGATGGCGGCATTGTTCGTGAAAATGCTGAGCGGATACAGGCTGGCTTCGTCTTCGTCAGCAGAGTCGAACGCAGGAGCCTGAGACCAGTCGCCGTAGAAGCCGAGGAACGGCATCTCGAGGTCGGTCGTGTCATCCGTGGCGGACTTCACATAAAGGAAGCCTTCGACATACATGCCGTTCTCGAAGGATGCATCGAGATAGGCCTTGTCTTCCGCGGTCAGCGTGATGGTGGCAGTCAGGGTGACGGACTCGCCAGCCGGAACGGTGACGCTCTCGAGCGCTTCCGTGCCGGAAATGACGGCATTCTCCGTCAGATCGGTGCCGACTTCAAGCTCTGCGCAGTAGGCCGTGATGACATCGACATCATCCTTGTTGACGGTGTCGTCGCCATTGACGTCCAGATAGGCATAGTGCACATTGTCCTCAGCGATGGGAGCATCGTCGGTGACGTGCAGCAGCAGGACGCGGGCGTCGGCCGTCGTGATCTCGCCGTCGTCATTGAAGTCATACTTCATGATGTTCGACTCGGTCGCACCGGCCACGGTCAGGGAAGCGCCCAGCGCATAGGGAGCGTGGCCGATGAACGTGCCGTTGGTGTAGGTCACGACGGTTTCGGTGAGAATGGAGGCATTGAACGTATAGGTCAGATCCTTCTCGCCGGACATGTTGTTGATAGTGAACGGGAACGTGTAGACACCGTTTTTGGCGTCGTCGTCGCCCAGCTCCGCCTTGGCGCGGTTCTCATAAGCCTGCGCGTTGGACAGATAGGCAAGGGAGCTTGTTGCCTTGACAAGGTTGGCAAGACCGGCGCCCTGGCCTCTCGGGGAGACCTCGAGGCCGTTGGAATCGAGGATGGGATCCGCCGTGCTCATCAGGAGGTTCGCAGCAACCTGACGGAGCTCTGCTTCCTGATACTGCGGATAGTTCTGGCGCAGATACTGCATGAGAACAGCCATCGCACCGGTGATCTGCGGGGTCGCCATGGACGTACCGCTCATAAGGCCGTAGTTGGAGCCTGCAATGCTCGGATCACGGGTGGAGTAGATGTTGCCGCCGACACCGGCGATCTCCGGCTTCAGCTTCAGGTCCGGGGTGACGCCCCAGGAGGAGAAGTCGCTGAGGGTGCGGTCGCGCTTGACCTGCACGAGGTCGCCGTTGCAGCATGTCAGGGTCTTGACGCCCTCGGCGAACTGCGCCTTCATGTACTCGCCGTCTGCCTTGGAGACAAAGACTGCGGGGATGTTATCGCCGCCGTCATTGATCTGCATGTTGAGCATGCCGGAGGCATTGTTGTAGACCACGATGCCGATCGCACCTGCAGCCTGTGCAGCGGCCTGCTTGTCGGGGAAGGAGCTGGAGCCGCGGGAAACTAGGGCAATCTTACCGCTGACATCCACGTTCTCATAGTCGCTCGCCTCGCCGTAGCCGCCGATCGGAACGAATTCCACAGACTGGCCCTTGAAGTTGCTCAGGAACTTCGTGGCGTTCGTCGTTGCGGTGTCGTTGTAGCCGATGGTGCGGCCGTTCACGGTGAAGTACAGGGATTCTGCGCCGTCGTTGTCGATGGAGGCAATGGACAGAGCGGCAGAAAGCGTACTCGGGGTACCGACGACGCCGTCATCGGGGTTGCCGGAACGGGAGAGATTCCATCCGGTGCGGTTCTGATACGCAGCGTTCGTTTCGTTGCCCGCAGCGATCAGGACCTCGATATCGGTGCTCTCGAACAGCTCGAGCGTTTTGCTCATGTCGCCGGTCGTAAAGCCGCCGGCTGCACCGAGGGAGAGGTTGCAGGCATCGACATCCAGACGGACGCAGTCCTCAAGACCGGCCATGATGGTGTCCCAGCCGGCGCCGCCGCCCGCGGAGAAGACCTGCATGACGATGATCTGGGCATCCGGCGCAACACCGATGACATTGCTGCCTTCGATCTTATTAGCAGCCGTGATACCGGCGACATGCGTGCCGTGGTCATGCTGTGCCGTTGCGTGCGAAACATCGAAATCACGCGTGTAGTAGTTGAAGATGAACGGAAGCTTGCTATTATAATAGGAGCGATTGCGCAGGCTCGTCATCTGGCCCGCATTCAGCGTGTTCCAGATGGCATCGACGCCTTCCTTCGTCAGGGAGCTCTCAGTGAGCTTATCCTCGGACAGAGCGCCGAAGTTCGGATGATCGACCACGATGCCGGTGTCCAGAATGGCGACCTTCATGCCCTTGCCGGTGAAACCCGTTGCATTGAGCTGATCGGCGCCGATCATGGTGGTGGCGTTGCTGGTCATGGGCTGCAGCTCGCCGTCAGACGTCAGGGCGGACTCCTCCTCGGGAAGCGAGAACGTCGGGGCGACGTAGACATGATCCACACCGGGCAGCGCCTCGAGGGCCTCCTTATTGCCGTACTCCGTCTTTACGGCCACGCCGGTCGTAGCGATGGTGTAGGTGTAACCCAGCTCGAACTGTGCGTCATTGCGGAACTTCTGGGTGAGGTTTGCCTTGAGCGCATTGAGCTCGAGACGGAGCGCAGCCTCATAGGCGACAGCCTTCGGCGCGCGGGTGGCGATGTCGTCCTTCGTGAAGCCTGCCACGAGCAGCGGGCTCTTCTGCATGACGACGATGAACGTGACAACCTCGTCCGCCTTGGGCTCGCTCTCGGCAAGCTGTGCGGAGAAGCGGTCTTCACCGTTCTGCACGAGCTTCGGCTCACCAGCCTCAACGGGCTGCTGCGCGTCGGGCTCGACAGTCGGGTCTTCAGCGATATTGCTGCTCGGGAGCTGCACCGGGCCGTCCGTGGAGATCTCCGGGACGTTGCCGTCTGCAAAGCCGCTCTCCGTGGCAAAGGCCATGGGAACGCCCGTCAGAACAAGTGCCAGCGCAAGGAGCAGAGACAGGATCCTTTTCTTCATTGCGGCTCCTCCCTTTCTCAGTGCTGCACCAGCGTGGCATACCGCACGATGACGGTGGCCACCTGACCGCGGGTGGAATTACCGGTGGGATCGAGCTTATTCTCGCCCACGCCGTTGATAAGGCCAACGCTGACGGCCCACGTCATTGCGGGGACCGCATAGGCGCTGACGCTGGAAGCGTCCACAAAGGCGCTCAGGCTGCCCGTCGCGCTGGTGTCGACACCGGCAAGCTTGGCATAGCGCGCAAAGAACGTGACCATCTGCTCGCGGGTGACGTTCTGCTCCGGAGCAAACTCCGTTGCGCTCACGCCGTTGGTGACGTTGTTCTGATAAGCCCAGATGACAGCGTTCGTGTACCAGCTGTTCTTCTCGACATCGCGGAACGGTGCAGTGCCCTTGACGGCGGGCTCACCTGCGATGCGATAAAGCACGGTGACGAGCATGGCACGGCTCATCTCGGTATTGGGCTGGAACTTCGCGCCGCCCATGCCGATCATGTAACCGCGGCTGACGACAAAGTCGATGCCCTCGTGATAATACTCGTTCCGATCGACGTCCGTAAAGCGGGAAGCCGGGCACTCGACGAGCAGCGTAGCGGTGGACTGCAGCTTTGCATCCTTCGCGCCGCTGATGTAGCCGCCCTGCAGGACGACCTGCGTTCTGCCCTCCTGCAGTGCCTCGAACTTGAGGGTCAGGACGGTGCCGGCCTTGGCAGCCTTCGCACCGGCAAATGCCGCAACGACGGCGTCCTTCTTGCCGGAGTTGACCTTCAGGCTGAGCTCCGTGCCTGCAGGCCAGGCCTCGCCAGCCTCTGCGCCAACGAACTTCAGGCTCTTGCTGTCGTAGGCAAAGGTCAGCTTTCCGTCTGCCACGACACCGTCTGCCTCTGTGTTCACGGCGACGCAGACCTCATCGCCGCGGATCACATGCTGGGATGTGACCTGAAGCGTGAGGAGAGAGCTCTCGATCGCAGCGACGCTGGTCAGACCCAGGCCGAGCACCAGGGCGACTGCCAGCAGCAGCGAAAAGAGCCGACGAACGTTACTTCTCATAATCTCTGTTCCTCCTTCTTTTTGATGCACCCGAGCCGGGTACGCGGGCCCGCCGTTTCTGCCGAGTCGGCAGTATTGCGGCAGCAAGCTGCAATTTTTGCAGCTGATACCCAATGTTACCATAAACACAGGAAAATCGCAAGCATTTATTTTTAATATTTGTCTCATAAATAGTCGTATAGTCCTGACGGCGTAAAAATTTGGTAAAAAATACCCGTCCGGCACCGGTCAGGTACCGAACGGGCCATATCTTACTTCTGTTCGCTGACGTATTCCAGTACCCAGCGGAACAGGCGTTCGAGCGCATCGGGCCGCGTGATGTAATTCACGCGCTCACCGTCGCCGCGCGTCTCCAGATAGCCGAGCTTGTAAAGCCCGTAGACGTTCCGGGAGACCGTGCCGGAGTTCAGGTTCATCGAGGCCGCAAGCTGCGCCGCCGAAAACGGCTCTGCGGCACAGCGCCGCAGGATCTCCAGCTTGTCCTTACCGGTCAAGGCGCGCATCATGGCGCACAGTGTCTCGGCATCCGGCCGGACCTGATGTGCCGCCGCAAATTCAAAGCTGAGGTTCGCGCCGAGATAGGCAATACGCACGGTCTTGCCGCCGCTCTCGAACCACTCCGTCCAGAAGCCGACCATGTTGAAGTTCCACAGCGCGATCCAGACCTCATCCGGCTGCATCTCCTGCGTGAAGAGATACGACGCACGGAACATCTCCTGCTGGAACGTGTCGACGGAGTGCGTCTGAAAGTACTTTTCCCAGATGGCCAGCTGCGCGCGATTCCGCTCGGTCAACGCCTGCATTTCGGCCGCCAGCTGCTCGGCGACCGGGAGGAGCAGCTCCGTCAGCTCGCGCAGATAGGTCTCGAACTCCGTCAGTACGCGCAGGATCTCCCATCGTGCCTCCATGGAGCATGGCAGCCGTTCCAGCTGCACCTGCAGCGGCTCCGGCTCCTCCTGCGGATCAAGCGGCTCCAGAACGAGGCCCATGGTGTTCATGTCGTTGATCTTGAAGCCAATGCCCGACATATACCGGAACATGCGCAGCAGCTCGGCGGCAAACGAGTCAATATCGGTGCAGTTGAGCGGCGTGGCCACGAGCATGGTGTGCGCAAGGCAGCAGCAGGTCTTCTCATCCGTTCCCGGCAGCTTTTCAAAAAAATAGCGCAGCCGCGCCTGATGCGGGTCGAGCGTCTGCGTGACGGCTGCGGAGATACGATCCAGCTCCTGCGCCAGCTGCAGGCCCTGATCCTCCTTCTCGAGCAAGTAGCGGCCAAATTTTCGGTTTACACGCTCATAGTCTCTTGTATATGCTATTCCATTTATATAATAGTATAAAAGATAGACGGTTTCCGCAAAAAGGCAGGGTTTATCGATCACACGAACCTTCACAAGATCACTCCTTTGCGGCTATTGTAGTATACGCCCGCGCAATTTGTCAACACCCGTTTCGGAAAAAACTTGTATATTTTGCCGGAATCTGCCGCATAAAAATCGGTCGTTCCTGTCATTGTCACAAAGCGCTCCCCTGCCGGAGTTGACAAATTTCTGCCTTTCCGGTATGATAAACCAAACGGCATATCCGAAAAACGGAGCTGCCGCAGGAGGACCTATGAAATATGATTTTATCACGGTGCTCGACCGCACCGGCGCGGATTCCATTGCCGCAAACATCGATCCCTGGGGCGTGAGCCCTGCTCCGGCGCAGTGCATCCCCATGTGGGTCGCGGACATGAGCTTCCCGACCGCGCCGCCGATCCTCGAGGCGATGCATAAGCGTCTCGCTTTTCCGAACTTCGGTTATTTTTCCATGCCGGATGAATATTTTGACTGCATTCTCCGCTGGCAGGAGACGCGCAACGGCCTGACCGGCCTGAAGCGCGCGGACATCGGCTATGAAAACGGCGTGCTTGGCGGCGTCAGCTCGGCCGTGCAGGCCCTGACCGTCCCCGGAGAGGCCGTGCTGCTGCACGCCCCGGCCTACATCGGCTTTACCCATGTTCTGGATAATCTCGGCCGCAAAGCGGAGCTTTCTCCCCTGCGCCGCGATGAAAACGGTGTCTGGCGCATGGATTACGAGGACATGGACCGCCGCCTGAAGGAGCATTCCATCCGCCTTGCCATCCTCTGCTCGCCGCATAACCCGACGGGCCGCGTCTGGGAGCGGTGGGAGCTGGAAAAGGCCATGAAGGTCTATGCCGCAAACGACTGCTTTGTCCTCTCAGACGAGATCTGGTCCGATCTCATCCTGCTGGGCTATCGGCACATTCCCACGCTTTCCGTCTCGGACGATGCACGCCGCCGCACGGCCGCCTTCTACGCCCCGAGCAAGACGTTCTCGCTGGCGGGTCTCATCGGCTCGTATCACATCATCCCTGATCCATGGCTGCGCGACCGCGTGACGCGGCAGGGCGACCTCAGCCATTACAATTCCTGCAACGTGCTCTCGCTGCACGCCCTGCTCGGAGCCTATTCGGACGAGGGCGCACAGTGGCTCGACGAGCTGCGCCCCGTGCTGGCGGACAACATCCGCTATGCCTGCGATTTCATCGCCGCTCACTTCCCCGGTGTGCAGGTCATGCAGCCGCAGGGAACCTATATGCTGTTTCTGGACTGTGCCGCATGGCTGCAGGAGCACCATATGACGCTGCGGGAGCTGGAGGAGCGCGGAGCGCGTGCCGGTGTCATCTGGCAGGACGGCGCGGCGTTTGCGTGGCCGGACTCCATCCGGATGAATCTGGCCCTGCCGCACAGCAGGCTCGTCGAAGCCATGGAGCGCCTTCGTGTCCATGCCTTCTGCTGAAGTGCTGGCGGTCTTCCTCCGCGCGCACGGTCTGCAGCTCAATGCGCAGCAGCAGGCAGCCGTCGGAGCGGTCGAGGGGGCCGTCCTGCTGCTGGCCGTCCCCGGCAGCGGCAAGACGACCGTACTTGTGACGCGGCTGGGCTATCTCGTGCAGTGCTGCAACGTCCGCCCGGAGGAGATCCTCACCATGACCTATACCGTCGCTGCCACCCGCGACATGCGAAACCGCTTCTCTTCCCTGTTCGGTGAGGAGCTTGGCAGCCGGATGGAGTTTCGCACCATCAACGGCGTCTCCGCGCGCATCATCCGCGCCTATGAGCAGCGGATGGGACGGACCGCCTTTTCCCTGCTCTCGAGCGAGGCAGAGCAGACCGCCCTGCTGCGCGTGCTGTATTTCCGGTGCAAGGGCGAGTACCCGACGGACGCCGAGCTCAAGCAGGCCCGCACGCTCATCGCCTATGTAAAAAATCAGATGCTGGGCAAGGAGGAGTTGGACCTGCTGTGGAAGGAGCTGGACTGCTTTCCTGCGCTTTACCGCGCCTATCAGCAGGCGCTGTGCAATGCCAGGCAGATGGACTATGACGACCAGATGGTCTATGCCCTGCGCATCCTGCGGCAGGTCCCGGAGATCCTGCACGAATTTCAGGCGCGCTATCACTACTTCTGCGTGGACGAGGCACAGGATACCTCGCGCATCCAGCATGCGATTGTCTCGCTGCTGGCCGGTGCAGGCGGGAACCTGTTTCTCGTCGGCGACGAGGACCAGAGCATCTACGGCTTCCGCGCCGCCTGCCCGGATATGCTGCTGCACTTTGAGGCGGACCACCCCGGCGCAAAGGTCCTGTTCCTCGAACAAAACTACCGCTCCACGCCGCAGATCGTCGAGGCGGCCGACCGCTTCATCCGCCAGAACGTCTCCCGCCGGGACAAGCACATGCAGCCCGTCCGCTCCGGCGGCGCGGCCATCCGCCAGATCCCGCTGAACCGCCGCGAGCGGCAGTACACCTACCTGCTCGAGGTCGCGCGCGATCTGCCGGAGAATACCGCCGTGCTGTACCGCGACAACGACTCCGCCCTGCCGCTCATCGATCTGCTGGAGCGAAACGGCGTTCCCTACCGGGCGAAGCAGACGGACGGCACGTTTTTCTCCAGCCGGATCGTGCGGGACATCACGGATATCATCCGCTTTGCGCAGTCCCCGTGGGACGGCGCGCTGTTCCGCCGCATTTATTATAAATTCTGTGCCGGGATCCCGAAGGCCGTGGCCGAGCGGGCTGCGGCCCACAATCCCACGGCCGAGCCGCTTCTGCTGGCCGTGGCGGACGACGACGTCTCCCCGTATACGCGGCGGCAGTGCCGCATGCTTCAGACCCATCTGCAGAACCTCCGGACGGAGAAGGCCAACCGCGCCGTCTACCGCATCGTCGCCTTCATGGGCTACGGCGACTATCTGGATCAATGCGGGGCCGACAAGAGCCGCGCAGAAATTCTGGAGGCGCTCGGCGCGCAGGAGCCGGATCCTCTGCGCCTGCTGGAGCGTCTGGACGAGCTGCAGGCCCTGCTGCGGCAGCCGAAGTCCGAGGCGCGCGGCCTGATCCTCTCCACCGTGCACTCGAGCAAGGGCCTGGAGTATGACCGGGTCTTTCTGCTCGACATCATCGACGGCGTGTTTCCAAAGGAGGGCGAGGACGTCGACCGTGACGAAGAGCGGCGGCTGTTCTATGTCGCCATGACCCGCGCCCGCAACGAGCTTGCCGTCTTCACCTTCCCGCCGGAAAAAACGTCCTCGGCCTTTTCGCAGTTCCTGTTCCGACCGAAGCGCCGCATCCCGCGCAAGTCAAAGAAAAAGACTGCGGCAGACAGCTTTCTCCCCGGCACGCCGGTGCAGCACAGCGCCTATGGCGCGGGGCGCATTCTGGCGCGGGAGGGCGACCGTGTCCGCATCCGCTTTTCCAGCGGCAGCGAGCGGGTGTTTTCGCTGGCCGCCGCCGTTCCGAACGGGCTTCTCAGCCTGCGGCAGGAATCCGGCGGAAATGCCGCAAAAGCCGATTGACACGGTAGGCAATTCGTTGTATCATAATTTTAACGGCCCTGCGCCGTGAATCCACAGTGCGGAGGAACATCTCACCATGCTCAATTCTTTCTCCCGAACCGAACTGCTGCTCGGCCACCCGGCCATGGAGGCCCTGAAGCACGCGCGCGTGGCGGTCTTCGGCATTGGCGGCGTCGGCGGCTATGCCTGCGAGGCCCTTGTCCGCAGCGGCGTCGGAGCCTTTGATCTGATCGATGACGATAAGGTCTGCCTGACCAATCTCAACCGCCAGATCATCGCCACGCGGAGGACCGTCGGCCAATATAAGGCCGACGTCATGCGCGACCGCATGCTCGACATCAATCCGCAGGCCGATATCCGCGTACACCGCTGCTTCTTCCTGCCGGAAAACGCCGCAGAGTTCCCGTTTTCGGAATATGATTATATTCTCGACGCCGTCGACACCGTCAGCGCCAAGCTCTCGCTTGCCGTGCGGGCATACACGCGTCTCGGAGATATCGGAGATGCGGAAGCGGCTGCCGTCGAGCTTGTTGCCAGCCCCCATGGCGCTGATGATCGGCACACTGCTGGTGATCCGGGCCATTGTGTCCCGCCGTCACGCAGGTATCTTCCAGGAGATGGCACAGGCCAGCCAGCAGCTGCTGCACCGCTGACACCGTCTCGTCCGTGGCCGACAAAAAACAGGGAAGCGCACAGCGCTTCCCTGTTTGATTATGCTGTTGGGGAAAAATTACGGGCGGATGACCTTACCGGCGGAGGTCATGGTCTCCACGATGTCATACATATTGGTGACGGAGCCCACGGCCAGCTTGTCGGTGAGACCGTAGTAGTTCAGGCAGGTGCCGCAGGTGCGGATCTCCACACCCTGTGCCTCCATGTTCTTCAGGTCCTCGATGGAGACGGAACCCTCGGTGGTGACCTTGGCGCCGCCGTTATAGAACAGGATGGTGCGGGGCAGACGCTCCTGCTGGCTCAGGGCGTAGAGAAAGCCCTTCATCAGCGTGGCACCCAGCGTATCGTCCCTAGAGCCAAGGCAGTTGGTGCCGATGACCACCACGGTGTTGTCCCGGTTATCCGGGGCGCAGGCGGCCTCCTCCGGAGCGGTGCCGGACACGGCGGCGGGGTCGTCCACCGTCAGGGTCACCACGAATAGCTTCTCCTCCCGCTTCTCGGCGCTGAACTTCAGGCCCTTGCCGGTGGCCAGACGGTTCAGATTCTGCACGGCGGTCTCGTTGTCCACATGGACCTCCACCGTACCGGCCTCGGTCATGCCGGACAGGGCGTGGATGGTTTTCGTGACGGGAATGGGGCAGGCGTCGCCCACGGCGTTGACTAAAATTTTGCTCATGTGATGTTACCTCCTATCAGGCTGCCCGCTGGGGCGGGAACCTTTGCTTGGGTTCATTATACCGCCCCGGTGGGGACGGGTAAAACGACAAAAAACGATGGATGCCGGCGTTTCATAGGAAAATGCGATACGACGGCCGTTACCGGCACAGATGGCAG
>OHCN01000701.1_pt1 | contig 13145 bp, 12 predicted proteins | sample 1566761 | NCBI WGS metagenome assembly OHCN01 (sample SAMEA3879568, study PRJEB24766) | human gut metagenome | biome: human-associated habitat; feature: feces | place: USA | collected 1985/1987 | reverse complement strand
CCGCGGTCGGCGACAGCGTCAAGGCGCTGACAGTCGGCGGTGTGGAAGCCACGGAGGCGACCGTCAAGGACGGCAGCTATGTGGTCCAGCGTCCGTTCGTGCTCGTCACGAAGGAGGGCACCAAGCTTTCCCCCGCGGCACAGGCCTTCTTCGACTACGCGCTGTCCGCTGACGCGGCAAGCATCATCGCCGCTGCCGGTGCGGTCGCAGCCAACTAACAGAACACAGGAACCATCACGGGAGGCGGCGTGAGCCGTCTCCCGCTGACAGCAAAAAGAGGAAACAATTATGGCGCAGAGGAAAAAAATGTTTGAAGCCGTCGTCCACGGTATTTTTCTGCTTCTCGGCCTCATTACGGTCGGATGCGTGCTGCTGATCACGGTGTATCTCGTCATCTCCGGCATCCCGGCCATTCAGAAGATCGGGCTTGTGCCGTTTCTCACGGGCAAGGTGTGGTCGTCGACGTCGGCGGAGCCGAAGTACGGCATCCTGCCCTTTATTTTAACGAGTGTTTACGGCACGGCAGGCGCGATCGTCCTCGGCGTGCCCATCGGTTTTTTGACGGCGGTGTACCTCTCCAAGGTCGCGCCCAAGAAGGTCCGCACCGTGCTGGAGGCCGCCGTCAGCCTGCTCGCGGGGATCCCGTCGGTCGTGTACGGCCTTGTCGGTATGCTGGTGCTCGTGCCTGCCATCCGCAAGACGTTCCACCTGCCGGACGGCGCAAGCCTGTTTGCGGCCATCATCGTGCTTTCCGTCATGATCCTGCCGTCGATCATCAAGGTGAGCGTCACGGCGCTCGAGGCCGTTCCGCATGAATATGAGGACGCCTCGCTTGCCCTCGGTGCGACTGAGGTCGAGACCTATTTCCACGTCTCCGTTCCGGCGGCAAAGAGCGGCATCGCCGCGGCGGTCGTGCTCGGCGTGGGCCGCGCCATCGGCGAAGCGATGGCCGTGATGATGGTCTCGGGCAACGCGCCGAACATGCCCGGCTCGATCTTTGAGAGCGTCCGCTTTCTCACGACGGCGGTCGCGAGCGAGATGTCGTATTCGAGCGGCTTGCAGCGTCAGGCGCTCTTTTCCATCGCGCTCGTGCTGTATCTTTTCATCCTGCTCATCAATGCGGCGCTCAACTTCTTCTTAAAGCGCGACAAGGAGGGTAACTGATGCTGAAAATGCAGTCTTCGGCCCGCCGCAAGGCCTATATCACGGCGATGAAGCTCCTGATGAGCGTCGCCGCAGTATTGACTTGCGCGCTCGTAGTCGGTATGATTGGTTATATATTGGGCAACGGCATTCCGAACATCACCTGGGAGATGCTCTCCACCGCGCCGAGCTATCTTGCCAACCGCGTCGGCATCCTGCCGGACATCCTGAGCACGCTCTACATCGTCATCGCGACGCTTTTAATCGTGCTGCCGCTCGGCGTGGGCGCGGCCATCTACTTAAATGAATACGCCGCGAACAAAAAGCTCGTCTCCATCATCGAATACGCGTCCGAAACGCTCTCCGGTATCCCGTCGATCATCTACGGCCTTGTCGGCATGCTGATCTTCTGCAAAAATGGCACGTCGCTTCTTGCGGGTGCGCTGACGCTGACGATCATGAACCTGCCGACCATCATGCGCACGACACAGGAGAGCCTCAAGACCGTACCGCAGAGCTACCGCGAGGGCGCGTTCGGCCTGGGCGCGGGCAAATGGCGCACCATCCGCACGGTGGTGCTGCCAAGCTGCGTGGACGGTATCGTGACGGGCTGTATCCTGTCGATCGGACGCATCCTCGGCGAGTCGGCGGCGCTCTTATTCACGGCGGGCTCGGCGCACATGCTCTACAACTTCTTTGAGGGTATGCACAACGCGGGCGCGACGCTGACGGTGGCGCTGTACTTCTACGCCAAGGAGTCGAGCGATACGGGGGTGGTGTTCGCCATCGCGGCCATTTTGATGCTGCTGACGATGCTCATTAACCTCATCGCCGATCTGGTCGGCCGATACTTCAGGAGGAAACAGCAATGATACGACCTGTCAACGGAAGCGGCATGAAGCGCATGGCGCTCTTAAATGACCTTTCCTGCTTCGGCAAGTGTTCGCTGAGCGTGGCCATGCCCATCCTCTCTTCCTACGGGGTGGAGACGGTACCGCTGCCGACGGCCATTTTATCGACGCACACGGCGGACGGCTTCGGCAGCTACGTCATGCGCGATATGACGGACGAGATGAAGGCCTTTGCCGCGCACTGGAGACAGCTTCAAATCAAATTCGACGGCATCTGCATGGGCTTTTTCGGCTCGGTGGAGCAGATGCATTTTGCAAAAGATTTCCTCCGCGACTTTGCGGGGGAGGATACCATCGTTGTGGTCGACCCCGTGCTCGGCGACAACGGCGCGCTGTACGGCTGCTTTACCGAAGAGTACGTGCAGGCGATGCGCGCGCTGTGCGAGAGCGCACAGCTCATCACGCCCAACCGCACGGAGGCGGCGCTTCTCGCGGGCTGCGGGATGGACGCACCGATAGAAACGCTTCTTAAAGCGCTCACGGTGGAAAATGTCATCATCACCGGTGTCCACCGCGGGGAGGAGATCGGCTACTGCGCGCGGCTGAACGGGCAGTATATGGAAATTTTCAAGCCCTGCCTTCCGCAGACGCTGCATGGCACGGGTGATGTGTTCGTCTCCGCCCTGTGCGGCGAGCTGATGAACGGTAAAGGCATGCCGCAAGCCCTGAAAGACGCGGCGGAATTCTGCGACGACTGCGTGCAGAAAACGGCAAAACGCGGCGAGAGCCACTGGTACGGCCTCGCCTTTGAAGACAAATTGAAAGAGGGGAGAGGGCTATGAACAACATCCTTTCCGTTGAGAACCTGTGTCTGTGGTACGGGAGCCATCAGGCGCTCAAGGACATCAACATTGAAATTCCCGAAAAAAGCATTACGGCGCTCATCGGCCCGAGTGGCTGCGGCAAGTCGACGTTTTTAAAGACGCTCGACCGCATGAACGATTTGCTCCCCGATGTGAAGATCACGGGCAGCGTCCTCTATAAGGGCGAGGACATTTTTGACGCGTCCGTCGATGTGAGTGAGCTTAGGCGTCAGGTGGGTATGGTGTTCCAGAAGCCGAACCCCTTCCCAATGAGTATTTACGACAACATTGCCTACGGTCCGCGCACGCACGGCGTGAAGAACAAGGCAAAGCTCGATGAGATCGTTGAAAAATCCCTGCGTGGCGCGGCGATTTGGGACGAGGTCAAGGACCGCCTGAAGAAAAACGCGCTCGGCCTCTCCGGCGGCCAGCAGCAGCGCCTGTGCATCGCCCGCGCGCTCGCGGTCGAGCCCGAGGTGTTGCTGATGGACGAGCCGACAAGTGCCCTCGACCCGATCTCCACGTCGAAGATCGAGGAGCTGGCCATGCAGCTCAAGGAGCAGTACACGATCGTCATCGTCACGCACAACATGCAGCAGGCGGTGCGTATCTCCGACCGCACGGCGTTTTTCCTGCTCGGCGAGCTCGTCGAGTGCGACGACACGCAGCAGCTGTTCTCGCAGCCGCAGGATCAGCGCACGGAGGATTACATCACAGGGAGGTTTGGCTAATGAGAAGCCGGTTTGATGAACAGCTCGCGCTCCTGAACAAGGAGATGATCGAGATGGGCGCACTGTGCGAGGAGAGCATCGCTCTGGCGGCCAAATCGCTGGGAGACGGCAGTCTGGCCCGTCAGGTGGCCCCGCTGGACACGGAGATCGACCGCAAGGAGCGCGAGGTCGAGTCGCTGTGCCTAAAGCTTCTTTTGCAGCAGCAGCCCGTGGCAAAGGACCTGCGCCAGATCTCGGCGGCGCTCAAGATGATCACGGACATGGAGCGCATTGGCGACCAGGCCGAGGATATTGCCGAGATCATCACGTTCCTCGGCGGGCGCGGTGCGGAAAACAGTAATCTTCTGCGCGAGATGGCGCGCTCGACCATCAAGATGGTGACCGAGAGCGTGGACGCCTATGTCAAGCACGACACGGCGCTTGCCGACCAGGTCATCGCCGAGGACGACACCGTGGACGACTATTTCGCGCGCGTGAAGAAGGATCTCATCAAGCGCATCGCGCAGGACCCTGATGATGGTGAATTCGCACTCGACCTGCTGATGATCGCCAAGTATTTTGAGCGCATCGGCGACCATGCGACGAACATCGCCGAATGGGTCATTTTCTCTGTGACAGGAGAGCATAAGGAGGGGTAAAGTATGATCTGGTGCGTGGAAGACGATGCCAGTATCCGCGATATCGAGGTATATGCCCTGCAATCGACCGGCTTTGAGGCCAAGGGCTTTGAAGACGGTACCTCGTTCTGGGAGGCGCTGCGCACGGGAAGACCCGAGCTTGTCGTGCTCGATGTGATGCTCCCCGGCATCGACGGGATGGAGCTGCTGCGCCGCATGCGCGCGGACGCGGCGCTTTCCGATATCCCTGTCGTCATGGCGACGGCCAAGGGCGCGGAATACGACAAGATCCGCGGTCTCGACCTCGGTGCAGACTACTATCTGACAAAGCCGTTCGGCGTGATGGAGCTCGTCTCCTGCGTCAAAGCGGTGCTGCGCCGCTGTGGCACGAAGACGGCAGCCCAGCTGCGCTGCGGCGGTCTGGTGCTCGACGAAGAGAGCCGCACCGTCACGGCGGATGGAGAGAGCGTCGCGCTGACATACAAGGAATTCGAACTGCTGCGCCTGTTCCTCTCGCATCCCGGCACGGCGTTTTCGCGCGACCAGCTCATGGCGGACGTGTGGGGCACGGACTACTGCGGCGAGACGCGCACGGTGGACATGCACATCCGCACGCTGCGGCAGAAGCTCGGCGCGTACGGCGAGAAGATCGAGACCGTGCGCGGCGTGGGCTACCGGATGGAGGGCAAGGCATGACAAAAAAGATCTTTCACTCCATCCTGCTTGTGGCGGGCACGGTGCTGCTGGCGAGCCTGCTCGTCATCATGGGCTGCCTGTACGAATACTTCGGGAGCGTCGAAAAAAAGCAGCTGCGCGACGAGCTGGAGCTTGCCGCCGTCGCCGTGAAGGAAAACGGGACGGAGTATCTCTCTCAGCTCTCCTCCGAGCGCTACCGCCTGACGTGGATCGAAAACGACGGTACGGTGCTCTACGACACCGTGACCGATGCCGAAAGCCTTGAGAATCACGCCGACCGCGTGGAGGTCAAGCAAGCGCTGGAATACGGCGAGGGCGAGAGTACGCGCTATTCCTCGACGCTGCTGCAAAAGACGATGTACTGCGCGGAAAGGCTCGCGGACGGGAGCGTGCTGCGCATTTCGATGAGCCGCGCGACGGCGGGTGTGCTGCTCGTCGGCATGGGGCAGCCCATTTTAGTGGTGCTGATCGTGGCGCTGATCCTGTCCTCTGTTTTAGCCAAGAGCCTGTCGCACCGCATCGTCCAGCCGCTCAACAAGCTGGACCTTGAGCATCCGCTTGAAAATGACGCCTATGAAGAGCTCGCCCCGCTGCTCGGGCGCATCAACCGCCAGCACTTGCAGATCGACGAGCAGATGGACGAACTTCAGCGCCAGCAGACGGAATTTTCGCAGATCACAAGCAGCATGCGCGAAGGGCTTGTGCTGCTCGATGAAAAAGAGCATGTGCTGAGTATCAACCCCGCGGCGGAAAAGCTCTTCGGCACGGACGAGAGCTGCGTCGGGCAGGACTTTTTGACCATCGACCGCAGCCACGACATGAGCCTTGCCATCGAGCGCGCCATGGACGAGGGGCACAGTGAGGCGCGCGTGGAGCGCGGCGGCCGTATCTGGCAGTTTGACGTCAGCCGCATCGGCGCAAGCGGCGCGGCGGTCGGCGCTGTGTTGCTGGCTTTCGACATCACCGAGCGCGAGACAGCGGAGCAGACGCGCCGTGAATTCACGGCGAACGTGTCGCACGAGCTCAAAACGCCGCTGCAAGGCATCATCGGCAGCGCGGAGCTGCTGGAAAACGGTATGGTGAAGCAGGAGGACGTCCCCCGCTTCGTCGGCCATATCCGGAAAGAAGCGCAGCGCCTTGTCACGCTGATCGGCGACATCATCCGCCTGTCCCAGCTCGACGAGGGCGACGAAATGCCGCGCGAGACGGTCGACCTGCTCACGCTTTCGCAGGAGGCGGCAGACGATCTCAAGACCGCGGCGGCGGAGAAGCACATCGCGATTGCCGTCGAGGGCGGGAGCGAGACCATCGGAGGCGTACGGCGGCTTTTGTACGAGGTCATCTATAACCTCTGCGACAACGCCATCAAGTACAACGTCGAGGGTGGCAGCGTGACCATGAGCGTCGGCGAGCGGGACGGCAAGGCGTTCGTCTCCGTGGCCGATACGGGCATCGGCATCGCGCCGGAGCACCAGAGCCGCATCTTCGAGCGCTTCTACCGCGTGGACAAGAGCCACTCGAAGGCAAGCGGCGGCACGGGCCTCGGCCTTTCCATCGTCAAGCACGCCGTGCAGTACCATCACGGTACAGTCGAGCTTCATAGCGAAGAGGGCAAGGGCACGACGATCTGCATCCTGCTGCCGAAGGAGTAAGTGAATAGTAAGAGAGCCGCAGGCACAGCCTGCGGCTCTCGGTTTAGTTGACGATTCTTAATAATTCTCCGCGTGGACTTCGAAGTAGCTCTGGGGGTGGTTGCAGGTGGGGCAGACGTCGGGGGCCTTGGTGCCGACGACGATGTGGCCGCAGTTGCGGCACTCCCAGACCTTGACCTCGCTCTTTTCAAAGACCTTGGCGGTCTCGACGTTGCGCAGCAGCGCGCGGTAGCGCTCCTCGTGATGGCGCTCGATCTCGCCGACGAGGCGGAACTTCTGCGCCAGCTCGGGAAAGCCCTCTTCCTCTGCGGTCTTGGCGAAAGAATCGTACATGTCGGTCCACTCGTAGTTTTCGCCCTCAGCGGCGGAGAGCAGATTGTCGGCGGTGGAGCCGATGCCCTGGAGCTCTTTGAACCACATCTTGGCGTGCTCCTTTTCGTTGTCCGCGGTCTTCTGGAAGAGCGCGGCGATCTGCTCATAGCCCTCTTTCTTGGCCGTGGAGGCGAAGAAGGTGTACTTGTTGCGCGCCTCGGATTCGCCCGAGAAGGCGGTGCGCAGGTTCTGCTCGGTTTTGGTGCCGGAATACTTGTTGGTCTTCATGGTGAAATTCTCCTTTTTCCCTCAAAATTTAATGCTCTTCCTGCGCTTTGCGGCAGGCGGGGCAGAGATAGTGAATGCGAAGGTCGTAGGACTGGATGCGCGCGCCGAGCGCGGCTTCGATGTCGTGCGTCAGGTCGGTGAACTTGAAGTCTGCGAGCGCGCCGCAGCGGGTGCAGATCAGGTGATCGTGGCGCGTGGTGTTGTCGTAGCGGTCGGGCGCGCCGGGCTGCGACAGGCGGATGAGTTTGCCGTCCGCTACAAGCGCGTTGAGGTTGTTATACACCGTAGCTTGCGCGATTTTGGAATTTTTCTGCTTCATTTGCAGAAAAATCTGCTCGGCGGTCGGGTGCTCGGTGGAGCACAGGACGAGATCGAGAATCTGCTGGGCGTACTTGGTCATGTGTTTCTCCTAAATAAGAATTAGAATAATTCTTATTATAGCGATAAAAATAGAGTTGTCAAGCAAAGAATCAAAAATAGTTTGCGTCATGCGCGCACGCGCTGCGGCATACCCTTTATGGAAAAGGGGGAATGAGATGGACCAGACGATAGCATTCCTGGGCGGCGACGCACGCATGCGCCTGCTTGCCCAGATGATGGCTGCGGAGGGATACGACGTCTGCTCGTGGGAGCTGACCGGTGCGCCAAAGCCGCTGGCGCTGTGCGACGCGCTGAAAGCAGACATCATCGTCCTGCCGCTGCCGGCGGAGAAAAACGGCTATTTGAGCGGCACAGAGCTCACGATGGAGAGCCTGCTGCGCTCGCTGCGGCGCGAGCACCGCATTTTCGCGGGCAATGTGGGAAACGACGCGTCAACGCTCGCGCAGTCGTTGGGGCTTACGATCACGGACTACTTTGCCTCGGAAGAACTGAGCGTGCGCAACGCGATCCCGACGGCGGAGGGGGCCATCGAGGCGGCGATGAAGCACACGAGTGTCACGCTGCACGGCACGCCATGCCTCGTGCTCGGCTTTGGCCGCATCGGAAAGGTGCTCGCGCACGATCTGAGCGCGCTGGGAGCGAAGGTCAGCGTCAGCGCGCGCAAGCGGTCGGACCTTGCGTGGATCGACGCGTTCGGCTACGCGCCGCTGCACACGAACCGCCTCTCCGGCACGCTGGGGGAATTCCGCGTGGTGTTCAACACCGTGCCGCATCAGGTATTGGACGAAGCGCTCCTTGCCGAACTGCCGCCGGACTGCCTGCTCATCGAGCTTGCGAGCGCGAGCGGCTTTGACATGGACGCGGTCGAAACGCTGCGCCTTTCGTATCTCAAGGCAGGGGGACTGCCCGGGCGCGTCGCGCCGGAGACGGCGGCGCGCGCCATCAAAAAGACGTTATGTCGACTCATCAAGGAGGAAGCATGAAGATCGGATTTGCCTTTTGCGGCTCGTTCTGCAACCATCCCGAGCTGCTGAAACTCTACGAGGACATCGCGCGCGAGCATGAGATCGTGCCAATCTTGTCGGAAAATGCGGCGAAGTATTCCACGCGCTTCGGCACGGCGGAGGACTTCGTCACCCGCGTGGAGGCGCTGGCGGGGCGGAAGGCCGTGCGCAATATCGTCGAAGCCGAGCCCCTCGGCCCGCAGGGGGCGATGGAAGTGCTCGTCATCGCGCCCTGCACGGGAAACACGCTTGCCAAGCTCGCCCACGGCATCACGGACGGCGCGGTGACGATGGCGGCGAAGGGGCACCTGCGCAATGGCAAGCCCGTTGTGCTTGCCATTGCGACGAATGACGGCTTATCCGCGAGCGCGCCGAACATCGCGGCGCTGCTGAACCGCAAGAACTACTATTTTGTCCCCTTCGGGCAGGACAACGCCGAGGCGAAGCCCACGTCGCTGATCGCGGACTTTCGCAAAATTATCCCGACGGCCGAGGCGGCGCTGGAGGGAAGACAAATTCAGCCGATTTTGCTGTGAAACGAAAAAAGGCAGGAATTTCCTGCCTTTTTTGCGATGTAACAATAAACTTGCGCGCGATTTTTGTCAATGCTCGCTGAACTTGCTTGAAAAATCCCCCTCGCTTCTTTATACTTTGCCATAGAGAGAAGAGAGGAGGGAGCGCGAATGGACGAAGACCTGCGCGAGACAACAGAGCTTCCGGAGAGCGGAGGGACTGCGCCGAACGAAGAGAATGAGCCCGAGACGAAGAGCATCCGCTTTGTGCCCAGCGCCTATGACCCGCGCGGCATCGAGCAGTGGCTTTCTGAGCGCGCGGCGGAGGGGAAGCTCCTGCTCCGCTACGACGATTTTGTGATCGGCGAGCCGCGCGACTGCCGCTATCACCTGGAACCCGCCGCGGACGATGACGACCCCGACGAGCTGTTGCGCGAAAAGCGCGCCCGCCTGGGCTGGGAGTACGTCTGCCGGACGAAGGACGGCATCTTCTATATCTGGCGCGGTGACAGAACTGCGCACGTCCCCACGCCGAAGGACTGTACGGACTCCTATGGCTACCGCAGACTGTGCAAAAAGCTGCGCCGCAGCTATTTCCTGCCGATGATCTTCCTGGTGGTGGACATCTGGCTCGTCTATTTCCTTTTTAGTGCCTTGAGTCTCCCGGTGATGTCGTTCCTCACGATGGAAAAGAGCGAGGTCATTCAGTTTGTGTCCATTATCTTAGGCAGTATCCTCGGTATCCTGAGCGAGGCAAAGGAGAGAAAAGAGATGTGGACGCTCAAGCGCGCGATGGAGGCGTGCGAGCGCGTGGAGAAGATGCCGCGCAACCGCTGGGCGAAAGCGGACCGCGCGCTTACGATCATTGCCGGTGTATTGGCGCTCGCGCTGATTTTCTGGCGAGTGGACGATACGGCCTACGGCGACAGCTATGACGAGCCGCCGCTGCCGTATATCGGGACCGAGATGCTCGGCGGCGAAAGGAGATCGGACTGGTATGGTGTGCGCGATCTCTCGACGCCGCTCGGCGGGCACGTGTACTCTGTCGGCGAAACGCCGTATGCGGGAACGATCGACACTTGGATGCAGTACAGCACGGAGCTTGACTTCTACGCCCCTCGCATTTCCGCGCTGGCCGTTCCGCTGACACATGAGCTGCGGGACTATTTTATGGAAGACGGTGCGCAGACGCTTTTCATCGACGGCTTTGACGAGGCGTACTACGCAGAATTTATCAAACCAAATACCCGGCTTCCAAATGAACCGGACGAAGTCCACCAGTTTCTTATCCTGCGCCGCGGGGGAGAGGTGCTTTACTTCCGCACCGAGGCGCCCGACAGCCTGCGCGAGCATCTGGACGAATTTGCAGACATCTTTGATCAGTACAGCGAATTAGCATAAAAAGAAGTGCGTTCCTAACGGGAACGCACTTCTTTTTTGCTATCTTATCACTGCTCTAACTTTTTGAGCTCGTCGAGCTGGCCCTCCAGCGTGGTGAACGCCTCGGGCAGCTGTGCGACGGCAGCGTCCGCGCGCTTGAGCTCGTTCGACACGCTCTCGCAAGTCGCGCCGAGCGTCGAGAGCACCTGCTCGCAGTGCCCTCTGCATGCCGCGATCATTGCCTGCAAACGCTCCCGCGTGGCGGCGTCGAGCGCGTCGGCGCGCTCACGGGCGGAGAGCTCAATGTCGGCGATGTGCGCCTTGACGCGGCCGTATTCCTCGACCTGCGGGCGGAGCTCGTCAAGCTCGCTTAAAAGGCGCTTGCGCTCCTGCTCGGCGGCGGAAAGGCGTTCGGCGTGCTGCGCTTCCAGCTCGGCGATGCGCTGCTCGGCAGCCTCCTCTTTGGCTTTCAGCTGGCGGTCGCAGTCGGCCTTGGCGCTCGCGAGCTTCTGCGCGCCCTCTTCGATCTGCGCGCGCAGCTCGGAGATCGTCTCCTGCGCGGCGGTCAGACCCTTTTTGAGCGCGTCCTGCGCGCTGGACGCGGTCGAATAGGACTCGGCAAACTTGTCGCGCTCACACTCGGCGGCGGCGAGCTTGTCGCGCAGCTCTGCATTCTCGCGGCAGAGGCCGTCGCTCTCCTGCTCGAGCGCTTCGATCTGCTGCTTGCTCTCGAGCGAGGTTTTTTCGATATAACGGATGACGTCATCGCGGTTGAAGCCGCCGAAGACGGAGCTCTTGAAGGTATTTTCCATGTTTCTCCCACCTTTTCCTTTGTCAAAGTTATGGTAACACAAACCCGCCGCGATGACAAGGAAAAAAGCGCGACCTCTTAAGGCCGCGCTTTTACGGTTTTATCGGAGAGGGAAGGAAAAGCTCTTGCCCTTCTTGGTGAAAGTAAAGCTCTCCTGCTCTTCGCCGCCGGCTTTGGTGCAGCGCACGCGCTCGGCGCTCACGCTGCCGCTGATGTTGCCGCAGGTGACGCTGTCGCTCGCGCGGACATTGCCCTGCACGTCGCCGGTGCAGTGCACACTGTCGCCCGCCTGCACATTGCCGCCGACATTGCCGCAGGTCACGTCATCGCCCGCGGTCACGTCGCCGCCAACGTCGGTGCAGGTCACGCTGTCACCGGCTCTGACGCTGCCGGAGATCGTCGAATCGGTGCAGACGACGGAAAAATCGCTGTAAATATCCTGCGCCGTGCCGGAAAAGTGCAGCTCGACGGTTTTACGGATCTCGTCGTATTTGTCGTGGCGGAACAGGCTACCCTGTTTCGGCTGGAGCAGCCGGTGCCCCTGGAAGAGCACGGCGTGGATGGCGTCGTCATCCTCCCACGGCAGCTCTGCCGCGATGGGTAAAATCTGGCTGTCCGCTTCTGCTTTTTGGGCGGTTTTTGCCATGCTTTCGCGTCCAAAGAGCTCGTCGAGGCTGAGCTCCAGCGTGTCGGCCAGCAGCGGCAAAAGCTGCAGGTCGGGGCAGCAGACATCGCCCTCCCACTTTGACACGGCCTGATTGCTCACACCGAGCTTGTTTGCCAGCGCCTCCTGTGTCAGTCCTTTTTCTTTACGGCGGCGCAGAATGCGCGCGCCCATTGTCGATTCTTCCAAGTTGTCTATCCTCCTGCACTGCATTATAATAGTAAAGTGAGCGTTGGAAACGCGATGAGCGGGTGTCCCGCGTCGAACGGGAAGTCAGGCGCCGACGTTTCCCTCATATTCAGGCAGCACATCGCGTGCAAACGCCTGATCGCCGATCGTAACATGTTGGTCCTTCCTTGCCCCGTGCTGCAGCCGCGGCTTTGAATCACCGGTTATGGACTCAGTATAGGGGGCATGGGGAGGATTGACAATGGCGCGGTGGTTGAATCGGGGAAAATCCTTTCCAACCGTCGGTTGGAAAATGAAATTTTCCCTGATTTTTCAAGAAAAACTCAGTGCCGGATGACGGTGATCTCGCCCATATCCTTGGTGTAGTCGACCACATGCTGGAGGAAAAGCTGCGTGATCGTGGAGGGGAGAAAGCCCTTTTTCACGGCGATGCCGATCTCGCGCGACTGCTTGACGTTGAGCGGCAGCGTGGCGACGCGGTAGCGTCCGGGCTTGATGAGCAGGCTGTGCACGATGCTGATGCCAAGTCCCGCCTCGACCATGGACAAGAGCGCGAAGTCGCTCGTCGTGTCATAGGTGACCTCGGGATGGATGTTGTAATGGTCGAGCAGACGGTTGAATTCGTAGTCTTCGATCTCCATCAGGCGCACGAAGTTCTCGTGCGGCAGCTGCTCGAGCGGGAAGACGGACGCGTCCGCCATTGGGTGATCCTTTGGGAGAATGGCGACCATCGTGTCGTGCAGGATGGTCGTCGTCTCAAAGTCGTTGGAGGCGGGGATGGCAAGAAAGCCGCAGTCGATCGCGCCGCGGCGCAGCCATTCGGAAATTTCATAATACTCGCCAGTCATCAGCTGGATCTGAATGTTGGGGTACGTCTGGTGGAAGTCCTTCAGAATTTCCGGCAGCAGGCTGATGGCAAGGCTTGTAAAGCACCCGAGGCGCAGCGTGCCGGACTGCACGCCATGCAGCTCGGACACGGCAAAGTTGAGGTCCTCATAGTCCTTGACGATCTCGCGGATCGTGGGCAGGAGCACCATGCCGTCGGAGGAGA
>OHCN01000671.1_pt1 | contig 13640 bp, 10 predicted proteins | sample 1566761 | NCBI WGS metagenome assembly OHCN01 (sample SAMEA3879568, study PRJEB24766) | human gut metagenome | biome: human-associated habitat; feature: feces | place: USA | collected 1985/1987 | reverse complement strand
ACCAGCGCCCCTTTTCTCCCCATTCTTTTCCGGCAAGACGGAAAAGAATGGGCCGCCGGAGGCACGTCGGAAACGGCCCCGCTGGAACGAGCCGCCTCATTCCCGTCGAACCGCTCCGCTGGGTTCGCCGGGAATGCTTGAACCTCATAGTTGCACCGACATAAAAACCGCGGCGTCCGAACATTCAGACGCCGCGTGTGCTTTTATTCATCCCGGTACCGGAACAGTGCCCGGCTGAGGGCTAAGATCTCCGGCTCGTCGAGGGAATTTTCAAAAACCGCCGTTCCCGGTTCGCCGCATTGGCGCAGCATACCGCTTTGCGCAAGCTTCCGTTCGAGCTGCATCGCGACGCCGTGGCTGCCGTCCATGATCTCCGGCCCCGGCCCGACGATCCTGCGGATCGCGCCCGTCAGGAACGGATAGTGTGTGCAGCCCAGCACGATCCCGTCGACCGGCTCGCGCAGATACGGCGCAAGCTTCTCGGTCAGATACGCCTCCACGGCGCTCCCGCGCAGCTCCCCGCGCTCGACAAACTCCATCAGCCCCTCGCACGGCAGGCCGATGATCTGCGCGCGGTCGTCAAACTGGTGCTTGAGCGCCTGAAATTTCTCCTGCTTGATGGTCATGGGCGTGGCCATGACCAGAATCCTGCCGCCGGGGTATTTTTCTACGGCGGGCTTGAGCGCAGGCTCCGTTCCGATCACGGGAATGTCCGGGTAGACTTGCCGCAGCAGGCCGATGGCGGCGGATGTCGCCGTGTTGCAGGCCACGACGATGGCCTTGGCTCCAGCGCTTACCAGATGCTCCGCCGCCGCAAGGCTCAGCGCCTGGATCTGCGCTTCGCTCTTGACGCCGTAGGGCGCGTGGAGCGAGTCGCCGTAGTACAGATAGTTTTCCTGCGGCAGCAGCCGCACCGTCTCGCGCAGGACGCTGATCCCGCCGAGGCCGGAGTCAAAAAACGCAACAGGCCGATCCTGCTTCTGCATACTCACGCCTCCAAAAACCGCACGATCTCATTCAGATCGTATTCCCCGCCGTCCATGTTGATGCGCAGCGTCCGCTCCGGCGGGAGGGTTTTGGCCCATTCGTCGTAAAGCTCCTTGAGCTCGTACACATACATGAGGTCGAGATCGTCCTCGTATTCCCGCCCGCGCTGGCGCATATGCTCGATGATCGTGCTGACGGAGCAGTCGAGATAGAGATACTTGTCGACCGGCGGCATCAGCGACGCGATGCCGTGCGCCAGCTTGCAGAGAATATCGAATTCGTCCTGCGTCAGATCCTGCTGGTTCAGGCGGTATTTCGCGATGACCAGATTTTCCAGAAACGCGCGGTCAAAGAAGAAAAACTCGGTGTCGCCGACCTCCGGCCGCCACTTCTCGTCGTCAAAATACAGCGAGAGGAAGCTCACCTGCGAGTGAAACGACCAGCGTTTGGAATCGGAATAGTATTCATTGATATAGGGGTTGTCCTGCGGGCGCTCCTCATGAAACGCGGCGCGCGGGCCGAAATATGCTGTGAGCCGCTGCAAAAGCGTCGTCTTTCCCGCGCCGACAGTGCCGCAGATCGCGATGTACTTCATATCCGCCCGCCTCCTTCGTTTACACAAAACGCTTTTCTATTCTACAACATCCAGCCGGTGGAAGCAAGATGCAAAACTGCCGAAAAACACGGCGTCCCGCTTGCAAACCTCCCGGCGGCATGATACGATAGAAAAAAGAAAAGGGGAGGGTGCTGCAATGAACTACGCGGCGATCAAAAACTGCGATATTGCCAACGGACCCGGCGTGCGGGTCAGTCTGTTCGTCTCCGGCTGCCGCCACCACTGCAAGGATTGCTTCAATCCCGAAACGTGGGACTTTGCCTGCGGCGAGCTGTTTGATGAGGCTGTGATGGACAAGCTTCTCGCCCTGCTGGCTCCCGGCTATATCCGGGGCATCACGTATCTCGGCGGCGAACCGTTTGAGCCGGAGAACCAGCCGGGGCTGCTGGAGCTTTCTCGCAGGATCAAGGCGGCCTATCCCGAAAAATCCATCTGGTCGTTCACGGGCTATCTCTTCGACCGCGACATTCTGGCAAAAAAGCTCGGCCCGTGGGAGGTCACGCAGGAGCTTTTGTCCTATCTCGACGTGCTGGTTGACGGGCCGTTCGTTGCAAGTCTCAAAAATCTGAACCTGCGCTTCCGCGGCTCGTCCAATCAGCGGCTGATCGACGTGCCCGCAAGCCTGAAAACCGGAGCCGTCGTCCTCTGGGACGAGCGGCAGTAGGAGGAAGTCTATGCCTGTGATCAAGATCCACTATTTTTCCGACGATCTGCCCCGGCTGCAAAAGACGGCCAAGGGCGACTGGATCGACCTGTACTGCGCACAGACCATGACGCTTCACGCGGGGGAGTTTGCGCTTGTCCCGCTGGGTGTGTCGATGCAGCTGCCGGAGGGGTATGAGGCGCGCACGGCCCCGCGCTCGTCCACGTTCAAGCGCTGGGGCATTCTGCAGGCCAACTCCGTCGGCGTGATCGACAACAGCTACTGCGGCACGAACGATGAATGGAAGCTGCCGGTCTACGCCACGCGCGACACCGTGCTCGAAAAGGGCGACCGCATCTGCCAGTTCCGCATCTATGAGGTGCAGCCGCCGATCGACTTTGAAGAATGCGACACGCTTTCCGACACCGACCGGGGGGGCTTCGGCTCGACCGGCGTGCGCTGATTGTTTGAAACACATACTCCGATACAAGAAAGGATGATTTGGTTATGAAAACGTTGCTCAAGGGCGGCACGGTCGTCTCTGCGGCAGGCTCCTGCGTTGCGGATGTGCTGGTGGACGGCGAGAAGATCGCTGCTGTCGGCGAAGGACTGGCAGTGGACGGCGCAAAGGTCGTCGACGTGCGCGGCAAGCTGCTCTTCCCCGGCTTTATCGACGCGCATACGCATTTTGACCTCGACGTCTGCAACACCACGACCGCCGACAACTTTGACACCGGCACGCGCAGCGCCATCCACGGCGGCACGACGATGGTCATCGACTTTGCCTGCCCGAATAAGGGCGAGACGTTGGGCTACGGGCTTGATCTCTGGCATAAAAAGGCCGACGGCCGGTCCAGCTGCGACTACAGCTTCCACATGACCATTGACGACTGGAACGAGGGCATCAAAAATGAAATTCCGGCCATGTTTGCCGCCGGTATCCCATCGTTCAAGATGTACATGACGTATCCCGCCATGATGATCGGCGATCAGGACCTGTTTTCCGCGCTGCTGGAGCTGAAAAAATACGGCGGCATCGCGGGCGTTCACTGCGAAAACGCGGGCGTGATCGACGCGCTGATCGCGCAGCACAAGGCGGAAGGGAAGACGGCCCCGTCGTCTCATCCCGAGTGCCGCCCGAATCCGCTTGAGGCGGAGGCCGTGGCCCATCTGCTGCGCATTGCGGAGGTCGCGGACGTTCCCATCGTGATCGTGCATCTGAGCACGAAGGAGGCGCTGCTCGAAGTTATGCACGCGCGTGAACGCGGCCAGAAGGTCTATGTCGAGACGTGCCCGCACTATCTGCTGCTGGACGACAGCGTCTATGATCAGGAGGACTATTCCGCCTCTGCCCGCTATATCTGCGCACCGCCCATGCGCAAAAAGGAGGATCAGGCGGTTTTGTGGAAGGCCCTTGCCAACGGCAGCATCCAGACCGTCTCGACCGACCATTGCAGCTTTACGCTGAAACAGAAGGACGCCGGACGCGGCGACTTTACGAAGATCCCCGGCGGTCTTCCCGGCGTGGAGACGCGCGGCGAGCTGCTCTATACCGCAGGCGTGGCCGAAGGCCGCATCACAAAGGAGCAGATGTGCGCGCTTCTGTCCGAAAACCCCGCCCGGCTCTATGGCGCATATCCGCGCAAGGGCGTGATCGCGCCCGGCAGCGACGCGGATATCGTCGTCTACGATCCTGAGGCTGACACGGTCATCACCGCGCAGACGCAGCTTTCCGCCGCAGGCTACACGCCCTATGAGGGCTTCAAGACCAGGGGTTCCATTGCACAGGTCTATCTGCGCGGCACGCTCGCCGTCGACCACGGCGAAATGAAGACCGGCCCCATCGGCACGTACATCCCGCGCCATCCGGGAAGTCTGTAAGCATAAGCGCAGCGGCCCGGCACGGGCTGCTGCGCTGGTTTCTTTCTGGATTTGATTGACAGTGCCCAAAGACTGTGGTACAGTGAGATCACAGCCAGTGTTATACGGGGCGTCTTGGACGTGTTTGCCGGGGGGCTTCGGCCTGTTGATCCGCTTCGGGCGGGCACATCGGTATCGTCGGAAACACTGGTGATAAATACAGCTGATGAGACACCGGCTGAAAGGGGCGATTCGCCCGAGCGTCCACCGTCCAAGGCTGTGTTTGCGCTCCTGCGGTCCCGGTAATCCTGCCGCGGCGGGAACCCCGGTCTTGATTGCCGCAGGAGCGTTTTTCATGTTTGCAGGCGCATTCTCTCCGGCATTTCTTTCAAAATACAGCCTCCCATTCTCATGCATGGCATGACAACGGGAGGCTGTTTCGCAGATTCCTGCCGCTCAGGTTTGCCGGGCGGCTTTTTCCATGAGCTTCTGATAGACCGGGCGCATGGCAGGCTCGGAGACGGACGGCAGAACGTCCTGCGCGGAAAGCCAGCGGACGGCGCTGTTTTCATCCGGCTTGCAGCGGATGGGGGATTTGTCGTCGGCCTCCAGCAGATACGTCACGTTCAGATGCAGGTGGGCGCAGACGAATTTTCCACGCTTGACGTGCGGCGCGACGTGCAGGATTTCGAGTGAGAAGATATCCGGGGAGACGGGCGCGGCCAGCACGCCGGATTCCTCATTTGCCTCGCGCAGCGCGACGGAAAGAAGGTCGGCTTCCCCATCGGCGTGTCCGCCGAGCCAGGCCCAGGACTGATAGAGATTGTGATAGGCCATGAGCACCTTCTTCCTGTCCGGGTTTACGATCCAGCAGGAGGCGGTAAAGTGCGCCGTAGCGTTTTCGCGCGTAAGGAGATCGGAGAAGCAGTCCATGTCGGCCAGCATCTGCCGCCGGTCGGCCTCCTCCTGCTCGTTATAAGGCGCAAACGCCTCGATCTGCGCGCGCAGGCGGGTAAGCTCAGTCATGCTCGTAGGCCATCATCTTGTCGATGCGCCGCTGGTGACGTTCGACGCCGGAGAACGCCGTGTCCAGCCACACGTCGACGATCTCAAGCGCCAGCATTTCGCCCGTCACGGCTGCGCCGAGGGCCATCATGTTGGTGTCGTTGTGCTCGCGGGTGAGTCTTGCGGACATGGGATTATCGAGCAGCGCGCAGCGGATGCCCTTGACCTTGTTGGCCGTGATGGACACGCCGATGCCGGTCGTGCAGCAGACAATGCCGCGGTCGCATTCGCCGCTGGCGACGGCCTGCGCCGCCGGGCCCGCAAAGTCGGGATAGTCACAGCTGTCTTTCGTGTAGCAGCCGAAGTCCTTATAGGCAAGGCCGCGCTGTTCGAGATGCTTCATAATGGCGTGCTTGAGATCAAGCGCGCCGTGGTCACAAGCGAGAGCGATCATAGGGGTGTTCCTCCTGCGGTTTTTCTTTTATTATACCGCAGAGGACACAATTTGCAAGCGCAATCGTTTCAGCCGCTGACGCTGATGCTGCGGACAAGGCCGTCCGTGCCGGTGCGAATGATGCAGGAAAGCTCCCCGCAGCCGATGTCGATCGTATAAAAGCCGTCATGATCCCACCAGATCCACGCGCAGAGCGCGTCGCCGGAACTGCCGTAGAGGAACTGTTGCCGCTCCTGCTCCGGCGTCCAATCGGCAGCGGGAAGCGCGGCTAGAACATGGTCCAGATTGTCGCCGAGCTGAATGCCGCGCAGGAAGTCCGGCGAGGAGCCGATTCCCGGCCCGCCGTAGAGCAGCTCGTCCTCGCAGTACCATGCGTCCAGCCGGACGGTGCCGTCGCTGTGCTGTGTAAATTGATAGCTCACGCCGTCGACCGTAAAGTTGTCCCCGCGCATTTTGCCCTTCCGGACGGGACTGCCCTGATAGGCTGCCGCCCTTTGCAGAACGGCTGCGTAATCCATGCCGGGGAAGACCCCGTTCGGAAGCACAAGCTCACAGCGCTGCACCGGCAGAGAACGGTCTGTCTCTGCCGCATCGGGAAGCGCGATGGGGTCGCCCGACAGCGATGCGTCCGTATACATCTCCACACGGTCGTCAGAGCGCCAGCGTGTCAGATCGAACCGGTCGCTGCCGCTTGAAAAGCGGCCTGTGTGCAGATCCTGTTCCAGATAGCCGAAGCGGGCCTTCGGCGCGTTGATGTCGATCAGCCACCACGCACCGTCCAGCAGCGGCGCACCGAGCGGGTGCACCTGCCCGTTTTCCTCACAGACAAGCTGCGTTTTCGTGTGCGCAAGCGTGCAGTCAGTCCTGCCCTCCGGGCAGGAGGCCGTTTCCGTTTCGAGCCGGAACGTGTATCCGTCCGCGCTTCCCAGCGTCACGGAAGCGCCTGCGCAGGCGGTAAAGCTCGCGGCCATCTGCTTTAGCAGCTGCCCTTCATAGCGTGCCTGCAGATACGGGTTATAGCCGGAAGCATCGGTTTCATCCGCCCCGCGCGGCCAGTGGATCGTGACCTCGTAACAGCCATCTTTTACGCCGCAGAGATAGACCATCTCGTTCTGCTCACCCGCCTCGACGGAGATCGTCTCGCCACGCTGCGTCACCTCGCTGAGACAGCCGCGCGCGGTATAGCCGGCGGAGCATTCGGTGATCGTCTTTTCAACATAGCGGACGGCGAACGTCGAGCCGGTGCTGTAGGTGCTGCGCCAGAGGTCGTCCTGCTCGTCGTATTCCCAGCCGGTCGTGGGCAGATACACGCCCCAGCCTCCGGCCTCGTCCGGGAAGGTGGAGAAGTACGCGTCAATATGAACGGCCCTGCCGTAGCCGTCCATGCCGTTATAGAAGCTCGGATAGAAATAGCCTTGTATATTATTCGCACCATGGGTCGCGGCGTAAATGTCGCGCAGATAGTCCGTCAAGCGGCCGGACTGTTCATACACGGCCAGCGCCGTGCCGTCCGTGTCCTTTGTCCAGCCGAGCAGGCGGTAGTCCTGCGTCTGGCTGCGATAGGTGACGGTCACGAGATAGCGGGTGCTGTCCAGCAGGTATTCCCGCCCATCGATGTATGAAAGGCCGGTATCGGTGCCCAGCATGAAGGTGCGCCCGTCGGCATTTTCCGGCGCGATCGCAATTTTGTAGCTCCAGAGCTGCAAGTCTCCCTCCGGGTCGAGGCCGGACAGGGATGCAAGCTGCTCGAGGTTCACCATCTGCGCGTCCTGCACCGTATCTGTTACAGTCTCAAATCCGCCGTCGGTCAGCACCTTATATTCGATTGGCTCCGGCAAAATGACCTGCGCGATATAATATTCGGCGTAGTCCTCTATACTGGAAAAGAACGCGCTTGTCGGGGGCGTGCTGTCTGCCTCTGCGGGGCTGTCTGCGGTAGAAGAAGCGGGCGGCTCTTCCTCCGGCTGCTCTGCGTCCGTCTTCGGGTCGGTCAGGAAGCACACGGCCACGGCGATGGACACGAATACCGCCGCCAGCACGACCCAGAACGCAGGCTTTTTGTAATTTAAAACGGACTTGATGCGGCCCTTCACGCCCGTCTCGCCGAAGGCCAGCGGGCAGGCCGTGATCATCCGGCGCGGGACGCTGCATTGCAGCAGCGCACGGGAATAGGCCGTCTTGCAGCTCTCTCCCAGCTCGCGCACGACCTTTTCATCGCAGGCCGCCTCGATATCGCGGCAGAATAAAACATACGCCAGCCAGCAGACGGGGTTGAACCAGTATGCCGTCAGGAGCAGGAAGCCCAGCGGCTTCCAGAGCTGGTCGCCGCGCTTTAAATGTGCGCGCTCGTGCGCCAGAACCATGTCCTGCGCGCCGGGCTCCAGCCCGAAGGGCAGATAAATTCTTGGCCGAATCACGCCGAGGATGAACGGGGACGGGACGAATTCCGACTGGAACACGTTTCCCTCCAGCCGCACCGCCGTGCGCACACGAAGCCGCAGGCGCAGCGCGGAAATGGCCGCGTACAGGATAAGCACCGCGCAGCCGCCGAGCCAGACCCATGCGGCAAGCTCCGTCAGGATTTGCAGCGGGTTCGCGCTCTGCGCGGGGTCGGGCGTGAATGCAGCCTGTAAGGGCGGATTTACAATGGCGTCGACCGCCGGGATGCCGCTCGTGATGGCGGGCGCGGCGGAATACACGATCTCCGGCTGCACCGGCTCCGCGCTCGGAATGAGGCTCAGCACGCATTCAATCGAGAACGGGCACAAAAGCCGCACCGCCGCCAGCGCCCACAGGGCGCACAGCAGCCATTTCGGCGCTTTTTTGAACGCCAGCCGCACCAGCACGACCGCAAAAATCAGAACCGCCGCAGACAGGCTGCGGTTGAGAAAGCCGAGAAAAAGAGTTGTCATGGCCGCTTCTCCTCATAGCCGTCGATCATGGCGCGCAGCCGGTCGACCTCGTCCTGCGAAAGCTTCGTCTTGCGCGCGAACGCCGCGATAAACGCGGGGAGCGAGCCTTCGAACGTCTTCTCGACCAGCTCGTCCAGCTCTGCCGCCTGCGCCTCGTCCTTGGAGACGAGGGAGGAGACGAGGCCGGTTTCGTTTTTTACGATGCCGCGCTCGCCTAGACGGTGGATGACCGTATACGTCGTCGTCCGGCTCCAGCCGAGCCTTTCTTTGCACAGCTTCGCCAGCTCCGCGCTGGGCAGCGGCTCATGCTCCCATAAAATCAGGCAGAACCGGTATTCGCTCTCAAAGATCTTCGGGGTGGACATAGGCATTCCCTCCTTGTCTAATGCGTTAGACTGTAATTGTAGTCTAACGCATTAGACTGCTCTTGTCAAGCCCCCTTTGCAAAAGGGCAGCTTTTTGCGGACAGAAAATTTTCGGCAGGATGCAACCCTTGCGGAATTTTTGCGTGTAGGAAAGAGAAGCGCGGATGCGGACGCGGCGCGGCCCACAATATCTTGTGGCGGGTGTTACGTCTACCTCGCAACATGGGCCGAAATGGGCTGAAATGCTTGGTAAAACAGACATTTTCGTAAAAATCGGTTGCAATTTTTAATTTTTATGGTAAACTGGTTACATAAAATCTGCGGCTGCATCAGGCCGCAAATTGAAAGAGGTGCACTTATGAAGCGTACATTTGGAAGATTCATGAGCCTGCTGCTGGTGCTCGCCATGGTATTGGCGATGGTTCCGGCGGCATTGGCTGCAAATCAGGCGTACAGCGTCGAGCCGGACTCGACGATCAAGATCAAGACGTCGATCACAGGCTTTACTGTGACAAACTGGGAATCCAGTGATGAGAGCGTCGCGACAGTCGCAGCTGTCAGCGGCAGCAAAACAGAGGCGATCGTGACCGGCAAAAAGGCCAGCAACACGGCCATCCGGATCACGGCTACCGGTACATTGGCAAATGGCAGATCCCATTCGGAGTATTTCACGGTTTATGTGCGGGACGCATATACCCTCACGCTGGCGCTCAGCAACAGTAATATCAACGGCACGGTTGCGCTGAATCAGGGCGACACCAGAACGCTCACCGCGACTGTCACGGTCGGCAGCAGCGGCGTGAGCGCAGGCAATCTGGCAAACTGCGAAGTTCATTTCACCAGCGATAACGATGCCATCTCGGTTACTCCTGCCAGCGCGAAGGTCACCGCAAGCACGGTCGGCAACTACACGACCTATAAGGTTGAAGCGACTGTCAAAGCAGAGAAGGTCGGCGGCGCAACGCTGACGGCGCAGGTCTGGTATCAGGGTAAAGATGGCATGAAGCCGTCCACGTCCGCGACTGCGACCAAGACCATCGGCTTCAGAGTCAGCGGCGCGGCGACGATCTCGGTCACGCTTCCGACCGCCCAGCAGGTATTGTCGCTGGAGGCAGGCGGCACGTCTGCCACGCTGCAGCCGAAGGTGACCGGCTATTCCGGCACAGCCCAGCCGAAGCTGCTGTATCTGTATGACACCAAGGATAACAACCTGTATGTCCGCCCCAACGCTTCGACGACCTCTGCGACCGTCGAGCCGTACAAGGCCTGCGACGCGACGAATATCTATATCTGCATTGAAAGCTATAATATCGGCAAGACATATAATGATGTCAAGGATGACCCGGAGCATTCGATTACCGGTTCTTATGCCGTCTGCACGGTCAGCATCAAGAATAAGGGCATGGCCGTCACCGCGCTGGAGGTCAGGAACGATCAATCCGTGACTGTGACGGACATTGACGGGAAGACGACCACGACCCGCCTGCAGACCCAGCTCGACAGCGGCGCGATGGTCTTCGGCCTGCAGGATTCAAACTATAATCACGATAAGAACGGCACAAATATTAAAAACTCCAACCTGATCTTCACCGAGCTCACACTGACCGCGCGCATCAAGGCGCCCGACACGCTGCTTAACAGTGAAACGGATCGGAAAAATGCGTACTCCCGCATCGAGTGGACAAGTTCCACGCCCACTGTTGCAAAGGTAAGTGAAACGAATTCGGACAAGGATTCGGCGACCGCGAAGATCAAGGCGGTCGCACCCGGCACGGCGACGATCACCGCGAAGGTCGACGGCAATGTCACCGCGACGTATGCGGTCACAGTCTATCAGGGCCGCGCTTTCCGCGTCACAGAAGAGCCGAGCATCGGCGAGACGGTCGGCAAGATGACGGACACCGAGCTCAAAGCTATGTTCGAAAAGGAATCGGCCAAGGTCGAGATTCAGACCAGCATCTACGCTGACGAAGTGATGATCTACGAGCTGCCGGTCAAGACGGCAGAAGTCGTAAACGGCACGAACGGCGGCAAGAAGTTCAAGTATACGCTCAACGGCCTCAAGACGGCTACGAAGGAATTCTTCTACAACAGAGAAGACCCGAACGGCATAGGCGTTACGACGGATAGACAGGTGACCTTCTCCGACATTTCCTTCTCGGAGCAGCCCGCAAACGCGGCCTATAAGATCACGGACACCATTGCCGATCTGGCCATGACAGCGTCGGTTTCGACGGGCAAGATCAAATCCGTGGTCTGGTACATGAACAGCGACCAGACGACCGGCGGTGTGGATAAAGCAATTCAGACAGACAAAATTACCGATAAGCCTACGAACTACCGTTCGGTTCTGTCCAATCTCAAGCAGTACATCACCGGTACCGGAACCTATGTGTTCTACTGCCGTGTCACGACCGACGACGGCAAGTATGCCGAAACACGCAAGGCCATCATCACCATCACCGGTGAGAACCACATCAATATCGTCTTCAAGCCGACCACGGCAAAGGCTGGCGAGACGTTCACCATCACCGGCACGCCGCAGGAGTATGTGAGCGGCAAGCTGACCAATGTGACCGGCAAGACCTATACGATCACATGGTCCTCGAGCGACGAGAACATCGTCAAGCTCTCCAGCAAAACCAGCACCAACAGCAGCCCCTCCATCACCGCGACGGCCAAGGCCGGCGGTCAGGTCACCATCAAGGCTGAAACGACGATCGGCGCGAAAAAGTATGCTGCCGAAGTGAAGTTCACCGTCACTGTCCCCGAGGCGGACACTGTCAGCCTGACGCTCGGCGAGAACGAAACCTACGTCCAGCTCGACGGCAGCAAGCTTGCCGCGGCAGTCAAGACCGCCGCGAAGGTCACACCCAGCACCTTTACCTTTGAGTCCCCGGCCAACGGCACGCTCTATACCTCGAGCGCCATGTCCGGCACGGTCAGCACGACGACCAAGTATTCCGTCAGCGAAGTCAGCAAGATGGTCTACCGTCCGACGAGAACCACCGGCACGCACACCATCAGGTACGCCGCCTATGACGGCAGCGCCCAGATCGCGACCGGCACGATCAATGTCATGACCAGCGCAAGCACGGTCGAATACCATATCTCCGCCAACGAGAAGCAGCAGATGATCGTCAGCGACTTCCAGCGCGTCTACGGTTCCGGTCTGAGCACCGTGACCTTCGGCACGAACTCCGATAACCGCGGCGCACTGTACAAGGGCAGCACGACCAGCTCCGGCAAGGTCGGCAGCGAGGCCTACAGCGTCTCGACCGGCTCGAACCTGCTGAAAAACGTCTACTTCATCGCGGGCAGCACCACGTCGAAGTACACTGTGACCATCCCCTTCACGGCAAACGGCTCGTCCGGTCAGATGAACGGCCAGCTTGTGGTCTATGTCAATGACACCCACACGCTGAACTCCACCGGCGCGTCCTTCCGCTCCATGGGCATCGCGGGTGAGCTGACGCCGGAAAACGCCACCGGCAGCACCTACATCACCATTGACCGCATCGTCGGCGGTAAGCTTTACTCCGCCTACACCAGCATCAAGAGCTGCACCGCGCTGACCAGCAAGGATTTCGGCAGCACGAAGTTCTACTTCTCTGGCTCCGGCAGTCTGGATAACCTCTATATCCTGCCGCTGGCCGACAGCAAGAGCGTCGAGGTCAGCTACACCATCGACGGCAGCACGAAGGGCACGCTGTCCTTCAAGGTCAACCAGCAGACGGCCTCCAGTCAGTTCACGGATGTGAGCGGTTCTTACAAGTGGGCGGCCAACTCGGTCGACTTCATGTACATGAACGACATCATCAAGGGCAACAACACCAAGAACCCGAAGCTCTTCGGGCCGGGCGCCAAGATGACCCGCGCCATGCTCGTCACGGTTCTCTACCGTGCGGCAGGCGAGCCCACCGTTACCGGTATCACCAACAAGTTCACCGACAACAAGCAGGGCCAGTACTACTACAACGCAGTCCTCTGGGCCTCCAACATGGGCATTGTCAACGGCGCGACCGCCACGACCTTCGACCCGAACGGCAATGTCACCCGTGAGCAGATCGCGGCTATCCTGTACCGCTACGAAGGCAGTCCGACCGTGACCGGTTCTCTGAGCGGCTATCCCGATCAGGCGCAGGTCAGCTCCTTTGCCGTCACGGCAATGCAGTGGGCTGTCGGCACCGGCATCATCACCGGCGTCACCTCCGGCGGCAGGACGACCCTCTCCGCAAAGGGCAACGCCACCCGCGCTCAGGTCGCCGTCATGCTCCACCGCTTCCTGACGTTCTAAGCATATCGACCCCTCGCCCCCGGCTCACGCCGGGGGCGTTTTTTGCGCACAAAAAGGCGCCCCTACCAACTGCGTTTGAATTTCGCCGGTTTTCGCGGATAATGGGTAATCTATCCGTCTTAGTATGAAAAATCTCCCCTTGCCGGGCGGCAAGGGGAGGAGATGAGGGCGTTTACCCTTCGAACTGACTGTGGTACAGATTGGCGTAGAAGCCGTTTTTGGTGAGCAGGTCCTCATGGCGGCCCTGTTCGATGATGTGGCCGTCCTTCATAACGAGGATGACGTCCGCTTCGCGGATGGTGGACAGACGGTGGGCGACGACGAAGCTTGTCCGGCCCTGCATCATGGTGTCAAACGCCTGCTGGATATGCGCCTCGGTGCGCGTGTCGATGGAGCTGGTCGCCTCGTCGAGGATGAGCATGGGCGGCAGGCAGAGCATCACGCGCGCAATGCACAGCAGCTGCCGCTGTCCGGCGGACAGCGCGCCGCCCGTGTCGGACA
>OHCN01000661.1_pt1 | contig 13792 bp, 8 predicted proteins | sample 1566761 | NCBI WGS metagenome assembly OHCN01 (sample SAMEA3879568, study PRJEB24766) | human gut metagenome | biome: human-associated habitat; feature: feces | place: USA | collected 1985/1987 | reverse complement strand
TTCATACGCGGCAAGGGTGTAGACACTTTCCGGCAGGGGGAAGAGGTCATACGGGTTGCGCAGTGCCACTACAGTGACCGGTTTTCCGCTGTTCTGGGCCAGTGCTTTGACCATTTCCAGCTGCTGTGGATGCAGATGGCCGTTATAGGTGCCGATCACGATACTGGTGTAGCTTTCGGCGCGGCGCACCCACTCGTAAATTTCATCCTCGCTGGGATCAATGGGGGTGGTAAAGCCGTCCCCACCCAGCGCTTTGGCCATCATAACGGGGAAGCTTTGCTGCACATCGTCCACCACATTGCCCACAAGGCCGGTGCGGTAGACCTGGCAGCCCAGGCACAGTGGGTGTCCGCCCACGTTAGGGCGGCCTGCTTTGGGTACATGCACTTCGGTAATGGTGGCGCGCAGCAGCTTGTTATTCAGCGCAGCGGCCTGGTCAGCGTCAAACGCGGCGGCGGGCACGGCGGCCAGCTTGGCCTTAGCGGCCAGAATGCGGTCCACACTTTCTTCCATCTCTTTGCGGTCCAGTTTGCCGGACTGCAAAGCTTCGGCGGCAGCCTTGGCGGCTTCGCCGGAAAGCAGGGTGGTGTGGGAAAGCAGCACCAGATCCACCCCGGCGTTCATGGCGGCCAGCACGCCGTTGACCGAACCAAAGAACTTCTGCACAGCCTGCATCTCCATGCAGTCGCTGGTGACAAGGCCGGTAAAGCTCATTTCGCCGCGCAGCAGGTCGGTGACGATGCGGCGGGACATGGTGGCGGGCACACCGCTGTCATCCAGCGCGGGGAACAGGATGTGCGCCGTCATGATGGCGGGTACGCCGTTGGCAATGGCAGCGCGGAAGGGAGCCAGCTCCATCCGTTCCAGTTCATCGCGGGGCTTGTCTACACAGGGCAGGGTGAGGTGGCTGTCCAGCGAAGTATCGCCGTGGCCGGGGAAATGTTTGGCCAGGCAGAGCACGCCGCCATCCTGCAGGCCGCGGATCATACCGGCGGCATACTTGGCCACGGTGGCGGGGGTATCGCCATAACTGCGCACCCCGATGATGGGGTTGGCAGGGTTGCAGTTGACATCCACGCTGGGGGCCAGGTTAAAGTTGACGCCCAGACTGCGCAGCTCTTCGCCGGTCAGCTTGCCGGCCAGATAGGTGGTTTCGGGGTCACCGGTGGCGGCCAGCGCCATGGAGCCTGGTACATTGATGCAGCTTTCCGGCAGGCGGGTCACAGCGCCGCCCTCTTGATCAATCATGATAAAAGCGTCGTGGCCGGTTTCGCTGCGGATGAGGGTTTGCAGGTCAGCGCACAGGGTCCGCAGCTGGTCCGCGCTGGCAATGTTTTCGCGGAAAAGGATGATGTTGCCGATCTTATATTCTTTGACCACCTGCACCAGCTCCGGTGTGAGGGCGGTTCCGGGAAAGCCAGTGACAAGGCGCTGGCCGATACGTTCAAGGTCTGTCATGTTTAGGCTCCTTCTGATTATGAGTGAAATTTTTAGTTAGGAGGGAGGAGTTAGAAGTTAGGGCAATACCGCATAATTCTAAGTGCCCATTGCTAATTCCTAATTCGTCCAGCTCCAACCTTGTGATGCCGCAAAACTCCTAACTCCTAACTTATCATTCGTACATTCTCGCAAACGCTGCCCTTTCATCAAACGCTTTTGCCTCGTTCTCCCAGCGTTCCATCAGCGCGTCAAAGTCCGGCCAATCGTGGGCAAGTACATCGCTGCCGGTCAGGCGGTTGATGGGCAGCAGGGCTTTTTCGTCTTCGGGCTGGCGCAGGGCAAAATCGTTGGGGTATATCTCGCGGATGGCATACAGCAGGGCGGTGCCGGTGCGGATGGTGTCATACGCTTTTGTGTCGGTCAGGTGGATGTGTACGCCCTCGCAGCGCCTGCCTGCATGTTTGGAAGCACTGGGCGTAAAGTAAGCCGCGGTAAAAATTACGCCCGGCAGCTTTTTAGCGTTCATCCGGTCAGCCAATGCCGCACCGTTGATGAACGGTGCGCCGATCAATTCGAATGGGGCCGAGGTTCCGCGCCCTTCCGAAATGTTGGTGGCCTCGGTCAGGCAGGTGCCGGGGTAGAGCAGCGCGGTTTCAAAGTTGGGAATGGCCGGGCTGGGCATCATCCAGTACAGCCCTGTTTCGGGAAAGAGCATCTCCCGTTTCCAGCCCAGCACCGGCAGCACATGCAGCTGGCAGCCAATGTGCTGTTCCTCATTGGCAAGGCGGGCAAATTCACCGGGGGTCAGACCGTACCGGGTTGTAAGGGGATAGGCCCCCACAAAGCTTTCAAAACCGGGCTGCAGCAAACCGCCCTCCACCTTGCCGCCCAGGGGATTGATGCGGTCCAGCACTACCAGTTCTTTGCCCGCGGCGGCGCAGTCCCGCATCACATACAGCAGGGTGGAAATGTAAGTATAAAACCGCGCGCCGATATCCTGGATATCATAGATCACGGTATCTACCAGGTCCAGCATCTCCGGCGTCATGTGCTGGGAATCCTTGCGGTACAGGCTGTACACCGGCAGTCTGGTGGCGGGATCGGTGTAGGTTTCCACGGTAGCACCGGCGTCATGGTCGCCGCGTACGCCGTGCTCCGGGCCGAACAGCGCTGTCAGCGGGAACTGCGCGTGGATGGCATCAATGCCGGATGTCAGCATCCGAGTTACGCCGGATGTCGAGGTGATCAGGCCGAGCCGCCGCCCTTTCAGCCAGGGTGCGGCGTCAGCCAGGTGGTCAAGACCATTCAGAACCATGGGGAAACCTCCTGTTGCGGTAAACGCTGTGAAATTTTATATCAGAAAAGCTTACCAAATTGCACGATGCAAAGAATAAACGAGAGAAAAAGATTTTTTGCCCCGCGATATGGCAAAATAATGACTTGATATGTTCATTATATTCGCGTTATAATAAAAAGAAAAGGGGGCTTTAGAAATTTTGTTTCAAAAAAGTTGAGAGTATTTTTGTACAAAATTTCTAAGGCAATACCGCACAATTCTAAGTGCCGATACGGTGAGCGAGGCACGGCAGCTGCTAAGCCAAAAGCGCAGATAATACTGGATGCTGCAAAGGTGAGCGCCGCCAGTGGCGGAAACAGCGAACCGAAGCAGGGGCAGCGGTCGCAGAGTGCGAGGGGCTTTTGCCCCCGAAGCACGATGCGGGTACCGCAACCCGACATTATCGAGCATTTTGGCAACGCAGATGCCGTGCCGCAGCCGCCGAAGCGGTGCTTAAGCCGTAAGGCGGGAATTGTGCGGTGTTGCCCTTGGAATCCAGAAAGGATTCCTGCGGCTCTTTGCCTTACATCCTGCTTGTGTTTGCGAAATGTCCGTCATTTTCCTTGTTTTCAGATACGCCTTGAAAATCAGAGAACCATGAACAAAGAAGGTATATTGTAATGAAAAAAGCATTGTCTTTGATGACTGCCGCTGCCTTGGTCCTGAGCCTGGCTGCCTGCGGTTCCACCGCTTCTTCTGCTGCATCTTCCGAAGCCGCTTCCTCCGAGACCGCTTCCAGCGATGCTGCATCTTCCGAGGCTGCTTCCTCTGAAGCAGCCAGCGAGACTGAAACTGCTGAGCTGTCCACCGTTGAGCCGGGCAAGCTGATCATGTCCACCAACGCAGCCTTCCCCCCGTACGAGATGACCACCGATTCCGGCGAATTTGAGGGCATCGACATTGAGACCGCACAGGCTATTGCTGACAAGCTGGGCCTGGAGCTGCAGATCGATGATATGGACTTTGACGCTGCCCTGCTGGCTGTACAGCAGGGCAAGGCCGATATGGTTATGGCTGGCGTTACCGTTACCGACGAGCGCCAGAACGTGATGGACTTCACTGATTCTTACGCAACCGGCATCCAGTCCATCATCGTCAAGGAAGATTCCGATATTGCCAGCGTGGATGACCTGGCTGGCAAGAAAATCGGCACCCAGCGCGGTACCACCGGCTACCTGTACTGCTCTGACGACTTTGGCGATGAGAACGTTGTTGCTTACGACAACGGCCTGACTGCCGTGCAGATGCTGAACAACGGCCAGGTTGACTGCGTTGTTATTGATAACGCTCCCGCTAAGGAATTTATTGCTGCCAACCCCGGCCTGAAGCTGCTGGACACCGCTTACGTGGAAGAAAGCTACGCAATCGGCGTTGGTAAGGGCAACACCGAACTGAAGGATGCCATCAACACCGCTCTGGAAGAGCTGAAGGCCGACGGCACCCTGCAGGCTATCGTGGACAAGTACATCACTGCTGAATAAAGCAACTTTTTCACAAGTGCCACAGGGAGGTGGCCCACAGGGGCGCCTCCCTTTTGTTGGTAAGACCGTAAAATAAACGCCCGGTGCCCTGGTGCCGGAACACAGGAAAGGTGTGGAATGCGGATGGCCGCACAATACGAAATGCTGACCCAGCTGGCGAAAGCTGGTACAAAGCTGGATTTCGGGCAGGATCTGTTCGTCAAATTCTACCAGGCATTTATTGCCTCAAACCGCTGGCAGCAATACCTCAAAGGGGTCATCCCCACGCTGTATGTAACGGCAATTGCTTTGACGATCGGCGTGGTGCTGGGCAGCGTGGTTGCCCTGGTGCGTGTTGCGCATGACCAGCAGCGCCGCGGCCACCACGACCCGGCTCTTGCCGTTGCCAACGCTGTATGCAAGCTATACGCCACTGTGATCCGCGGCACCCCCATGATGGTGCAGATGCTGATTATGAGCATGGTTATCTTTGCCAACAGCCGCAACTTTACCATGGTCGGCGCGCTGGCACTGGGCATTAACTCCGGTGCGTATGTTTCGGAGATCATCCGCGGCGGTCTGATGGCCGTTGACCCCGGCCAGATGGAAGCCGGCCGCAGCCTGGGCCTGAACTACATGACAACCATGGTGCTGATCGTGATTCCGCAGGCCATCCGCTCGGTGCTGCCTGCCCTGGGCAATGAGTTCATCGTCCTTCTCAAGGATACCTCGCTCATCACCGTTATTGGCGGCAAGGAGCTGTTGTACGCTGCACAGGGCATTATGAACCGTACTTACGAGCCGATGTTCCCGTTGTTCGGCGTGGCGCTGATGTATCTGATTCTGGTTATGATCTTTACCTGGCTGCTTGGCAAACTGGAAGGGAGGCTGGCGAAGAGTGATCGTCGTTAAGGACTTAAAAAAGAACTATAACGGTTTGGATGTGCTCAAGGGCATTGACCTGACCATCAATAAGGGCGATGTTGTCTGCCTGGTTGGGCCTTCCGGCTGCGGCAAGTCCACTTTTCTGCGCTGCCTGACCCGCCTGGAAGAACCGGACGGCGGCACGGTTATGCTGGACGGCAAAGAGATCACCGAACGCGACATTGATGCCACCCGCGCCCAGATGGGCATGGTGTTCCAGCATTTTAACCTGTTCCCCCACCTGACGGTGAAAAAGAACATCACGCTGGCTCCGGTGCGCCTGGGCCGTATGAGCCAGGCTGCTGCCGACAAGCAGGCCATGGAGCTGCTGGAGCGCATTGGCCTGGCCGATAAGGCGGATGTTTACCCCAACATGCTTTCCGGCGGCCAGAAACAGCGCATTGCCATTGTGCGTGCACTGGCCATGAACCCTGAAGTGCTGTTGTTTGACGAACCCACCAGCGCGCTGGACCCCGAAATGGTAGGCGAAGTTCTGGAACTGATGAAAGAACTGGCCCGCGATGGCATGACCATGGTGGTGGTGACCCACGAAATGGGTTTTGCCCGCGAGGTTGCCAACCGTGTGATCTTTATTGATGAGGGTGTTATCAAGGTCGATAAGCCCCCGCAGGAGTTCTTTGAGAACCCCGACAATCCGCGCCTGAAAGCGTTTTTGTCCAAGGTACTGTAAATCAAACTTTTGTCCGCCCCGTTTAGAATGGTGAGAGCTGTTCTGGATGGGGCGGATTTTTTTAGTTAGGAGGGAGGAGTTTTCGGCGGCAATTGTGCGGTGCTGCCTTAGCTTATGTGATTTATGCGATACCCATTAAAGTTTTTCGCCAAGGCCTTTTTCAAAAAGGCCGAAAAACTCCCGTAAGGAATCACTCCAGTTCGAAATCCCCCGGCAGCAGCAGGTCCAGCGCGGCATCAGCATCCGCGACCAGGCGCTTGGACTGGTTCAGGATGGCTTTTTCCAGCGTGTTACGGGCCATGCGTCCGTTGCCATTTTCGGCGGCGTTCTCTGACTGGCGGCGGTCGAAGAATGCCACCAACGGCATCGCACAGGCATCGTCCAGGCGGTACCCCTTGCTTTTGGCAATGCTTTGGGTGATCGCCAAAAGCTCAGCGCCTGTGTAATCCGGGAATTCAATCTGGTTCGGGAAGCGGCTGGCCAGGCCGGAGTTCGCCGTCAGGAACAGCGCCATCTCCTTGCTGTACCCGGCCAGGATCACCACCAGGTCATCGCGGTGGTCCTCAATACCCTTTACCAGGGTGTCAATGGCTTCCAGCCCAAAGCTGTCCTCACCGCCGCGGTACAGGCTGTATGCTTCATCAATGAACAGCACGCCGCCCAAAGCGCTCTGGATCACCTGGTTGGTCAGCGGGGCCGTGTGGCCGACATAGCGGCCCACCAGGTCGGCACGGGTCACTTCCACCAGCTGGCCGCCGCGCAGTGCGCCGATGGCCTTCAGGTACTTGGCCAGTATGCGGGCAATCGTCGTCTTGCCGGTTCCGGGGTTGCCGGTAAAGATCATGTGCATGTTGACCTCGGCGACCTTCAGGCCCTGGGCCTTGCGGCGCTGCTGGGCCTGCACGTTTTTGGCGATGTCACGCACATAGCTCTTGATTTCATCCAGACCGATGATGCCGTCCAGCTCAGCCTCCACCGCGTCCACATCGCCGCGGTACTGCTGGGGCAGCAGCGCCAGCAGGTCAAAGGAGTCGCCGCCGTTCACGGCCATGCACAGCCTGCCGTTCTCCGCCGTCAGCGCGGCGGGCGTGCCGTCGGCGGGCGTCTCGTCGGCATCCAGCACGTACTCGGCAATCGCGCGGTAGACTGTCTCGCAGTAGTCGCGCATAGCCTGCATACCGCTGGTCTTGCCGTACTGCGACGCCAGCAGGTCGCGCACATCTGCGCCCATGGTCAGCGCCAGTCCGCACTGCCTGCGGGTGCGCTGGGCCAGATAATTCAGTTCCCGCGCGGCCACGGCGGCCAGCGCCTCGGGGTTGAACGCCTCGGTGCGGCAGATGTCGCCCGCAACGGCGTCCACAAACTTTGCCCCAAAGTGGTCGGCCAGCGCGGTCTCGCCCTTGTTGGAGTAGAACACAAAATACTTGCCGCCGGCCTGCAGCTCGCCGATGGCACCGGGGGCCAGCGCCGTGCCGACATCCACGAGGATGCCGCGCTGCAAAACGTACCGGCTCGACAATGCCAGCGTGCCGTCCATCGCCAGCGTCGCCAGCATATTCAGGTAGTTGGCGGCGCAGCTCTCGTAATGCTCAAACACCACGATCTCGCCCGGGGCGTGCAGGGCGGCGTAAAGGTCCTGCAAAAACAGCTTTTCCTGTGCGGGGCCGGGGTACAGAGCCAGATCCATCGTTTCAATCAGGGCGCTGTGCAAAAGTCCGCGGCCTGCCATCTCGTCCACAATGCAGGTCAGGGCATAGTGCCGCCCGGTACCGGTGGGGCCGCACAACAGCATGCTGCCGCGGGCATGGGCGGTATCGGCGGTGCCCATCACAAAGGGGCGGCGGAACGCCTTGACCACCTGCCCCACAAAGGCATCCTGCCCCAGCACCTGCTGGCGCACCCGGTCGGCCAGGCCATTAAAGTTTTCCGGGCCGGCTTTTACCGGTTCTGCTGCGGGGGCAGGCTGTGCGGTTTTGCCGCCCAGCAGGCCGTCCTGGCGCAGGCTTTGGGTCAGCTCGCTGCTCATGCGGCGCACACTGTCCGCGGTGGCGGCGCCGGCGCGCTGCACGGCGTTCAGGGCGTCCGCGGCAGATTTCTGGCGTTTTTGGCTTTCGGCCAAAGCGTCCAGCTGGGCCTGCATGGCGTTCAGGCTGTTTTGCGCGGCATCGCGGTCCTGTTTGGTAGCGCTGTGGCGGCCTGTACCGGTCACACTGCGCACCCAGGCATCGTATTGATCTTCCAGGCTCATGGCTTTGCCCTCCGTTATATCAGTCGGCTTTTTTCACGGTAATTTTATAAAAGTTTTTGGTACTGCACCCGGCGCGGCCGCCGCCCGCACACGCGCAGGCGCATGCACAGCTGGAAACACAGGCACACGCACACGCGCAGCTGGAATGGTTGGAGTGATCCGAACCGCCGCTGCGCCGCCCGGCACCACCGCCGCGGGTCTTTCCGCCCCCGGCCTTGAAGTTTGCGGGTGGGGGAACGCGATGGTAGCCTTCTGGCGGGGGCAGATTACGGGCAACATGGATATGGGTGTGCCCGTTGGAATACCAGTACCAGTCGTCGGGGTCATCCTCGCCAAAACCACCGTTCCAGATCCCGTTTGTGCGGGAAATGGAAACCGTGATCAGAGCAATCACGATAATGACCAGAAGGAGTACGAAGAAGAAAACCAGTACCTGGTCACTGTCGTCATAATACATTTCGCTGTCCGTTGCGGCAGCATCGGGGGAGTAGTTTTGTGCTGTATGGGCGGGAACGCTGACATGCACCGTGGCGCTTTCGCCATGGTCCAGCGGGCCAAAGTTCCACACAAGATAGTTGCCGTCCTGGCTGTCGTTATCGGCCTGGATACCGTCCAGCGCCACCCAGCGGATGGTCAGCTCATCCACACACAAATCATCGAACCAGCCGGGGGTAAAGCTGTAGTCGGCGTTGCCGTCTTCGTTCAGCAAAAACAGATGGGACTGGTGTACCTGGAACGCAAAGTGTACGCTGCTCTGTGCGCCGATGGTGGCGGCAATATCCGGCGGGAAGTAGGCGTTGATAAAATCAACCTTGGCAAAGGAACCGCCGTCATCCACGGAACTTACGTTAAGAACTGTATCCGGCGTCAGGTTGACCAGGCTGTCGTTGTGGCTGTTGGGCAGGCCGATGCGCACCCAGGTCAGCGGTTCATCCAGGCTGCCGCCGATCACGTTCCAGTCCAGCTCATAGGTGATATCGGCGGAGCCATCGGCGCGGGTGTCCACTGTTACGGTATAGTGGGTGATCTCATCCATGTCGCCGTCATCCGCATGGGCGGGCAGGGCGGCGGCAACAAACAGCAGCAGAACGGCCAGCATAGCCCACAGCTGCGCGGCAAAGCGTAAAACGGATTGTTTCATCACAAACCTCCCTGTGCGGGAACGGTTGTGCCAAGCTGGCAGATGTGTTCCATTTTCGCACTTTCTTCCCGCACACGGCGGCAGGCGGGGGCATTCCAGATCTTGTGCCAGGGGTCATGCAGGATGTTGCCCAGGCCAGCGCCCTCCCGCAGCCAGCTCTGGCAGGGCAGAACGGTGCCGTCCGGCGCAACGGCCATGTTGGAAAGGCAGGCCCCGCAGCTGGGCACCTGGGTAAAGCCAAGGTCCAACAGTACCGCATCCGGCAGCCAGCCGGGGCTGGTAAAGTTGATCTCCATGTGGTTTTGTTCAGCATAGGCCATCGCGGGGCGCAGCACGGCGGTCAGTGCTTCCGGCGTTAAGCGGGTGGCCTTGCTGGGGTCGGTTTCGGCCCCGCCGGTGGGAATTAGCCCGCTGCAGGTGGCATAGCGCACGCCAAGAGAGTTGGCCAGCGCCAGCGTTGCGGTGTAATCCTGGTTCAGGCTGCACAGCGGGGTGTTGATGCTGACATTCAGCCCCGCCTCCATCGCATTGCGGATGCCGCTGATGGTGTCCGCATAGCCGGGGGCACCCACCAGCGTGTTATGGATCGCTTCATCCGCCGAATATAGGGTGACCTGCACGCTGTCCAGGCTGGCGTCCGCCAGTTCCCGGCAAAGGGCGCTGGTCAGCATGCGGCCGTTGGTGTTCAGCCGGGTAACAAACCACTGTGCGGCATGCACCAGGCTGACCAGGTCATTGCGCATGGTGGGTTCGCCGCCGGTAAAGGTCAGCTGCGGAATGCCCGCCGCGCGGCATTTTTGGATAACAGCCAGCCATTGGTCGGTATCCAGCTCTTTCACCGCGCCAAGGGGCTGGTTGGCGGCGTAACAGTGCAGGCATTTCTGGTTGCAGTGCCAGGCACCGTCCTTTTCCATGGAGCTTACCATCAGGTCCATACGGTGGGGGGCTGCCATATAGCGGGCGTAAGCACCTAGGTCCATCGGCTGCACATGCACGGGCGGTTCCTGCCCGGCGGTCAGCGCGCGGAAGGAGGTCAGCATGGCATTCAAATCCGCGCGGATCTGGTCGGGAGCCGTTTTCGGGTAAACAGCAGCGGCGGTTTCCACAGCCTGGGCGGCAATGCCGGCCCACTGGTCCTCGGTGATCTCCTTGCCCTCAAAAGGCTGCAGGGCGTCCATCAGCCCTGCCAGCAGAATGGCCCAGGAAACGCTGAGCGGCAAAATATCCTGCCCGTTCAAAAGTGCAACAAACGGCACATTGCGCCGTGCTTTTTTGCAAGGGAGCAGGTGAATGCGCAGCACACCGGGGCCCTCCGGGTCCAGGGTGACATGGCGCACAACGCTTAGGTGCTGGTGCAGATAAGAGGACTCTGCACGCGATAAAAACATCATCTAAAACACTCCAAAACAGATTTAGCGGCCAAACACATAAAAGCGGTGCCGCTGCAGTGGTTGACTATTAAATAATTCACCCAAATGTGTTAAAAATAGTACAAAGAGATAATTCTGTCCCATTATATCATGTTAAGCAGGTGAATACAATCTACAACCCCAAAAACCTGACGATGCAAAAACAAAACCCCAGGCAAGCCAGCGGCGCTGCCTGGGGGAAATGTACGGTAATACCAGAGATAAAGCAGGCTGCGGTTCAGCCGCGCTTCATGCGGCCCAGCAGCAAATAATACCCCGCCCAGTCCAGCTTGCCGAACAGGGGGCTCTGCGTGCGCGCAGCTTCGGACAACATCCATAGCAGACGCAAGCTGTTCCAGCGGCAGGGCAGGTAATAGGGGCTGTAACAGTGCTCATGGCGCATTGTATCCAGCAGGCTTTTCAGCCATGGGCTTTGCAGCGCGGTGCGGGCTTTGGCGCGGCGTGCGGGCATGGCGTCGGGGTCCCGCCGCAAAATGTCCGCGGCACCCTCCGCCAAAACCTGCAATTCCGCGCGGTGCAGCGGCAGCATATCCTGCGGCGGGCAGGCAGCAGCGGTGCAGGCGGCGTTCAGCTTGGCAAAATGCTTGGGCCAAATTTCGCAGTAATTGGCGTGGTACTTGGTGGAAAGGGTGCCGGTGCGGCTGCAATCGTAAAAGGTCAGGGCGCTTTCCAGCACAAGGTAGCTGAAATCCGGCTGGCAGCGCCCCAGCAGAGCCAGATAATCCAGCACAAACTGCAAATCTTCGCCAAGGGTATAAGCCTGGTCAAAGGCAAGCTGCCGGGCGTATGTGCGCCGGTAAAGCTTGTTCCACGGCATGGCGATCAGGCAGTCCAGGTGCAGGCGGGCCAGGTCGCTCTGTTGGGCCGGGTGGGCTACTGTGGTTACAGGGGTGGTATCGTCCGGCTGCATGGTGTAGTGCCAGAGCACAAAAGCGTTGGGGGCAGCGGCCTGTGCCGCAAGGGCGGCGGCCAAAGCGCCGGGGCGCAGGGCATCGTCACTGTCCAAAAATACAATATACTCGCCGGTGGCGGCCCGTAGCCCGGCATTGCGCGCGCCGGAAACCCCGCGTTCCCTGCGGTGCAGTACCATCACACGGGGATCCTTTGCTGCGTAAGCGTCACAAATTTCGCCGCTGCGGTCTGGACTTTGATCGTCCACCAAGATCAGCCGCAGCCCGCCCGGCAGCTGCTGGGTCAGCACACTTTCGATGCAGCGGGGCAGGGTGGCTTCCGCCTTGTATACCGGAACGATCACACAGATGACGGGCTGTTCCATAGGTGACCTCCAAAATCGTACACAATGCGTACAAAATCATCATAAAAGCGTGCAGAAGAATAGCGCTGTGCCGTCTTTGCACCGGCGGTGCTCATCTGGGCGCGCAGATCCGGGTGTTCGTACAGCATGCGGATGGCAAAGCTCAGCTGCCCGGCTACATTGCCGTCACGGTCCACCAGCACGGCCTGGCTGCCGTCCAGATATTCCGGCATACCGCCGCTGCGGGTGGCAAGCACCGGTCGGCCGCAGCCCATGGCTTCCACCGCCACAAGCCCGGCGGCTTCCTCCACCAAGGTGGGCACGCAGACAAGGTCCGCCAGGCGGTAATATTCCGGCATCGAATCATTGGGCACATAGCCAGTAAAGCGCACCCGGTCGCCAAGGGTCTCGGCCTGCTGTTCCAACTTGCGCAAAAACGGGCTTTGCTGGGTACGGCCAAAAAACGGGCTGCCCACAATCAGCAGCTTGATGTGCGGCTCATGCAGCGCGGCAATGGCCTCCATCAGCTTATGGATGCCCTTGTCCGGGTCGAGCCGCCCACAGTAGAGCACGACGAAATCCTCGTCGGTAAAGCCGAGCTGCGCGCGCAGCGTTTTGGATGCCGGGCCGGGGCAGAAGCGGGCCGTGTCAATGCAGTTGTGCAGAATGTAGGCCCGCTGCGGGTCAAGGGTGCTGGATTGCAGGTAATCCTCGCGGATAAAATCGCTCAGCGCCAGCACGCCGCCGTAGATGTCGTCCATCACGGGGCTGCAGCTGGTCTGGCCGTGCAGGTGGGCCAGGCAACGCCGCTTGCCGAACATTTTGCTGATGGCGCTGCACTGGGTCAGGGTGCCGCCCTCCGCCACAATCAGGTCCGGCGTGGGCAGCTCCAGTGCAAGGGAAAGCTGAACCTTTTGATACCACGGGTCATACGGGGCGGCAACGCCAAAGCAGCGCTCCAGAAACACCATGGGGTAATACCGGCGCACGCCGCGGGGCTTGGCAACGTACAGCATTTTGGTGTGCTGCAGCCCTTGTGCCTGGGCGGCGGCTTCCGGGTCCGGGATGCTGGCGCACAGCAAATCCAGCTTGCCCGCCCGTTCATTTTCACGGATCAGGTGGGTGACAAGGGTTTCCACCGCGCCGCCCTGCACAGCAGGAACCGGCAGCTCCGGCGGCGGAACCAGCAAAATGCGCGGTTTGCGCGGTGTATTCGGCGAGCGCAGCGGCAAAATGGACAACCCCTTTTTTCGTTGGTTTGAAAGTTTGGTGTGGACGGAGGAATAGTTAGGAGGTAGGAGTTAGAAGGTTAATTAGAAATTAGGAATTGGAGATGTTTTGGGGGATGTGCGGAACAGATAAAATATCTGTAGGGCGCGATGCCCTCATCGCGCCGGGGAAAAACGCAAAATGGTTATCGCAAACCTAAAAATTATTTGTAGGGGACGATGCTTGCATCGCCCCATGGCCGTTTGTCCCATATACAATCCTTGAAAAAACGCTATGGCATTATCCAATCCCTATTTTTATTCTTATATTCTATTATATTAAAGTTTATTATATTAAAGTTTTTTCGCCGAAGCCTTTTTTTCAAAAAAGGCTGGAAAGCTCCCGTAAACAATCACTTTGCCGGGCAAAGGCTTTCGGCGGGCATCATGGCCCAGCGGGCGGCGGAAAGCTTTTCGGTCATTTTCATGTGGCGGCAGTTGGGCAGGTAGCTGATCAGCCCCTGCATCAGAAACTGCTCCTTGCTGATGGCCTTGACCAGCTGCGGCTCCGGGTTCTGGCGTACCTTGGCGCACAGGAAAAGATACCGCCGCCAACAGGCAGCATAAGCCGAATCAATCACCGAACGGTCCGCGCCGTT
>OHCN01000658.1_pt1 | contig 13819 bp, 10 predicted proteins | sample 1566761 | NCBI WGS metagenome assembly OHCN01 (sample SAMEA3879568, study PRJEB24766) | human gut metagenome | biome: human-associated habitat; feature: feces | place: USA | collected 1985/1987 | reverse complement strand
TCGTGACAATAGTTCTTTTCCTGTTGAGCTTTAAGTTTTTTAATGTGAGTGTCTTCATCAAATTCATCTGATTTTACCATCCTCTATCATTATTGTGCGGTCAGCCGCCTTTGCAAGCTCCATATTGTGTGTGATCATAATGATTGTCTGGTTGAGCTCACGGTTTGAGGTCTTTAAGAGATGCATAATCTCGTTGCTGGCTTTGGTATCCAGGTTTCCGGTCGGCTCATCCGCGAGGATCAGATCTGGATTATTGATCAGCGCACGACAGATTGCAACTCTCTGTTTTTCTCCGCCGGACACTTCATATGGCTGCTTCTCGAGAAGGTGTGATAAACCAAAGTTTTCGGCATATGCTTCTACATTCTTATAACACTTATCAACCGGTGCCTTGTCCAACACCATCGGCAGCATGATGTTCTCCTTTACAGACAGACTATTTAACAGATAAAAATCCTGAAACACAAATCCAATCTCTCTTCTTCGTATATCCGCCAGTTCATCACTCCATAATTCTGACGCATCCTTTCCCGTAAAGAAAATCTTCCCGGAAGTCGGTTTGTCGATCAAGCCAAGCACTTTTAAAAGTGTTGTCTTACCGCAGCCTGATTTTCCCATGATCCCGACAAATTCCTGTTCTTCAATGGTAAAATCCAGCCCTTTTAAAACTTTAATTTCTTCTTCATCCTGTCTGTTAGAATAGACCATTTTATAATTCCGGACAAGGTTCTCCACTTTCATAACTTCCCGTTTATTCATCTTTTCCTTCCACCTTTCGAATGATAAATCTTCCTAATATCCATGCAAATCCCCACTGTACTGCCAGATACATAAGCCATATCCAGACAGCATGTTTCAGCCATGCAATTCTGACGGCATGCGTATACATCCGAGCATGAAACGTTGCTGCTGTAAAGATACTGGTCACGACTATCGTTATCAGCTCCGGCAGCCAGTAAAAGTAATACAGTTCTCTTTTCAGGAGTGATACTCGTTCTTTCTTTCGCATTCCCATACATTTCAAAAAGTCAGCTCTTGCTTTCTTATCACTCATTTCTGATAACGATTTAATATACATCAGGAAAAGGCCGGAGATGGTCATTGTAAGCAATACGAATGTATTTATGATCAGTTTCATCGTATATTCTGTCTTCAGATCATTGACTGCCGTCTTTTTTGAATACCAGCAATGTACTTCGAAATCGTACTGCGCTTCATATGTATGATTCTTTTCCAGCTTTTTCATTTTCTTTTCAATTGCTTTCTGGTATTTTGGGTCTGCCTGGATCAGTACAAGCTTCGTCGGACCCTGCTTAATTGTGACACCATCTATTCGCAAGGCCTTTTCTTCTATCTTGTCTCCGGTTAATATGTTCGTGTATTTCCACATTCCCTGTGCTTTCTTGAAATATGCATCCGAGAATACAACGATATTTTCCAGTTTTCCCTGACGGAAACATCCAATCAGACTTCCAATTTCTTCCCCTTCTATTGTTCTTTTCGGATATGCTTTGCTTGGCGAATATAAGGTATAATATTCACACGGAAGACCGATATGCAAAAATGGTTTCTTCTTTCCATATGACCAGTCTACAGGCTGTGCCTTCACGGAGCGATCCTGTTGGTGCACCAGATATACCTTCTTTCCATTTCGATCAAGATGCATTGCTTCTTCCTTATACGATGGATCTACATATTTTTTCAATTGTTTGTATGTCGATTCAGAAATCCCGATCTGTTGTCCCTGCGGTCTTTTTCCTTGTTGCACGCCTTCGTTTTGTTCTGTCTTATCTGCATTTGCCACACGCACCATCGGATATTCTATGATTTTTGCCTGATAACCGTTCTTTATCCTATCAAAAATCGCATCATCTCCATCATCTGCAATACAGACAAAATCATACGGATACAGACTTTCCGGCTTCTCTGCAATCGTTACCGAAACTACCTGAAACAGAAAGTAAAACACTGCGCATACGTTCAATATTGTAAGTGCCAGCACATACCTTGCAGTTGTCTTTGATTTATAATACAAATGATTCCGGTTCAGCATCTGTGGCAGATATGCCGGTGTCTTTTTTGCACGTCTCAAATATCCGGCTCCTACAAAACGAATCAGTAAAAATATACCTGCAAAGAATGCAAAGAGCAGATACATACTTTCATGATTTCTCAACTGCCGGTATTCGAATATAGCGATCATACAGATTATGATTCCGGCTGTTATGAATAACTTTGTCCTCCTCTGCGGCATAGGTTCTTTTGCAATGTTTCTGATCGATGCCCTGACCAGATTGAAATCCGATACGATATCCCTGGTCGCCATCAATGCAATTATATACACTGCCAACACCACCAACGTACCTTTCACATAAGTAAGCCACGTCACCTTTGACAGAACAATTCCTTTTGCCAGCATTGAGAAAATCACTTTCCGGAACAGAAACATGATCATATTTCCCAATAGACCGCCGGCAATCAGCGAACACAAAAAAGCGACTACGATCTCTATCCCAATAATCGTATACAACGCTTTTTTTCGAATTCCCAGCGTCACGAATACACTGTAATTCTGCGTCCATTTTTTCATGTAAAATACGAGAACAAACACCATCAAAAAGATGGCACATACCGCCATCGGAAGCATTGCATTCAGCAATATCCTTCCAAGTCCTTCACCCAGCAGGAAATTCTCTGCCCGGTGAGCCTTCGCCATCATCTGATATATTCCAAGTCCTGCAAAGGAGAATGCAGAAACGATTACACCACAGAACAGCAGGAGGCCGTAATCTTTCCAGTCATATTTAAAATTGTGCCAGACCATCTGATAAAAAAGTTTGGTATAATTCCCCGGAAAATATAATCTCCTGCGCTCTTCTTCTTTTTCTTCCCGTTCCTTTTCCGCAAATATTTCTGCTGATTCCTTGGCATCTTTCCATACATCAAGCATTTTTCTGATCAGCACTTCTGCCATAACAAATATCATGATGATTGCAGGAATCAGAATCGTTTTTGTTGAATTATCCGCAAGCATTCCAAATCCGGATTCATTCACCACAATATATACACCTAGAACAACTAACGCAGCGATATTCAGATAATATTCCTTATGCAGCCACTGCGTCACTATATGTAATACAATCACGATCTGAAATACAATAAGCAGTATTAACTGTATCCGGATTATCGTAATATTCCCATCCCAGACAGACACTGCCATCTCCGAAAGTGCTTTTATTCCTTTTGCTTTGATTCGGAAATATGCTGCATATATACTGTAATTTTTCCCTTTCAAAACCACCCACGGAAGCTGAATAAAAATCAAAATCATACCGTACATAATTGTCGATACAATATATCTTCTTTTCTTTGTTTCTTTCATATTCACCTGCCTCCTATCCGTAAATAGTAATCACAACCTCAAACCGATCCTCCTGGCTTTTGCACTGAAACATTCCATTGTATTGTTCTACAATATCCCGGATATTTTTCATTCCATAACCATGTAACACTCCATCCTTTTTTGATACAAAATTTTCATCTGTCTGTATTCCCGTATTTTTAGCCGCATTTACAATCTCGATGTATAAGAGCTGATTCTTCTTTTTCATTTTTATATGTATCCAGCGTTCTCCTTCTTTGATCTGCTCACACGCTTCCAACGCATTATCCAAAAGATTTCCAAAAAGTGAAATGATCTCTCTGTCAGAAAACGGAAGCGTTGTGAATACTTCCGTACTGATCTGCATCTGCGTCTTTTGCTTCTCTGCCTCCTTCTCTTTCTGGTTAAGAATCATATCCAGCATATGGTTTCCTGTCCAGATCTGGTAATTGTAATCCAACATGTCCCGGCTGAGTTCGTTCAGATATTCTTCCAATCCCTTCCAGTCCTGTTCCTGCGTATATTTCTTTAATGCAAGCAAATGATTCTTCATATCATGAACAATCTTCCGGCTCTTTAACATTTCCCTATATTGTTCTTCCATCGCCTTTACTTTCATCTGGAGCATCTTCTTATCCTGCTCTTCCAGTTCAGCTCTGTGCTGTTCTGTCTCAACGTCCCATGCTTCTGCCTGAATATCAAGAAATATCCAGATTCCTATGACAGCCAGAAACAGCATCATATAACAAAACATCGGCATAGAATAAAATTCTGCAAATCCGGTAGATGCTATAGCCATAAAGATGTAAAATGCTGCAAGATAAGTAATCCAAACAAATATATGATAATTTGTTGATTGATTCCCGTTTTTTATGCACTGGTATAATTCATACAATTCTATACTCTGAAGCAAAATCAGGAATATTAACATCAGTAAAAATATAAACGCAACTACCTGTGAATGTTTCCATTTCCACATATGCTGTTTTAAAAATGTATGATTATACATCTTGATGTAATTATTTTCCTGAAAAGTCTTAATTACATACATGTGAATCGTATTCCATTTTCTATTTATGCGCATCCACGGGAAGAAACAGTACACTTGCAATAAAATCCCCATAAAAGTATCTACTTTTCTCTTTTTTGTCCATCCATTCATTTTATCGGTCTCCATCTTATTTTCACATGAAATCTTTATAGTTATTGTACCATGCCTTTTCTTCTTCCGCCTTATAATGGCCATGAATAGCGGGTTTTCTGACCATGAAATTTTAAAAATATGGATCTACCGTGGTAATTACACACAGAAAAACCGCATGTTTTCTTTCATCCCCTGCTATACGAAGAACGGTCAGACATGTCTTGATAAACATATCTGACCGTTCTTATAATATGACCATGCATTAGTATAAAGCTGCTACCCACAGAACCTGCCACTAACAATTTCTTACAGATACTTTTCGTTCTGTATCTTTTTCATAATATTCTTTAATTCTGAAATATCGATCTCTAACATTTCTGAAATTTGCTCAATCGAAAATTTATCAGACAATTTTTCTAAGAGTTCTCTTTTTCCTCTTAATCGTCCAATTTTCTCGCCTTCTATTCTTCCCTCAGTAATTCCCTCCTGCTTTATCATTATCTGTTCTTCCCATGTCTGCATATACTTCACCTCTGTCTTTTCACTTGCTTTGATCTGACAAACTCGTCTATGCATCTCTTGAATCCGCTTACTTTTACACTTCCCTGATACTTCATCCGTACTACGTTCCATATACTTCAACAATTCTATCAATTCTGGTGACACCAGCTCGGGATGTTTGCCCCTGGTATTCAGAAGTATGATATCCAACATCGTCTTTACATTTTCCGGATCATCCATCGCTTCATCGAACAGAAATTTATCCAGCAAGTTTAATTCTTTTAATGATTTTCTTTGGTTCATAAGCAGTTCTCCTCTCTTGTACAGATATAATACCTGCAAAGAAGAACTGTTTAGCTTTATGCATATGATAACACAGAATTTATATATATACCAGTATATACCGTTATCTTCTTTTATCAGACATGTATTTATCTGTTTTTTATGATTTTCATCTTGGATTCTTACCCGATTGTTTGGGCTTGAAGTAAATGAATTGGTAAATATAGATGCGTTGCAGATATTAGAATTCATCTGCGTGTTGATAGGATAACATGCTCTATTCATGCTTTCAATATATATTTTAGAAATGCTCAATTTTTGTAAATCTTCTACAAATTATCCCCGGGCAATTTTACTCCACAGACATATATTATATTGTAGACACATATATGAAAGGAAGGTTAAAAATATGGCTCAATTTACGAACCAGGCACAACTCCGTTACGGAAATTCTGTTACTAATTCAAATATTGCCGTCGGTGAGATTCTCGAAGTATTGTCAATCTCGAAAACTGCAGTAAAAAATACCTATCATCCGGGAGGTACCGTCACTTATATTATAAGTATTGTTAACTCCGGTACCACTCCTATTACAGGACTTACACTCACAGATGACCTTGGTGCGTATGCATTTTCTACTACTTCACTGACACCGTTAACGTATCTGGATAACACGGTAAAATACTATACAAACGGAACGTTACAGGCTGCACCTGCTGTAACCGCAGGTCCTCCGCTTGTCTTCTCTGGATTAACTGTTCCCGCAAATGGCAATCTGACACTGGTCTATGAAACAGCTGTAAATCAATACGCTCCTCTCACCAATGAATCATTCATTACCAACACGGTTACTGCAAGTGGAGACGGCATTACTTCTATCACCGCTAAGGAAACGGTAAATGCAGAAGCCTTGCCGCTCTTAGGTATCACAAAATCTATCAGTCCGGTACCTGTTACTGAAAACGGAAGCCTGACCTACACGTTCCTGATTCAGAATGAAGGAAACGTTCCTGCAAATGAAGCCACGGCCGTAATCGTTACCGATACGTTTAATCCAATACTTTCTAATCTGACTGTCACCTTTAACGGAAGCACATGGACAGAAGGTGAAGACTACACTTATGATAAAACTACCGGTACTTTTGCTACCGGTGCCGGAAAAGTTACTGTTCCTGCAGCAACATTTACCGTCAACGAGACTACCGGTGAATGGAGTTCTAATCCGGGATTCAGCACTCTGACAATTACCGGAACAGTATAACCATAAAGAAATGGCAGAAGAGACCATCCGAATAATGTCAGATGGTCTCTCTCGTTGCGATTATTTTCCGATTTAATCCTCTGTATCATATTGTTCCTCAATGATATGTTTCACCTCTGAAACATCCATATCCAATACATCTGCAATTTCCTCAATGGACATCTTATGATTCATTTTTCTGAGCAATTCTCTTTTTTCTTTTTGTCTTTCCAGCAATTTTTCTTCCCATGCCTGCATATACTTCACCTCTGTTTTTTCACTTGCTTTAATCCGACAAACTCGTCTATGCATCTTTTGAATCCGTTCACTTTTACACTGTTCTGACACTTCATCTGTACTGTGTTCCATATACTTCAAAAGTTCTATCAGTTCTTGGGATACCAACTCTGGATGTTTGCCCTTGGTGTTCAGGAATATCCTTGTTGCACCATCATCCAGCTTTAGTTCCGGAACCTCCTCACATCTCATCTGAAATGTATAACGATATAAGCCGTATCCGAACAAATCAAATGGCGTAATCATCACAATCAAAACTTCATTCAATAAATTGAAATCAACAACTCCAGGCGGCAGCAGTTTACTGTCAATGATTCCCTGATACAGACGACTCCTTTTCGGAAGATTATGTGTATTCTCTTTTTGTGCCTCCACTTCATATATCACATCATCTTCATCTATAGCATAGACATCCAGCCGGATCTGCCGATTATCCGTAGATGTTCTCTGTTCTTTTTCAGTCTGTGGTGACTGTTTCAGATTTGTATTCTGACTCAGTATGATATCCAACATCGTCTTTACATTTTCAGGGTCATCCATTGCTTCATCGAATAGAAATTTGTCCAACAAGTTTAATTCTTTTAATGATTTTCTTTTGTTCATAAACAGCTCTCCTTTCTTATACAGATATAACTCCTTTAAAAGAAAAACTGCTTATTTTTATGAATATCATAGCATACATTTTATATATATACCAGTATATATGAATAACTTTCTTTATCAGGCATGTATTTATCTGTTTTCTGTGGTTTTCATTTTTGATTAATGCCCGAATATCTGGGCTTGAAGTAAATGAATTGATAAATATAGATACGTTGCAGATGCTAGAATTTATCTGCGTGCCGCTAGAATAATATGCCTGATTTTTATTTTCAATGCAATTTCTAGAAATACTGATTTTTTGTGAACTTTCTACAACTCCTTCATCTTCCCAAGAATCTCCTGATAAAACGCTTCCTGATCCCCGCCATTTCTCATATCTTCCAGAATCATTCCATCTTTCAGAAGAATCAGCCTGCTGCAATAACTTGCCATCTTCGGATCATGTGTTACCATAACAATTGTCTTGCCAAGTTCCCGATTGATATGACTCAGTGTATGGATTACCACATCACCGGACTTAGAGTCGAGGTTTCCGGTCGGCTCATCCGCAAGTATCAGATCCGGATTGTTGATCAATGCTCTGGATATCGCCACTCGCTGCTTTTCGCCTCCGGATAATTCATACGGCTTCTTGTTCATTAGATGTGTAATTCCGAACTGTTCTGCATATTTCTGCGATTCTTCCATACACTCTTTCGCACTCTTCTTATCCAGGATCTTCGGAAGCATGATATTTTCCCTGACGGACAGACTGTCCATCAAATAGAAGTCCTGGAACACGAATCCGATCTTTCTCCGTCGTATGTCCGCAAATTCATCCTTCCACAAATCTTCCGTATCATGTTCTTCAAAGAACAGCTTTCCTCCGGTCTGACGGTCTATCATACCCAATAGTTTCAAAAGTGTCGTTTTTCCACATCCGGATCTTCCCATAATTCCGACAAACTCCTGTCTCTGGATAGAAAAATTTAATCCCTTCAGGACGTGGATCTCTTTCTTCTTTTCACCATCTTCTCCATACTGCACATAATCACGGACCAGATTCTCTGCTCTTAATACGTCTGCCGTTTTTTTATTTTCATTCTTTTCTAATTTTTCATTCATTACAAATCTGCTCCCTTTTCAATCTTTTTCACAATCGTATCTTCCAGCCACTTCAGATTCAGCCACTGTAATATGAAATATATAATCCAGAGTACACCTGCATTTATCACATAATTCTTCACATCATTCAGATGATAATCCCTGAGTCCAAATACAATTCCAGAATACAGTACCGTAACTATAACGACAATAACAGATGGGATCGTCACAAACCGGCTGATTTCCTTTTTCTCGATGCAGATCCGTTCCCTGCGATTCATTCCCAGACGGTTCATGAACTGATACCGTTTCCGCATATCCGGCAGTTCCATCTGAACCTTCATATGAAGTAGGAGCATACTGATCACAGATAAAATAATAAGCACAAATCCATTCATCACACATTCAAGGATTCGCTCCATCTGCCGCTTTTTCGCTGCTTCTGTCTTCGTATATGTACTTTTTACAAGCGAATCAAATGACTCATCATATGCATGTTGCTTTGCAAAATCTATTGTCAACTGATCTGCTTTTTTCTGGTATTTTTCCGGTACATTTGCAAGGACAAGTTTCGTCGGCCATTCATGGATATTTTCTTCCAATACCGCATCCGACGTTTTTATTTTTTCTCCCGTATTCATGTCTGTCGTTTTCCAATAGTCTTTTATTTTGTCAAAATATGCATCAGCGAATACAATAAGATTCTCGTATTTTCCCTGTTTGAATGCACCGATCAGACTCGAAGTCTCGGAGCCTGTAATCGTCCGTACCGGATAATAAGTCTGGTGCTCCATTGTATCAAAGCCAAACAATGGCTGTCCGATATGCAGATTCGGATGTATCATCAACTGATAGTGATCAATTGGTTTCGCCTTTGTTCCCTGATCTTGCTGATACACGACATAAATTTTCTTTCCGTTCTTGTCAAGATTCAGATGCTTTTTCGGTTTTTCTCCGACTGCCTTCTTTAACTTTCGATAACTGCTCTCTGATATACCGATATTCTGGCCTTGCTGCCAGACAAGATCAAATGGTCCTTCCAGACGTTCTGTATTATCAATCGTTGTTGCCCGGACCATCGGAATACTGGTCACTTCTGCTTTGCATTCTTGCTTAAGCTTTTCGATAATCCCTGTATCATTACTATTCGCAAGCCATACATAGTCGTATGGGTACAGCGTATCCGTCTTATCTGCGATTCTGTTAGATACAACTTTTACCAAGAAAAAGGACATCACACATACATGTATCACAATCATAAGTGTCAGATACTTTACAGTTGTCTGGTATCTGTGTCGTATCATATGTTCTTCCGGAAGGGTTCGCAGGTATTGATCCATAGACGTTTCTTTTTTACGCAGGATCATGGCACCTATATTATACAGAAAAACATACAAACACAGGAAGAACCCACACAAAAGAAAGATACTCTCTGAAAATCTTCTCTGTGTATACAGATACAGGACGATTACTCCCAGCAGCCCGCTGATCAACGCCCCTGCTTTTCTATATATTCCCGGAATCTTCTCACCTTTCACCGCTGCATTTCTGGCATCGGCGGAACGTTCTCCTGCATGGATATCCCCAGAGATACCAAAAGCAAACAAACAGATAACAGCTATCACGATTGCCGTGATCAGATACACCTTCCACGATACCTCTGATTTCATATCGATTTTAGGAAAATGCTGTATAACAGCGGCATATATTCCAAACAAAATGGCTCTTCCAATCACAAATGCCGTCACCAGTGCCACCGCAAATCCGGCAAGTAATTCTCCGATCCAGGACCAGAACACGGCATTGCTCCGCATGCCAAGTGTCCGGAAAATCCCATCATCCGCCATCCGTTTTTTCCGGTAGAATACCATGACAACCGTAATCAAAAACAATGATATCAGTACGATCACGATCAGGCAGTCCTTCATAATCTCAGTCAGCCCAAGCCCTAGTAATTCATTATCATATCCATAGCTTCCGGAAAATGCCTCTCTCATTCCAAATCCAATGAACAGAAATGCTGCCGATAACAGAACCGATACAAATAAAAAAGAAAAATCTCTCCAGTGATATTTAAAATTCTCCCACAGCACATGGTAATAAAGCTTCGAATATTTCCCTGGAAAATATAATCTTCTTTTCCGTTCCTGTTTATAATGCTTATCATTTTCCTGAGTTTTCAGGATCTGTTCACCGGATTCTTCCCATTCTTCCATGGATTTATGCATCAGTAACCGTATCCCCGTCCATATCGGAAATACTGCCAGATACCCAAGTAGATACATCGGGAACACCTGTATCGTACCCGCACTGCTCCATGAACTGTTAAGTCCAATCTCGGCCACTACCGACAGCATTGCAAATAATCCGATAAGTTCTATGATAGATAAAAATTTTATTTCCCATCCCTTGATGTTACAGATAAGCCGTATTGTTTCGATTACTTCAAGAACGACATACAGCATAACACATACCGTGAATGTTTTTGCCAGTGTATGAATATCCAGTGGTAATGCATCTGCTGCTCCGTCTAAAAACGTCGTGTTATATGTATCTGCACAACTGTGATTTCTCAACACAGCAATTACATACATAATAAAATTCTTCCGTTCTCCCGTTATATTCATCCACGGAAACAGAAAATATATCTGAAGTATGATCCCCAGAATAATATTCATCCGTCTCTTTTTCTCTTCCATTCTCATTCCTCTTCCGCCCCTCTTATATCATATATCGAGATGATACAGACCAGATACTCCCCGTAAATTTTATATCGGAATATGCCGTCATATTTTCTGACAATATCCTGTATGTTCTTCATTCCATATCCATGAAGTATCTCATCTTCTTTTACTGATACAAATTCTTTCTGATTCTGCACCGGCATTTCTTTAATTGCATTTGAGGCCTCAATATATAATAAATGATTCTTCTTTTTTATCTTAATTTTTATCCAGCGCTTTTTATCTTGGATCCGTTCACAGGCTTCCAGCGCATTATCTAGAACGTTTCCAAAAAGTGAAATAATCTCCCTGTCTGAAAACGGAAGGGTTGCAAATACTTCTGTCTCAATCTGCATATCCGTCTCTTTCTCTTTTGCATCTTTCGTCTTTTGATTGAGGATCATATCCAGCATGCGGTTACCCGTCCAGATCTGATAGCTGTCATCCAGCATATCATCACTTAATTCATTCAGATACTGGTGCAGTCCTTCCCAGTCTCTCTCCTGATCGTATTTTTTCAATGCAAGCAGGTGATTTTTCATATCATGTACAACCTTCCGGCTCTTTAACATTTCCTGATATTTTTCTTCCAGCGCTTTCACTTTTACCTGCAGCAACTGTTCGTCCCGCTCTTTCAGTTCTGTCTTATGCTTTGCTATCTCCGTATCCCATGCAGCCGCCTCGATATCCAGAAACATCCAGATTCCAATAATACCTATGAATATCACCATATACATATAGATTCTAAGCTTGAACAGCGCACTGTCATCCAGATAGATGTATGAAGCATCAAGATATAAGAAAAAAAGAACGATGGCAAGAACCCAGACATACCTGTGTATATCAAACGTTTTGATCCCTTTCATATGTCTGTACAATTGCCATAGTTCGATCATCTGCATCACAATCATAAATGCTATGATCATGGTAAATGTCACTGCCGCAAAACCGGAATATTTCCATAAGATTGGATGCCCAGATAAGAAAATATAATTATATGCCTTGATGCAGCTTTCTTTCCGGAATATCTCGATCAGATACACGTGAATCGTGTGATACCCTCCGTCTATACGGATCCATGGAAAGAAGAAATATATTTGCAACAGAATCCCCATACAAACATCTGCTTTTCGCTTTCTCATCCATTCTTTCATTCTACATTTCTCCAATATTCCATGATCCGTGTCTTCACATCCTGAATAGTCTCTGCCCCTGCCTGAATCTTAATCCCGTCTTCTAGATAGACTGCATCCGTTGTGATCCTGTCTACATGATCGATATTGATAATATGACTTCTTCCGGCAAATATAAAAGCCGGGCTTTTCAAATCTTCAAAAATCTGATGCAGTGCCAGACGTTCTTTGTATGCGCCATTTACCATTACAAATTCAACATACTTCTGCCCTTTGACCTTACGGATACAGATAATGTCTTTATGATATAATTTTCTCTGGTCCGTCACCCCACCGATCCAGAAGAAATTCTGGCTCTCTTTTTGCTTTTCCTGATAAATTTTCTGTAATACTGCCGGCAAACGTTCTTTCATATCTCTTTTCAAAATATACTGATATGCCTCGAGGACATAACTATCCACTGCAAATTCGGCGTACGATGTCAGGAATACCAGGCAGATATCTTTTTGTTCTGCCTTTAAAATTCTTCCCAGATCGATCCCGCTTTTCCCCGGAAGATCAATATCTGAGATAACTACATCGTAATGCTTCTTAACTTCCAGAAATTCTTCGGCTGTTTTATATATTTCGGTGGTTATATCCTGCACCTTAAGTTTCTCGAACTCCCGGCTAATAAGTCTTTCCACTTCCTGTCTTGTATGTTCTTCATCTTCTATCATTGCTATCTGAAACATTTATATTTTCTCCGTATTTATTCACATAATTATTGCATTCATTGTACCACGATAGTTACAAATATTGTTATAACTGGCCATGAATTCCGGGATTTGTGGCCATGAATTCTTGAAAAAACGTCTGCTGATACAGAAAACTTACCATTGGCAAAGCTCCTTACAGATGTTTTGGCAGCCAAGCAGCTCCTTACGAACACATGGCAACACAAAAGAACTGCTATTTTAAGACTTTACTCCTAAAACAGCAGTTCTTATTTTTTCAATCATTTACTTCTAATATTGTGAACTACCCATTGTCTAAAGCCAATGGGCTTCCTGCTTCGCAGACCTCGTAACCTACTATCTCCACAGGCGTTAATTCGGGCAGTCCCTGCCCTATATTGTTATTTTTATGCTATTTGTCTTAATCCTTCTTCCAGTATATTCTTTGCCGCATTGATATCTCTGTCATGATTTGTTCCACAGACAGGACATATCCATTCCCTTACTGATAGATTTTTCGTCTCTGTATTTTGGTATCCACAGGCTGAACACAGCTGACTACTAGCATAAAATGTATTTATCTTGATATATTTTCTGCCATTCCACTTTGCCTTATATTCTAACTGTCTTGTCAGCTCATACCATGATACATCACTTATAGACTTTGCCAAATGATGATTTTTTACCATGTTTTTTATCTGCAAATCTTCTGAAA
>OHCN01000656.1_pt1 | contig 13824 bp, 17 predicted proteins | sample 1566761 | NCBI WGS metagenome assembly OHCN01 (sample SAMEA3879568, study PRJEB24766) | human gut metagenome | biome: human-associated habitat; feature: feces | place: USA | collected 1985/1987 | reverse complement strand
GTTTTTTCCAGTGGCTTGGCGGTGGGTTCATAGCATAGTATAGTTTAGCATGATAAAGCGTTAAAGATAATGTACGTTTATTGCATAAAAATACACGCTAGATTTTGTATTTTCTAGCGTGTGAATTTTGATTAATTTTTAATACCTTTTAAACACTTTTATATTCATAGTAAATGTCTGGTCTGATACAATTTCATCAGCAAGTGGGCAATACACTGTCGGTGTTAGATTTACAGCATTAGTACCTGCATAATTTGTCATTGTACAACCGACAACTAACGGTATTTGTAGATATCCAGTTAGCATACTATTCCACACATCAATTTGACATTCGTAATTTGGCATATCGTTGACATTATAATTTAGTGTTGTAACAATATTATCCCACCAATAAGGTGTACCATTACCAATCGTAAAAGTTTTATTTGTAGAATATACCAATTCTGCACCTATCTTTTTCCAATTACTCCATTGAGCGCCTTGCTTTTCTCTTGTATAACTAGAAGCACCAGTACCAGCATTTATAATTTCTTGAATTATTTCATCGCTATTTGTACCAATGTTATTTGCTGTTACTCTGATATAAAACGAACCGTATTGTAAAGCCGTTGATGGTAATCCACCGATTGTAACACCACTTTCACTACTAATAGTATATATTCCTGTTTCCGTTAAATTGTTTAATTGTGTATTCGTGAGTATTTCTTTGTATTGGTAATCAAGAGTTGTTGGACTCCATGATTTCCATGTTGTCCCAACATTACATCTACTCCATGTTTTACCAATGTATTGCGGATTGATTGCTTTACTACCGATTTTTGTTACCCTTTCAACATTTACAACTGTACCACCAGCGTACGATATATCATTTGTAATTAATGCAATATCACCAACTTTAAATCCGCTAGGCGCATTTAGCCATTTATCATAATCTTGAAATGTAGCAATCCACATATCACCATTTGCAACCTCTGTACTTGTGTAAAAATAAGTGTTGAAATCAATTGTTGTATCTTTTGGAATATTTGTTACTGAAATATTTGATTTATACCAATTATCCCACGCTTGAATATCTGATTGTGACCTGTAATATATATTTCCATTAGAAATATATAGATTCTGTTGCAATGGGTTATATACACTTGTGTCTGCTGAATGACCAACAATACACCAAAAATTATAACCTGCACCAACACTATCTGGAAAATTAAGAAATCCACTATTTGTAGTTCCAAAATAAATCCCTGTTTCTGTCCAGTTATTTATATCACCAATTGTTTCACTTGTTCCACTATTATATAATTGGTCTACATCAAAAACTTTGTTTACATTGTTAGCAACACTGGATTCAACCATTGCAGGAACATTTGCCACAAGCCATGGTTGGGTTATTGCATTAACTTGTGTTGTCACAGTATTAGGAATTTCGTTTACAACCTCTTGCATAGCATTAATATCGTTGTTTACTCTGGTTTCAAATTGTTCTTGTTGTGTTGTTATTGTTTGTTTGAATGTAGCAATATCATTATTAATAGCTGTTTCAAACTCTTTAACAATATTGCGTATATCAGTTTCAAAAGAGTTAATGTTATTAGTTACATTTTCTTTAAATGAATTAATATCATCAGTAACTTGTGTAACAAAAGCATTGATTTGATTTGTTGTTTCTCCCTCAAATGTGTTAATTTCATTTGTGACAGCTTGACCGAATGTGTTGTAATCTTCAATTAATTTGTTTATTTCTTCTTCAAGTTTATTAATCTTTTCTACATAAGATAAACTCTCATCAAACACACAAGGTAAAACCCTTTGTGTCCAATAGTGAATATTGGGTACTTTTGTAAAATCAATCATTTTAATACACTCCTTACCAAATTCCTAAAAATAGTTCGTCTAAATCGTCAATAATCATCATGTCAATATTTAAAAATGTTTCACGATACATATTTAATAATTCGCTTTCGCTTGCAGTACCATTATTTCCTTTTCTTGTTAATGTAGTGTCCTCATCTAAATTCCTTTCGTCTGTACTTGTTCCGCTTGTTGTAGATTCTGTTTGCGATGTATTTGTTCCTGTATTTGTATTTTTATCTTGACCATCATCTACTGTCGCACTAGTTAAATATTTATCGTTTAATATTTCATTAGGTGTAGTTTGTGCTTGTGCAATATCGGAGAACTTACTTATTTTTCCATAATCTGTTGTATCTGTACTATTGAAATTATTTGTATTATTACCTGTTCCAGACGTGCTAGAAGTTCCCTCACCAGTAGTTTTTGATTTTCTACTAAACACTTCTTCCAAATCAATAGTGGATAATGGGTCTATTTTTAGTTTAGAAGATTCATACATTTGATTGTAATATGGCATTATTTCATTCATTTTTTGATTTAATCTGTTTTTGAATAATGCTTCTGTTTCAAACCCTATTTCACGAAAATAATAATGTTGAATTATTTTGTTATTCAATTGTTCTCTGTATGATTCATCAAATATAGGATAATCTTTTAAGCCTAAATCATAGTTACCCTCAATTAAATACCTAAGTTCAATCGTATATCTGCTCATTTTGAATCACCTCGGCATTATATTCAACTGGCTTTTGTCTTAGTTCAACATCTATGTTTGTTCCATATAGTTTGTTGAATTTTTCGCAAGCCTGTTTACGGCACAACAAACCTGTATCACCACATAATTGTACCAACTGATTGTTTGCATTTACTTCGTCTGTAATTAGTCTTTCCCGTTTGTCTGTATTAGCATTGTTGATACCATACCTTGTTAGAAATTCGTCAAGAACCTTATTAAATAATAAAGTCAAATCATTACCCAAAAATGGTGCGTCTGTTTTTAATACCTTAAATTCGGTGTCATTGAACGTGTCTTTGTATCCGTATATAGCAGGTTCGTTACCATCATATTGCATATAGATATTTTTCAGTGTCAACTTTTTATTGTCAGGACACAACATTAGCAAGGGTGTTTTTTGTACTCTAGTATTTACATCTATGGTTCTTCTGATATCGTATAGCCTAAGAGCATACTCACAGACAATCCCTAAATCTGGCATTTTGGTATAATTGTTGTAAATCAGTGCAACATCTTGTAGTTTGTATGTTTTGTGATAGTCAAGAGAATATGCGTTTATTTCTTCTGGTTCTTGATAAATATTTAATGTATTTGATTCGGAATATCTCAAATTTAACATTCCATACAAATCATCATTTACAAATACTGCTTTCCCATCTTCGAACAAACACAATTCTATAAATCTTTCGTTCATCGATTCGGGTAAATTTTTCCATTCATACCTAGACAATATCAAATTTGCTAGATAAGTATAGTACATCATAAAAGCTGTGTTGTTTTTATACCCACACAAATTAGTATCCCATGGTTTACGTTTTCCCATATTATCACCACCTTAATTATTAGCAACATTAAAGTTTAAGAAGTTTGTTGTATTATGCCATATTCTAACACCACTATTAAATATATTTTTTATTATGTTCATATCATCTTCTGGTACATCTCCATCAATAACTACTTGTGATGTTTCAATATAGTCAAAATTTGAACGGTTATTATAGTTAACAGCTTTAAACTCATTTATAGCATAACCGAATTTATCAAAATAATTGTCTATTTGTTTAAATTGTTCGTAACATACTCTTTGAAACATAACTGTAAAATTTAATTTTTGGTTCATTTGTAGTATATTATTACCATTATAATTACCTTGTGAATAGTTAGGTTGTAATTCCATATCAGCTTTTTTAGCATAAAAACTCCAAATTTGCTCTCCTGTTGATACAAGGTTATTTACAGTGTTATTAATTTGTGTTCCTATTGATGATACTCTATTAGAGATTGCGCCTGCTATTCCAGAGAATTGTCCTTGGGTAGTTCTCGCACTGTCAATTTGACCTGCTGATGAAATATAACTACTCGCTCCACCTGTTGCCGATGATATCATGTTATTGAAACTGGAAACACCTAAATTTATAATTGGTGTCCACTGTTGATATTTTAATGTGTTCTGATTTAATGCAACCCATTTACTAAATGTGTCAGTATACCATGGCAACATCGGATAATTAGTCAACGTCAATCCATTTGTATAATCGCCCTCACGATAATTAGCTGGGTGACAATATGACGAAACAGGTTGTAAAACAGTGTTCCTTACATCAAAAACTATGTCTTCACCCTCTGTTTGAGTGCCATCAAAAAACTCTTGCCTAAATGTTAAACTACTACCACTATTATTAGTTAGTACTAATTTGCAAAAAGGGAATGTATACATTTTATTATTATTAGCATAATGATTAACTGTTGTTCCATGTGTTCCTGTATTTATTTTTGTCATTTTTGGAATCCTGTATCTAACCCAATAGCTTTCCCATGTGTCATTGTATGTATTGTTTGGAGCAGTACCAAGTGGTGTGCCGTCTTGAATTTTAAAAGTTCCGTCTGTTTGGTCATAAAAACATTCTATTGGACATGTATAGATATTTACAATTGATTGAGTTTTTCCTTTATCAATATAGTTTTTAATAAAAGTATTAAAACTTGCTCTATATAAAAAAGGAATATAATATAGCGTTCCAATTACATCATCAATTAAAGCGTTGGGGGAAGAGTGCCATACCTCTCCATTAGCGTCTGGATATTCAGTGCAACATATAATAACTACTAATGATTTATCACTAGAATGAAGTTTTACTAAATCCTTTCGCAATGTTTTTTCCTCAACATATTTTAAATTCGTAAAGCCCTCTGGTTGCAAATTTGCTCCTATTGTATCTTCACTCTTTGGAATATGTTGACGTACTATAAATGAATCATGAAAGTTTAATGCACTTTCCCATGTTTGCCATACATCTGTGCTGAATCTAATTTCTGTTACATTTGCATTAATATATTCAAGTGAATCAACAAAAGCATAGAACCATTTACTACCGAAATTATCATTACGATACATCATATAATTAACATTATATAATGATTCTTTGTTTTTGTTTACACGGATAGCACCGCTCCCTTTAACGTAACTATAACCATTAACATCGGTTAAGTTATAAACAGTTTTACTGATAAAATAATTTGCTCTAGCTTCATCATTACTGCCAAAACTTAACACATTGGTATAATCGCTAAAAGGAACGGAACATAACCGCACCTTTGAATTTGGTGTAAAAGTCATGTTCCGTATCCCCTTTCATAAACTATTGAGCAGGTTTGAATAAAACAGCGTTTGCAAATGGACTATATCCATAAGTTTGCCATACATGGAAGAAGTGTTTTGCACTCATGTTGGCAGGATTTACGAATGTATTGAAATACTTTGTTTTATCCCAAATTTTAATAAATGCTGAATCACACAACATTGCATATGCTGTAATCGGTTTATCCTCTGTTCCACCAAAATCATCGACAACAATTGTTCTACCCATAAATTCAACTTTAGACAGATTAAAAGCGGTTGCCAAACTATCTACATCAATACTTGCCATTACTTCAGGGGTTGCAATCAAAACTTGTTGCTCTTTAGGTGTAAAGGTTTTGAATTTTTTAGTATCGCTTGTTGCCATTTTGTTATAAGCATTATATTCAGTAGAGAAAAAAGTAAATTTATCTGATAATGTTTTGACAGCCTTAACAAATGCATTTGCAGTTGCGGAATCAGTAGGCATTGCAAGATTTGTTGTAGTTAAATGTCCGTCATTAATAGCAGTTGAAATAGTACCCTTTGTCCATTCGTACTCTGCAACTTCATTAGAGCGATAAAGGTTATCAACAATTCTGCTAACAAGCGTACCAAAGTTATCCCAACTAGAAAATGCCATTTGCAATTCACTTTCAATATTTGTAACTTCAAAATCTTTTTGACGATTTACCCTATAATAAGCAACTTTCAAATCTGGTGCTTCATTTGTCAAAAGTCTACTACCGCTTACATCGTAATCTTTTTCTGTCTGCAAATTAATAGCAATCTCTCTCACATCACTACCTAAAATAGAATCACCACGTTTGAACATTGAAAGTGGGTTTTTATAACTTCTGTATTCAACATAAGTCATTCCAATTAGGTTAAATAAGGTAGTGTAAAAAGCATTAGCCAATTCACTCCACTGCAAAATCGGTTTTCCTACATCTTGAATATTAGTTGCGGTTGCTTGTGGAATACTCGCCCTTAACGTTGGTGACATATTCTCAACTACTGTATTTACTACTTCCGCACCATTCTCTAAATTAACTCCCATAAAAATCACTCCTAATCAAATTTAATAAAATCTTTAATATTTCTAGGTTTATCTTCTTCGGGTTCTGGTTCTGGTTCTTTTTCAAATCTAGAAACAAACCCTTTTGACAATAGCAAATTGCTATTAGCGTCTTTTAATTTTGAATTATAGTCTTGCAAATCCTTTATTTGTTGCTCTTGTTGTGTGTTTACTCCTTGTAACGATTTTACACTTGTCATTAAATCATTTAGTTCAACACTTATGTTTTCGTTGTTTGTAGTCTTTTCTGCAATGGTTTGGAATAATTCGTCGATTGTCATTACTTAATCACCTCTAAATATTTTTTATCAATTGCAGATGTTGTAATTCCATCTCTGCCTATTACGATACGGTTCTTTCTAATTTTCCCAATACTTAATACTTCGTAGTATTCATAATATTGTTTGAATTTTTTATTTGTTCCATATATAATAGGTTTAAGAACCTTAACAACACTGCCAACTTTTAACTCTTTTTTTATTCCATACATTTTTCCTATAATATTTGGATAATCCTTATAAGCATAATTATAATCTAAGTTTTCGTTTCTGTCAACCTTAAATTGACGTATTCCATGAGGAATTATTTTTTGCAAATCTTCATCTTTTTTCTTTGTCCAATCGGCAAGCCACTTATCAAATCTTGTTAATCTTTGCAAATCCAACTTAGATTTAAAATAACTTGTACTTGCATAAATCACAGCATAATATCCTGCTTTTTCGATTTTGTCGCAAAAGGCTATACAAATATCTGTGCGCTGTGCAATCGTTAGCTTGTCAAGTTTTTTATCCTCAATATCAAATGCAATAGGATACATTGGTCTATGCCCTTGATTTGATATTTTGTCAACAATTGATAAACAAAAATCTGCTTCTGCTTCTGCCATTTTAGTATCAAGAGCATATGTATAATGATAAAATCCAAACGGTATTTTTGCCTTGATACATTTTTTGGCATTGTTATAAACTTGTTTGTCTTCTTGCTTGTCCTTGTTAATGCTTCCATAACCTGTCCGAATCATAACAAATTCAAAATCGTCTAATCGACTACTCTTGAAATCTCCGTTATGTTCGGATAAATCAATCCCCAATCTTTGCATTTTCATCTTCCTCTTTTCCTTTTAATATATCAATAGCATTTGTGATAACTTTAGGAATTTTTACACCGATTAATCCTAAGTTTTCAATAATGCTAATGACTTCGTTTGTAATGAATGAAATTATAACAACATTTCTAATATAATTTGTTTTTAACACATAGTCTAACATATTAGCGACTATCACACAAATTATAATACAAACTTTTTTAATCAAACCTTTGAATCCAATTTCAGATGATAAACCGCCTGATTCTGTTTTCTTTGATTTTTTAAATACACCTGATAATATTAATCCTGTTATGTAATCAGTACACATAAATATTAATAGAATTATGAAAGGCATTGTTATGTCACCTACCAGATATAAAATTGCACTGCTTACACAAGCACAACAAAAACAAAAAATATCTTTCATCTTATCAACTCCTGTACATCAATCGGACAAAATCCTTTATTAGCTTGTTTACAATAAATACAATATTCTGCGATTCTTCTACTAGTTGTTAATGGTAATTCAAATATTTTATGAATGAAAGTTCCTACTTCCTTTATTGTGAATCCCATTTCATAATAATGATTAGAATAATTATACATTCTTCTGTTTATTACCATTTTGATATCACACTTTCATAAACTTTTTTAATTTGCAAATCTTCAAAGTAAACTCTACCATAACGATACATTTTTCCTAAATTTTCAAGCTGAAATATTCCACGTACATTTTTAGTAAAAATTGTTGCGCCTTTTAAGTCTGTATTACTTAATGCGAATTTAATTGAATTTGTTCCATTACAACTATATTTATTTGTTATAAAATAATAACCACTTTCGTTATCAAACCAAACACCTACTTGTAACCCGTCAAGAATCATATCAAACTTGTATCTAGCATTTGAAGTTTTTTCTGCAATAAAGTCATAGCTATCTAATTTAAACTGATTATTTAAAGCAAAGTTTCCGTAATTCGTTTTAGATAATAGTTGACCCGAACGTGTTTGTTTTATCTGCTCCCGATATTTAACGCTGTTTGTTTTCATCGCTATAATATCCTCATTTTTCCATATATTTCCCTCATCAAAATTTATGCCAAAATAAGTGAAATACGGATTAATTACAGAATAAGCATTACTTATAAAAATTACCTTAACACCTCTAAACCTGTCAACGGTACACCAAAAATGTAAAAAATAATCTTCAACTTCATTATTTAAATAATGATATGTTCCCTCTTTCATGGTAAATTCATCAAATATAATTGTACCCACTTTAGGTGTGGCAACACTAGCTTGTACAACAGATTGAGTTAAGGCATGAGCAAATCCCATATACTTACCATTCATATAAAAACATTTATTCTTTTCTGTTATTTCCCATTTTGGGTTATTTATTTTCAACGGTTCAAACAGAGAATTTACTTTTTTTATCTCTGTTTTAAATCTTCTCAAATATATAAATTCCTCACCATATTTCAAATAACGTTTTACAACGTATTCTAATGCGCCATAAGTTTTTCCATTTCCACGTTCACCAACAATAAAGTTAAATAATTTGTTGTGTGATAAAACATCATTTATATTAAAATATTCCATTTTACAAGATTGGGAAAAGTCAATGATATCTAGTACCACCTAGACAATCCATGTTGGCGGTTCTTCACCGTGGTTTCCAACATTGATATATCATGACTTTTTCCCTTTCTCTCCTTTCATTATACTCCTTTTGTTTGAGTTTGTCAACATGAATTTTACTTCACTTTCCTTTAATAGTAAAGTCTGTGGTTTTTAATATCACACCACCCTTGACTTGCTTCGGTTGTAATTTTCCTGAATATACACTACCTATGTTAAACTTTTTGATTGTGAATGACTTTTTTGCTGATTTTGGCAATCCTGCAACTGTTATATTACGTTCTAACTTATTACTGTTAGGTTCTGTTCCATAATCAACATAACATTTTTGACGTAAATATTTACAATATCGTATGTTAAATTCATGCTTCCAAAAACCTAGTTTTGCATTGTCTAACGGTATAAAATCAGGTATAGCACCAATTGCGTGTATGCTATCAGTATCACTGTAGATGTATTTTCCTGTTTCGTGAATTTTCTGAGCCATTCTTATAGTTTCATTTCTTGCCCATGCTGTGATAAATACAGCACATGGAATATAAACAGGTTTCCGTTCTTCTTCCTCTAACTTTTCAAATTTTAATATTCCGTTTTCTAATACTGGTTTTTTACTTCTTCCTTTTGGTGATGTTCCAAACTTTCCGTATAATGAATTTAACAAAAGTTTAGCTATTAGTGTCATTCCTTTGTTTCCTTGTAGCTTACTTTCTACCTTAACCTTACTCCATTTGTTTATATATTTATCAAACATACCTTTTTGTGCTCTGAATTTCCAACCGTCTATAAACTCAATATTATAAACATCGTAATGTTCATAAAACAAACACAAATCAACATTTGTCAAATATAAATCAGGATATTCAAAACCGCTGTCTGTTATGTATTCGTTCGCTATAAATGATAAATTGTTTTTTAATTGTATAGTTGGAATGTGACCTTTTTTTACAGTAAATTGCGCTCTTAAATGCTGAATATAGAGAGGATAATATCTATCATATTCATATTGACCTTGAAAAAATACTGGTTGTGAATACGGCAAAGGTTTCATTAACATAACACTAGGATAAAGACTATTATAGTCTATAACAAATCCATTTTCTTTTATTAATTTTCCTGCAAATTTTGGATTTAAATACGTAAAACCACCTCTATATGCTTTCCTTATATCTGAATCAATATTAACATCTAATTGTGGAAAAAATTGTCTGAAATGTTTTTCACCACCTATAATTTGCTTGTAGTTATATAAAGCATTACTACCTTGTGTCATTTTCTTTAGATTTTGTTCAAAGAAATAATCTAATGCTGTTGCAACTATCTTTATATCGTTTAATAAATAACTTTTTTCTTTCTCTGTCATTATATGGTCTTTGCTTCTATATTCGTTATAATCAATTTCTTCTTTTTGAAACGGCATACCGAAAGATTTTGCAATCTGTTCTACTGTTAAATTAATTATTTTTAAACTATCGTATATATCAACCTTTACTTTCTTGTTAACATAAAAAGATATATTGTAATATTTTATATCTTCAGATATCATAGTGGTAAACGTATTCATTTTTAAATCTTGTTTTCCTTTTACCCATGTGTAACCATTTGATAACAGATAATTTAAAATAAAACTACCGTCAAATTTGAGATTGTGAAAATATATTTTTGAATTTTCTTTTAATGTCTTTAAATGTTCAAAAAAGGACTCTATGCTATTACCAAAATTCGCAATTGTATATGGTATATCACATATCCCCCATGCCCATACTCTACAATCATTTTCGTCGGTTATAGTTTCAAAGTCAGCACTAAACAACATCAACCCCAAATCCTTTGACTAGTTCTACAAGTTCAGTTAGTCTTTCGCGTTGTTGTAAAACTGTATAATTTTCGTTTAAAATTAAGTGTAAATCTTCACCAATATTCCTTAGAAAATCAATAAATTTTTCCGCTGGAATTTTTGAAATAACGTCTTTTAAATCTATCGTTTGTATATTTCCATATTCATCTATGTATTCATTTCCTACTTGATATAATGATTTTATAAAATTATCTTTATATAAATTGTTTCTGTATTTACTATAACTAGGAAAACTCCTAAATTGTACAGATTTTAACATTTTTCTAAAATCTGATATTTTATCATATTCACTATATTTTTTGTTAATTGGACGTAATTCATTTCCAATATCGCCACCCATTTGAGCGTATGAAAATTCAGTTCCTTTAAACGGTGTTTTTAGCATAATGTCTAATTCTTTTAATTTTGATTTATTTACAATTTTTACATCTTTGTTATATTCATCTATCGCCCATTTATTCAACGTTATTCCCGATTTGGTTTTTATTGGTTTAATATTTTCAGTTATAAACAATTTGTCTATTGAAGAAGTTAATTTTTTTAAATCTTTCGACGTTAATATTACATCTTTTAATTCACTACGTTTTAGTGAGTCTTTGTATAATGGTTTTAATTCAGGGTATTTTTTAGTTATTCGTTTGACTTTTGCATTATATCTTTTAACTTGTTTACTGATTTCATTTGAAAGCTGATTATTTTTTCCGCTTCTTCTCGGCATAAAATCACCCCACAACACTCTATTTTAAAATTATCAACAATTTTTGAATATAATAATAAATATGCCATTTCATCATTAATATTTAACCCGTAAACCTTTTTATATCTATATTTTAAATTGTATATCACTTTTTTATTGTCGATTTTCTGTTTAAAATAGATTAATTGTTCTGGTGTTGAAAAAAAGAATTTTAAATCATTACTAAACTGATAACTAAAATCATTCATATAATCACCTAAATTTTAAAGGCTAGTGCGGTTCATTACTAGCCTTTATATCATACTACAAACAACACAAGAATATAATTAATAAGTATTACTTAACAACTGGTTCAAATGTCAAAATACTTCTATCACCTTTGGTAATTTGTTTTACTTTAAATTTAATCGGTTTTTCCCAATCGTGCGGATTACCTAGCAACTCAACAATCCGTTTTACTGCTGTAAATACTCCAAACGAAACAGCAACATAACTTTCGCCCTTATCGTCAACTATAATAGTTCTAGGGCAGGTTTGGTAAATATCTTTACCGTTTTCGTCTTTTTCGTCCTGCAAAACGTTTACAGTTTCGATATAAATATCTTTAATTGTAATTTCCATATTTACGAAATCTTTGATTCGGTGGTCTGGTGTATTCGTTGCTTTTAAAACTTTAAGTCTATCTTCCATAGAATCCATTTTAAAAGATGATACCAACATTTGTGAACCGTTATCCAATACATTTTCTTTAATTTGCAATTCGTTACTCATTTTAATACACTCCTTTTAATTATTCGACAACATGAGAATTTGCGATAAATTCATCAAGTGACATTTCCCTTTTTTCTTTTACTTCGTCGGTTTTCATAATTAAACAATTGCTTACAGACTTCAAAAGCTCTTTTCTTGCTTTGTTTTCGTTACTTTCAGTAACGTTGAAAACCTTTTCTTTTGCTTCGCCATTTTCATTGACTAAACACGTAAATTTGTAATAAGTCAATGTTCTTGTAAATTTTACCATTTTGAATACTTCCTTTTCATTTAAATTTGCGAACCGCAACAATGTTTCATGTGAAACATTGTTTCGTATTAATTTTCAAATACTCGTCAGGCGGTTTATTTCATCTTCAATATTATTCAAATGCTTTTCTATTAGTTCTAAATTTGCTATTTCCCACCAATTGCCTACACAATTTTTCATAAAATGAGTTTTAAGTATATCTAATGTATATCTGATTTCGTGAATGTCAATATCAATCATTTTATAACACCTACTTTAATTTTTCCTTTGTCAAGGATACTGTATTTTTTTACTTGTCCGTAAATCCTATCTTTATTAAATTGCAAATAGTTAGTTAAATCAGAATATGTTTTAAACTCTTTTGTAACCTGACGATATCCTTTTTTAAACCGTTCGTCTTTTAACATAATTCTTAATATCATAATTACACCCACTTTCATTTACTGCAACACCCTTTCGGGTGTTTCGTCTTAATTTTCAAAGACTCATCAGGCAGTTTTCATAATTTGTCTAGCAACATATCCGACTTGACGTTTGTATATTTCCCACATTTTAGAATCCGATATTTTATTATTTTCGAATGTTTTATAGCCTGCGTCAATATACATTTCTCTAATATCATCATAATATATTAGCATATTTCCGTATTGTGCAATATTATAATCTGGTTCGTTTGGGTTTTCTTGCATATAATATGCAATTTCTGACAATTCTAAATAATGCATTTGGTTTTCAATTCGATTTAAAACATTGTTCAATTTTACATTTTTACTGTACTTCATTTTTGTTTCCTCTTTTCTTTTTTATTATTCGGTTTAAAACTCAACTGGTTTTTCTCCAAATTTCAACGCATTAATTAACGTAGCAAATCTATTTAATTCATGATATAATTCATCTAAAAAATAAGTATGGATAAAATAATCATTTAAATAAAAATAAATAATTGCTTTACCATTTGGTAGCGTGCTCCCGATTAATTTCACTTTCCGTCCGGTGTCTTCTTCAATTTCGCTAGTTAATTTTTTCAATTCGTACATCTTCATTTTTGTTTCCTCTTTTCGTTTATTTTTTCGTAGCCTAGACTTTATTTTTTCTCTTCCTCTCTTGACTACATTTATAGTATACTCAAAAATTATGAACTCCATATAGTATTTTTGTGAACAATTTGTTAACAATTGTGACCGCAAAATATGAAGTTGACTTCACATGGGAACCCACCGCCAAGCCACTGGAAAAAAC
>OHCN01000651.1_pt1 | contig 13869 bp, 9 predicted proteins | sample 1566761 | NCBI WGS metagenome assembly OHCN01 (sample SAMEA3879568, study PRJEB24766) | human gut metagenome | biome: human-associated habitat; feature: feces | place: USA | collected 1985/1987 | reverse complement strand
TCTCCCCGTCCAGGATTTCGATCTGCTCGCGGCTGGGCAGGCTGCCATAGCAGTAGCGGTCGGCCACGACCATGGCGCCGCAGTCCTCGATGAGCTTCGTGAACGCAGGATCGTCGATCTCACTGCCGGTCACGACCAGGCGCACGCGGAACCACGGCTGCGGGTCCGGTTTGCGGCGCTTGAGCTCGGTGAGCGTCTGCTTGAGATACGGCAGGATCCGCTTGTGCGGGCACACCTGGCTCACGAGCTGGATGACATGGAACTCATAGCCCGTAATGACGGGATTGGCCGCCTTGCGCAGGTCGCCGATCTCGGTGATGATGCGGGAAATTTCGTTGTGGTCTCGGATCGCTTCGAGAATCGCCTGGTCGGAGATGTCGATGCCGTAGACCGCGTGCAGCGGCTCGAGCACCTTCACGCGCAGCTGCTCTTCATAGTGATCGACGGCGAAGTCCTCGTCCGAGAACGGCACGTCCATCATGCTCATGAAAAACTGCGGATTTTTCTCCTTCACAAGGCCGAGGATCTCAAAATGCTCATGCCCGCGGTGCATCATCTGGCACGTCTCGGACGAGAGCAGCGCATCGAGATAGTCATAGCCGCCCTCGATGCCGCGCTCGAGGATGCTGCGGGTGTACGAGCAGATCTTGCTCGACATGTAGTACGTGCCCACGTCGATGCTGCCGGTGTTCGGCGCACGCAGGCGGCTCGAGAAGCAGCCGGGCAGGTTCAGCAACGTTTCCGGCACGAAATAGCAGGTGTAGCCCAGGGCGTGTTCCCCTTCCGCCTTGGCCTGCTGTACCAGCTCGTTGTTGGCCTCCTGCAGCAGATTCTCAAAATAGATCAGATGCTTCAGGTCTTTCATCGTTTGCTTCCACCTCTCACTTTTCATTACGGGTGCGGCAGCTGGTCGGAACACGATCTGGTTCAACCAGCGGCTTCATGAGCCAAAGATAGCATATTTTTTGACAATGTGCAATGGATTTCCAACCATTTTCTGTTTTTCGGTGCTTCGCACAATGAAACTGGTCTGACCACAGCCATTGTATCGCCAACAAATCAGACAGATTTTGCGCTTTTGCAAACAATCATTGACAAGACAGGCCGGCTTATTATACTATTATCTGTCCAATCATGAAATCAAAGGAGCCTCACTTCATGAATGAAATTTACGTCACCGGCCACCGGAACCCGGACACGGACTCCGTGGTGGCCGCCATCTCCTATGCCGCGCTGCGCAACGCCCTCGGTGACCGCGACTATGTGGCCGCACACCTCGGCCACATCAGCGACGAGACGCAGCGTCTGCTCGACCGATTCGGCTTTCGTGCGCCGCGGACGCTGAGCAACGTCCGCACGCAGGTGCGTGACCTGGACTACGACACGCCGCCGGCGCTCAACTCCACCGTCACAATGGACCGCGCCTGGCACATCATGCGCGACCAGAACATCTCGGCCATGCCCATCATCAACGAGGACGGCACGCTCTACGGTATGCTCTCCGCCGGCGATATCGCGGCCTACAGCATGCGCACGATCAGCGACCGGCACGTGGACGCGCTGCCGCTGTTCAACCTCCTGAGCGTCATCGAGGGGCGCATCCTCAACGACGGCGCCGAGCAGGTCGACCGCGTGTCCGGCGTAGTGACGATCGCCCTGCCGCAGAGCTGCGACAACCTGCTCTTCTCCGACCCCGACAGCATCATTCTCTGCGGCAACCAGCCGGATATGATCCGCCGCGCGCTCGACATCGGCGTGCAGTGCATCATCCTCTGCCAGACTGACGTGGATCCGGCGTGGCTGGAGGGTGCGGGCAAGACCTGCATCATCTCCACCCCGCTCGACGCCAGCCGCGTGGCGCGGCTGGTGTATCAGGCGATCCCGATCTCCCGCCCGTGCAACACGGAGGATCTGGTCAGCTTCCACCTCGACGATTACATCGACGACGTGCGTGAGGTCGTGCTCGAGAGCCGCTACCGCTGCTACCCCGTGCTCGACGAGAACGAAAAGGTCGTCGGCACGCTCTCGCGCTATCACCTCCTGCGTCCGCGGCGCAAGCGTGTCGTGCTCGTCGACCACAACGAGCTGGCGCAGGCCGTGCCCGGCCTGGAGCAGGCCGAGATCCTCGAGATCATCGACCACCACCGGCTGGCCGATATCCAGACCGGCGGCCCCATTTACTTCCGGAACGAGCCGGTCGGCTCGACTGCGACGATCATCTCCGAAATGTATCAGGAGCGCGGCCTCATGCCGCCCGCAAAGCTGGCCGGTCTGATCGCGGCGGCCATCGTCGCCGACACGGTCATGTTCAAATCCCCGACGTCCACTGCCGTCGACCGCCGCATGGCCGACCGCATGGCGCGCATCGCCAATATCTCGCTCGACGAGCTGGGCAAGACCATCTTCTCCGCGTCCATCTCCGACGACAAGCCCGCCGACGCGCTGCTGTTCACGGATTTCAAGGATTTCCATATCGCCGATCACGATTTCGGCGTCAGCCAGATCACCTGCGTCGACTCCGAGCGCATGATGCAGCGCAAGGACGAGTTCCTGGCCGTCATGCAGAAGACGATGGAGGAGCGCGGCTATACGCTCATGATCCTCATGCTGACGGACGTGCTGCTGGAGGGCACGCACCTTCTGTATCTCGGCGACGAGGATATCATCACGCAGGCCTTCGGTGTCCAGCTCAAGGATCACACCTGCTTCCTGCCGGGCGTTGTGTCCCGGAAAAAGCAGGTCATCCCAATGCTGACCGCCCTGTGGGGATAACAAAGGAGTTTTTTTATGCGTCTTATTTTCATCCGCCACGGCGAACCCGATTACGAGCACGATTCGCTCACCGAAAAGGGCTGGCGCGAGGCAAAGCTGTTGGCAGCCCGCACAAAGGACTGGCATGTCGATGATTTCTACGTTTCCCCGCTTGGCCGTGCGCGGGATACTGCGTCCTTTACGCTCAAAGCGCACGGAAAGACGGCAGAGATCATGGATTGGCTGCATGAATTTCTGGGCAAGGTGCCGGACGGGGCCGGCGGAACGCGCCTCTGCTGGGATCTGATGCCCGCCGACTGGACGGCGCAGCCGGAGCTGCTGCAGCCCACCGGCTGGGAGGCCGCGCCGCTCTTACAGGGTACGAACGTCAAGGCCGAATACGACCGCGTGACCGCCGGACTGGACGCGCTGCTCGCGTCATACGGCTACACCCGGCACGGCGGATATTATACCTGCCGCGAGACCTGTGAAAAAACCATCGTCTGCTTCTGTCATTTCGGCATCACGGCTGTTCTGCTGGCTCACCTGTGGAACGTCAGCCCGTTTGCCGTGCTGCACGGGGCATTCCTCGCCCCGACGTCCGTAACGGTTCTGAACACGGAGGAGCGCCAGCCCGGCATTGCATACTTCCGCTGCCAGATGATGGGCGATACCTCGCACCTTCTGATAGGCGGAGAACCAGTATCCTATTACGCATCCTACGCAGAGCCGTTTCAGGGCTGAACCGGCTCTGCAGGACCAAAATACCCCCGGCCGTCCGCTTGTAAAGCGGCTGGCCGGGGGCTTGTCTGTTATTCGGCTTTCGGCGGCTGGCCCTCGCCCGACGGCTTTCTGGGGCCTCCGCTGCGGCGTCTGCGGCGGCGGGGCTTGGATTGGCCGTCGGCTGCTTCCGCTTTTTCCGGACGCTCCTGCTTCTGCGGGGCGGGCTTGCGGTCGGGCTTGTCCTGCTGGGGCGGGCGCTCCTTCTTGGGGCGGTCCCTGCGGGGGGCGTCGGTGCGCGGCTGATCCTTTGGCGCGGGCGCGGGTTTTTCCGGGGCGGCAGTCTCCTGCGGGCGTTCGCCTGCGGGCTTCGTGCGGCGGCCGCCGCGCCGGCGGCGGCGATTCGCGCTCTTTCCGGCTTCTTCGCCGGCTGCCTCCGCTGTGTCCGGCGCTTCCGGCTCGATCACGGCGACGGCATCCGGATAGATGACCTCCGGCAGCTCCTCGAAAAACGCCTCCGTCTTCTGCACCGGACGCGGTTTGGAGGAAATGGGCGCAAAATCGCGCGGGATCGGCGGGTCGTTTTTGCGGGCCTTTCCGCTGCGCAGGATGTAGATATCCGTATTTTTATAGCTGCCGATCGTCTCCGGGTGGTCTTCCATGCGGACTCTGACGCTCTGGCGCAGGAGATTGACCTCGACGACCGTCCCGCGTCCGTCGGGCGTGTCGACAAAGGATTCCATCTTCGGCGCGGTCTTGATGAGGTCCTCATAGGCCTCCTGCTCGTATTTCAGGCAGCACATGAGCCTGCCGCACGTGCCGGAGATCTTCGTCGGGTTCAGGCTGAGGTTCTGCGTCTTGGCCATTTTGATGGAAACGGGCTGGAAATCATCGAGGAATTCCTTGCAGCAGAAGGGCCTGCCGCATACGCCGAGTCCGCCGACCATCTTGGCCTTGTCGCGCACGCCGATCTGCCGCAGCTCGATGCGCGTGCGGAAGACGGAGGCCAGATCCTTGACCAGCTCGCGGAAATCGACGCGGCCGTCCGCCGTGAAGAAAAACAGAAGCTTGCTGCCGTCAAAGGCGCATTCCGCCGAGACAAGCTGCATTTCCAGCCCGTGCGCGGCGATCTTCTGCTGGCAGATCTCAAAGGCCTTCTTTTCCTTTTCCTGGTTCTCTGCGTTCGCGCGCTCGTCCTGCTGCGTCGCTACGCGCAGCACCCTGCGCAGCGGCAGCACCAGCTCACGCGGCTTGACCGGGTGGTTGCCGGCAGCGCAGAGGCCGAATTCGTCTCCGCGCGCCGTGTCGATGATGACGTGCGCACCGGCCTGCAGCGTCAGTCCGGCAGGGTCGAAATAATAGGATTTTGCATTATTGCGGAAGCGGATGTCCACCACGGTAACGGCGGCAGGCTCCGCCGGTTGGGCGGGCGCTTCCTCCTTTGCAGGCGCGGCGGCCTGTGCAGGCTGCTGTATATCAGCCGCTGGCTCCTGCACCTGATCTTCCGGTTCTGATGCAGCTGTCTGCTGCTCCAGAACGGTATCGGGGGTCTGTTCTTGCATGGTTCTCTCCAATCTGCCGCAGAGCCTGCGGCAAGGTAAAATTTCAGATTCGGCGCTCAGCGCAGCTTCATCGCAAGATAGCCGGTGACCGCGCCTGCCGACGCATTGGCGGCCAGCGCGTCAATGGCAGCCTGAATGCTGTCGGACGCCTGCAAAAGCTCTGAGCCGGAGCGGCTGGCGACGATCTGCGCGGCGCTTTCCGACGCGGTGTCCAGTCCGCCTCTTTGCGTCAGCGCACCGCAGATGCACGCGCGCAGCTGCTGCAGCGCGGGAAGCAGCTGCTCCCGCTTCGCCTTTTCCATGGGCAGCAGCACGCGCAGCAGCGCCATCCGGTCATGCGCGGCATAGGCCGCGGCAAACTGCCGGACGAACGGCTCGTCCTCCGCATCCTGCAAAAGCGTCAGCGCCTGACCCAGAAAGCCGCCCGCGCGCAGATAGGCCGCGCGCAGAACGCCGTCAGGCTTGTCCGGCGCATTCTGCCGCAGAAACGGCAGCGCCTCATCCTGCGCCACCGGGCCGAGCTGCAGCTCCGCGCAGCGGCTGCGGATGGTCGGCAGCAGCCGCTCCGCGTTGGTCGACAGGATCAGGAACACGCCGTAATCCGGCGGCTCCTCCAGAATCTTCAGCAGCGCGTTCTGCGCGGATTCGTTCATATCCTGCCCGCGCGGGATGATGTAGATCTTGCGCTTTCCCTCGTTCGGGCGGATGAACATATCGCTTCTGGCTGCGCGGATGGGGTCGACGGTCATGGCCTTGTGGTCGGGATCGTCGACGGTGATGATATCCGGGTGGACACCCTCAAGCGCCTTGCGGCAGCCGGAGCAGACGCCGCAGGGGATCTCTCCGCTGCGCCCCTCGCACTGCATTGCCGCCGATAAGATCCGCGTGAGCATATGCTTGCCAGAACCGGCAGGCCCGCAGAGCAGATAGCTGTGCGCCACGCGTCCGCTGGCGAATGCGCCGCTCAGACGCGCCTTGACGGCGTCATTTCCCAGAAAGCCGGTAAAGTCCATGTTCGGTGTTCCTTTCTCGGCCTATACTTCGCCTTATATCATAGTAGTATAACAGATTTTCCGCCGCTTTGCTACTGTTTTTTCTCCACCCGCAAAAACAGGCAGGGAACCGAATCCCTGCCTGCTTGTTCAGCTCTCCATCTGCCGTCCGAGAAAGCCCGCGACGGTCTGCACGAGCCGCTGCTCCGCCTCGCCGAGCGCAGGCGCGCCGTCCTCGCTCAGAAGCAGGACGCAGCCCATTAAGTCGCCCTCTGTCACAATGGGGGCTGCGGCGCCGACGCGGTAGCGGTCGGATGCGTCCGTCGGCCGGACGGGCAGATCGCCGTCCTGATAGCGGTAGCTGCGCCGCAGCTCCATGAGCTGCTCCAGCTCCTGCGAGCAGCGCTTGTCCAGAAGCTCCCGCTTCTGCACGCCATGCACCGCAATGATCGCGTCCCGGTCGCAGACCGCCGCGATATATCCGGTGTTCTTCCCAATCGCTTCACAGATCTGTCCCGCAAATTCCCCCAGATCGCCCATCGGCGAGTATTTCTTAAAGATCACCTCGCCGTCCTTCTCCGTATAAATCTCCAGCGGGTCGCCGCTGCTGATAACACTGACACGGAAAACCTTGTCCTTTCGGTGCGCCGCACCTTGGACAATTTCAGTTTCGTAGGGGTCGATGCCCACATCGACCCGCAGGCGGACAGAGTCGTCCGCCCCTACAAGCTTGGATTCGCTATTTTCCGTGTCCCAATTAAAATTTACGGCGTCCTCCGGGAGCGCGCCGGTCTTGAGCAGGCTGTCGATGTCCGCCTTGAGCTGTACCTCGATGTGATCTTCAAACACCCGAATTTTTTCGATCATCAGATTCAGGTCATTACGGTCAAGTGACGGCTTTTCCAGAATGTCGTGAAATACATCCATTGCCGTTTTCGCCACGCGGTTGATGCGGATGATGGTATTGCGCTTGTCGCTGGCAAATTCGATCTGGTGCTGGATGCCCGCGATACGCTGCGTCAGCTCCGCTTCCAGCTCGTCGTAGGTTTCCTCCAAAAGTGCTTCCTGCTCCGGGTGCTTCATGATGTCGCGGATGCGCTGGCGCTTGGTCGCTTTCAGCTCCTCCTGCTTGTCAAGCAGCAAGGCTTCCAGATTTTCTTCCGTGCGCTTCGTCTCCGCAATGTCGGTCTGTTCTTTCTCCAGATCGGCGTTCAGCCGCTCGAGCATGGTGCCGGAATTGTCACGGACTTTCCGCACATAGTCCTTGACCAGCGCGTCGAGCGTTTCCACGCGGATATGGTGGCTCGTGCACCCCTTGAGTCCACGCCTGTGATACGTTCCGCAGGTATAGGCGGGAGCCAGATCGCTCCGGCTCATGGCGAACATCGGACTGCCGCAGTCGCCGCAGACGAGAAGCCCCGAGTACACGTTGTCGTTGACCTTGACCCCGCGATAGTTATTTGTCGAGCGGCTTTCGCGCAGAGAGCGCACGGTTGCAAATGTGCGGTAGTCGATGATCTCCTGATGGTGGTGCTCAAAGACGCGGTGCTCGCTCTCGTCCAGCTTGCGGTCTGTGCCATTGATTTTCACGCGCGTGAATTTTCCCTGCCGCAGTGTGCCGATATAAAAATCGTTGTCTAAAATCCCCTGTACCGTAACGATCGCCCACGCCGCTTTCGTCTTGCGGCGGACAGGCTCTCCGGCCGCGGCGCGGCGCTCACACTCGGACATCCGCGGCGTGGGCACGTTGTTGTCCGTCAGGTAGTTTGCAATTTTTTTGTAGCCCCAGCCGTCCAAGTAGAGCCTGAAAATCGTCCGGATGACCTCGGCTTCCGTCGGCACGACCTCAAAAACCTGCTGTTTGTTGAGAATGTAGCCATACGGCGCGGCGCAGAGCCAGCGCCCCTCCTCCTGCCGCCGCTTCACGACGCTGCGCACCTTTTTCGACGTGTCCGTGACGGGCATTTCGTTGATTAAGAACTGGAACTGAATTTTGAGCCAGTCGTCGTCATTCGGAAAGTCGATGTTATCGCCGATCGAGATAATACGCACACCCGCATCGCGCAGATCCTCCAGCTCTACCAGTCCGCGCGAGTTGCGGCGCGAAAAGCGGGAGAAATCCTTGACGATGAGAATGTCGTACTTGTGGCTCATCAGCCCCCGGCGCATCTCCTGATACCCCTCGCGCTGCTCGAATGTATAGCCGGAGCGGTCGCGGTCCTCAAAAAATGTCAGAGTGCTGTTTGGAAAGTGCGTTGTTACAAAATCTTCGATGATGGACTTCTGGTTTTCAATCGACACATTGTCGCGGTCGAGTTCTTCATCGACCGAAATGCGGGCATACCCCGCAATGTCAAAGCGTTCTATCATTCGCATTCACCCTTGAGATACTATTCCGTCTGCCGCCAGCTGCCGAGGATTCCTCGGTAGTTGCTTTTCGGCTCATTTCCCATTTGCATTCTCCTCCATCTGCTCCGGCAGCTGCGCCGCGTCCGTTACAATATCCGTGACAAGCTGGCGGAAGCTCTCGGCGTTCTGCGCGGTAACGACAGGCTTGCCTGTTTCGGCTTCCAGCGCTTTTCTCGCCACACCCGCGACATTGCCGCCGCGCTTTTTCCACTCGTCCGTCAGCTCGTTGCGAATGCGGATGGCAAGCAGCCGCTGATGTACCCATTCCTCGGAATAGCCCTTTTTCAGATAGGTTTCCAGCGCACGGTCGATCGCCTGCTCGGGGTCGATGGTCTCCTCAATGCGCTCCCGGCCGACCATCGCCAGCCACGCCTTGAACGGCTCGGCTTTCTTGGAGGGAATGGACTGGATGATGCGCAGAAGCTGCTCCGTGTCGGCAACGTCCGTGAGGCGGTTTTTACCGTCCGCCGCCCGCATTTTCAACTGGTGACAATTCGTCACCAGTTCATTGCCCTCGTCTTTCAGCCGCTGTTTCAGCTTGTTCCAGTATTTTCGCCCGGTATTATAGTCGGGGCTGTCTGTAAGCACGCCGGCAACGTCCACAATGGAAAAATACCATTCCTCCCGTTCTGCGTCCCACGCCACGCGGATCTTCTGGTCCTCAAAAAGCTGAATCTCGTTTTTCATTGGTTCGCCCATTCTCGTCTTCCCCAATCAGCCGCGCTCTTATCACGAATATCTACGGTTTCGTTTTGATATCGTAGATAATATTGTACATCATCAAAATAGAGATTGCAAGACAAAAATGCGCTGTATATCGGGAGGTGCATAAAGAGAAAACGGGGGCGAAGAGAAATTTTCTCTTCGCCCCCAATGTATCCGGCGCTACATGGTCATCTGCTGCGCCTTTTCACGCTGGACTTCCTGCTCCGCCAATCTCTGGCGGTTATAAAGCAGCAGATCCCGCGTCTGTTCATAAAGGTCGCAATTTCCAGACTCAAAAACTGCCACCAGATACTTTTTCTTTTTGTATGTGTCATAGACGCTCTGCAAGCCGGCGCGCAGGACCGGGTCTGACTTTTCTGCATTCGTCAGCCAAATCTCAACCAGCTTCCGCTCGTCCTTGACGGTCATTTCCATAGCCTCACGCTCCTTGTGGATATGATTTCCGCATTTTCCCTGTTTTTATACCAAGCTGACCTCCTGAACGCAAAAAAGCCGGGACTTCTAAAATCCCGGCTTCCTGCGAATATTACATTGTCTGTTCCATTGTGAACCCCTGCTCCTGTTCCGGCTGCGGCAAAAGCAGCGCGATCTGCTCCTGTACACTGATAAAAAGCGTCCGCAGGCTCTGAGCCAACGGACGCTTGAATTTTATGTCGTTGAAAAAGAGCAGTTTCCCGAAATCAGGAAACTGCTCAAGCTATGGATGTGGGCTGCAAAACCCTGTGGATCACAAAGAAAACGATCGTGGCTGGAAGAGTCTCGGTCCTTCCGTATAGAAGATATAGGCAGGACGATACAAGCTGCGGGAATATACCTGCGATTCAGCAAGCGATACCCATCGTAGGTGTGGAGTTGGTCTTCTCTCACAGCAAGTATCACAGCCGCCGGCGGATGGTGTGTCCATCCACCGGCGGCTGTGTGTAGCCCCCTTTGTTGGGGGCTGTTTTTTGCGCATTTCCCAAAAAGTGCTTGCTTTTTTCCGGGAAATACGGTAGACTGAAAAAGTAGATAAGATTCAAAGTTGTACACGCATTATTTTCGTCAAAACGCACAAATTTCGACAACTGAATTCAGCCGGATGAACGAATCAGGAGAGGGCATACCCGTATGCCGCCGAAGGGGAACGCGCAACGAACTCTCAGGCAAAAAAACTGATTCCGGACGGAACTCTGGAAAGCTGCATCCGCAGCACCGAAGAAGCAATCCCGGTCAGCCGGGAGAATCTTTCAGGTTTACGAACAGAGCGCGCCTTCTTTTGGCGCGCTCTGTTTTCTGTTTTTTAAGGAGAAGCATATGATCGTAACAAGAAAAAAGCCCGTGGAGCAGGTGCTTGCGATGCTGCACGGTGTACGCCGCGTCGCGCTGGTCGGCTGCGGGAACTGCGCCGCAGCCTGTCAGACCGGCGGAGAAAAGGAGCTGGAGCAGATGCGACAGCTGCTGCAGGAGCAGGGGATCGAGACAGTCGGTACGGTCTTGCCGGACGAGTGCTGCCATATGCTGCTCGTCAAGCGCGATCTTAAGCCCCTGCGCGACAGCGGCGCGGAGGCCATCGTCTGTCTGGCCTGCGGCGACGGCACACAGACTGTCGCGGCCAATACCGCAGTCCCGGTCTTCCCCGCGAACGACACGCTGTTTCTCGGGCAGATCGAACGTGCTGGCGTTTTCCGTGAGGCCTGCCGGATGTGCGGCGACTGTATGCTCGGCCAGACCGGCGGCATCTGTCCCGTGACGCAGTGCGCAAAATCGCTCGTCCACGGGCCGTGCGGCGGACAGCGGAACGGCCGCTGCGAGGTCAACCCCGAAAACGAATGCGCATGGCTGCGCATTTACCGCAAACTCAAGGAACTGGACCGGCTGGATCTGCTGGAGGCGGACCGGGCGGATAAGGATTATCGAAGCACTGCATACCCGCAGGCGCACAGCCTGCGCGAGATCAGGAAAAAGGGAGGAACACCATGAGCGAACTGAAACGAACCGTACTCTATCAGGCCCATCTGGACGCCGGGGCCACGATGGTCGACTTCGGCGGCTGGGATATGCCCATCCAGTACCCGGACGGCATCGTCGCCGAACATCTCTACTGCCGCAGCCGCTGCGCCATCTTCGACGTGTCCCATATGGGCCGTATCGACGTCGAAGGGCCGGACATGGTCCGGTTTTTGCAGCACGTCCTGTCCAGCAACGTGCAGGCGCTTGACATCAATCAGGCGCAGTACTGCATCATCCCCGACCAGAACGGCTGCGCCATCGACGACGCATATCTCTACCGCTTTGAGGCGGAAAAGTATTTCCTCGTCATCAACGCGGGCAACATCGACAAGGACCTCGCCCACCTGATGCGCGAGGCCGAGCGTTATAACGTCACGCTTACCAACGTCTCCGACCGCTATGCCGCCATCGCCGTGCAGGGCCCGGAGGCCAAAAAGCTGCTCATGACCCTGTCGGGCGGCAAGGCGCTTACGCGGGAAAACGTCAAGAACGCGCTGGGGACGCTCACCATGGAGGACCGTCCCGTCCGCGTTGCCAAGACCGGCTATACCGGAGAACCCATCGGCTATGAACTTTATTGCGAATCAAGGGATGCCCGGTATTTTTGGGACCGTCTGATCGAACTCGGGGCAAGACCCACCGCGCTCGGCGCGCGCGATACGCTGCGCATGGAGGCGTCTCTGCCGCTCTACGGCCATGAGATGGGCGAGTGCGAGTTTGGCGGCGAGATCCCGGTCTATGCTGTGCCGCTGGCCAAATTCGCCGTCTCGTTCGCAGAGGAAAAGGGCGATTTCATTGGCCGCGCCGCGCTGAAGCGGCAGTTCGAGGCGTTCCAGAGGATCATGAACCGCGATTATTCCGCAATTGCAGATCTTCCATACCGCATCCAGCCGGTCTATCTTTCCGGCAAGGGCGTTCTGCGCAAGGGCTTCCCGGTCTACAGCAAGGACGCGTGGGCAGAGGGAAAGCCCGTCGGCTATGTGACCTCCGGCACGATGATCCCCTATTTCAAGACGGAGGGAGAGGGACTGGAAACGGTCATCACCTCCGAGACGGGCAAGCGCTCCATCGGCCTTGCGTATCTCGATTCGCGCATCTGCCAGGACTTTGATCTTGAGATCGACATCCGCGGCAAGCGGCAGCCGGCCAAGGTCGTCGCGTGGCACATCCGGCAGGACGCCGCGCCCTATGTCCGTCCCATCCTGCCCGATCATCCCGCCCCGGCTGCGCCGCACTGTGACGCGCCGTATGCCGAAAAGGCCGCCGCGCTCCTGAAAAAAGCGCAGGAGAACCATCTCTGGCGGCAGCACCGGTGCATCAATCTCATCCCGTCCGAAAACACGCAGTCGCGCGCCGTGCGCCTGCTTTCGGCCTCCGATCCGTCGAACCGCTATGCCGAGCATAAAAAGCAGAAGGCGTTCTATGACGCGGAGATCTTCTATTATCAGGGCACAAACTTCATCGGCGAGGTCGAGGCACTGCTCGTTGAGGAGATGAAGAAGTTCCTCGGCGCATCGCAGGTTGAAACGCGCGTGACCTCCGGCCAGATGTCCAATACAGCCGTCTTCTCCGCGCTCATGGACTTCAAGAACCGCGTCGACCGCAAGCGCACGCCGCAGCGGCTCGGCTGGGTCATGAACAACCATATCGTCCGCGGCGGCCATCTGTCCGCACAGCCCATGGGTGCGCTGCACGACTATATCGCCGTCGATCCCGTCACCGAAAAGCAGATGGTCGTCAATTTCCCCGTCTGCGCCGACGACCCGTACCGCATCGACACGGAGGCGGCAAAGCTGCTGCTTGCGCAGTACCGGCCGGAATTCGTGATCTTCGGCAAGTCCATGGTGCTGTACAAGGAGCCGGTCGCGGAGCTTGTAAGCTTCATCCGCGAGCAGGGCATCCGCACGACCGTCATGTACGACATGGCCCATGTGCTTGGCCTGATCGGCGACCACTTCCAGAAGCCGTTTGAAGAGGGCGCGGAGATCGTCACCGGCTCGACGCACAAGACCTTCTTCGGCCCGCAGCGCGGCGTGATCGGCGTGAATTACAAGCCGGAGGACCTCAAATGGGGCCTCTGGGAGACGATCGAAACGCGCGCCTTCCCCGGCAGCGTCTCCAACCATCACCTCGGAACGCTGCTCGGCCAGCTGATGGCCGCGTATGAAATGAACGCGTTCAAGGATGAATACCAGAGGGCCGTGATCGAGAACGCGAAGAGCTTCGCCGCCAGCCTGAAGGCCGAGGGCCTTGACGTGGCGGGCGACCCGGCCGTGGGCTACACCGAGACGCATCAGGTCATCGTCCGCGTCGGCTACGCCAGAGGCCCGGAGATCGCGAAGCGGCTCGAGGAGAACAACATCATCTGCAACTATCAGGCCACGCCCGACGAGGAGGGCTTCACCGCCTCCGGCGCGCTGCGCATGGGCGTAAACGAAATGACCCGCTTCGGCTTCGGCAGGGAGCAGTTTGCGCACCTTGCGCACCTGATCGCCGACTGCATCCTGCGCAATGCGGACGTCCGGGAGGAAGCCGCCCGCCTGCGCGAGGGCTTCACCGATATGCGCTACTGCTTCTCCGACGCGGAGACGGAAAAGCTCATTTCCGCCCTGGCCGAGGCTACGGGCATCTGAGCGGATAGAGTACACTTTATCAGAAATTTGCCCGCTCAGTGTAGGGGCCGATGCCGGTCACAGCCGTTCGCGACGAAGGAGCGTTAC
>OHCN01000636.1_pt1 | contig 14181 bp, 11 predicted proteins | sample 1566761 | NCBI WGS metagenome assembly OHCN01 (sample SAMEA3879568, study PRJEB24766) | human gut metagenome | biome: human-associated habitat; feature: feces | place: USA | collected 1985/1987 | reverse complement strand
AAACGGCAATAAGCTCACAATCTCGACCACAAAAGAGTATCCGTCGGGCGTTGTTGCAACGGGATCGCGTACCATAGGCGATGACAGCAACCTCGCTTGGTGGAAATGCACAGATTCTTCAATTCAGCTCATAGCCACACCACTTGGCAAGACTAAAACTGTACGCAGTTATCTCAAAGTGCAGACGGTTACACCGTCCTATTACATCTATCTAAAAAAGTCCAGCGCTGACACATCTATGACTAATGGTGATAATCGATACAGCCTTAAGGGTGCTGTGTACACCGTTTACAGCGGCAATACAGCCACGGACGCATCGGGATACGGATACACAAATGTTGCCCTCCAAAACGGACGGTATTCCATCAAGGAAACCACTTCTCCGAAAAACTACTACAAGGACAAAACAACGCATTGGGTAACGATTTCTTACGGAGACGCTGCATTAAATGTATCAGATGTTCCGATACCATTGGAGTATAGTATTAACCTCACGAAGACGAGTGCCAATGTCTCTATCACAAACGGCGACAGTGGATACAGCCTCGCCGGAGCCGTGTATAAAATCTATAACAGTTCGGGTACGGAAGTTGCATCCATCACCACCGATTCGTCGGGCAAGGGCAGCTCGAGCGCGAAGCTCAAAAACGGCACATATACCGCCGCGGAATCCAAAGCGCCTCCGGGGTATGCCTTGGACACGACAAGGCATACTGTTAGGATCAACAATGCTGACGCAACTCTGAATGTCAGCGATGTGCCGCTTATCAAAACGGTGACACTTACAAAAACCAGTGCAGACGTGAGCATCACGAACGGCAACTCGAATTACAGCTTAGCCGGTGCGGTTTATAATGTGTACGTTGCAAACGGTGATCCGAACCATGATTATTCCAAGGATACGGTAGTTGCAACCTTTACAACCGGAGCAAACGGTAAAGCTGTTCTTTCACGTACCTTAAAGCCGAATACGCGCTATGCCATAAAAGAACGCACTGCACCGAAGGGTTATGTACTGGACAAAGAGGTTCATACATTTTTTCTCACCTATGATTCAAACACAATGGATGTTGTAGATGACCCGACAAAGATACGTTTGACTGTGCGAAAAAAAGACTCGGAAACAAACGCAAGTACCGCACAAGGTAACGCTTCTTTGGAAGGAGCGCAGTACAAAATTTCGTATACAAACGGTGGAAAGAAGATTGAAGAAGTCATAACAACAAACGCAGCAGGTTCTGCTACACTTCGTGGCTTGCCCATTGGTGTGACTGTAACTGTACAAGAAATTACAGCCCCAGCAGGATACAAGTTGGATTCTCGTGTGCACACCTACGTTACAACAACCAAAACAGAGAAAATTGAATATGACCTCGAACCCGAAGATTTCACCGAAGACGTATTCAAAGGCAAAATTTCGCTCACAAAGCAGATTGAAATGCTTGGCGCGGATGCACAGCTTGAGCAAGGCGCTGAATATCAGGTGTATCTCAAGAGCGCAGGCAGCTACAATGCAGCAAAGGATACAGAACGAGATTATCTTGTGACCGGGGCAGACGGCAAGTCGATCACCAAAGACCTGCCTTACGGCACATATACGCTGCATCAGATTAAGGGTGTGCCGGGGCGCGAATTTAAAGACATGGATGTTGACGTCCACGAAAACGGTAAAACGTATGAGGTGACGCTCACAAACGAGCTCAAGTATGCGCCGCTCAAAATCGTGAAGACCTCCGAAGACGGCAATGTTGCCGGTTTTACATTCAAGGTCACACGGCTTGCGGATGGGTATAGTAAAACATATACCACCAATGCGGCCGGTGAGATCATTACAGATCAGATGCCTGTATACGTCGATGCAGATGCAACGCAGCTGTATGAGTACAAGGTCGAAGAAATCAACGTGCCGGATAAATATCGCACGCCGGATGCACAGACGATAACACTTACCTATGGGCAGACGGCAGAGGTTAGCTTCTATAACCAAATTGCACGCGGCACGCTTGAAATCCTTAAAGTAGACCACGACGGTGTGACGCCGCTTGAAGGCGCGAAGTTTGAGATTACAGACGATAACGGTAATGTAATTGCAACCAAAACTTCCGGGCCGGACGGAAAAATCAAGGTAGACTCGATCCTTTACGGACAATACCACTGGTCAGAGGTGATGGCTCCGAAGGGTTATGAACTTGATGATACCGTGCATGACTTTGCAATCGAGCACGATGAGCAGATCGTAGAAGTCACGCAGGAAAACACCCCGAGCGTGGGCTCCATTACAGCTAAAAAGGTCGATGCCGATGGCAATGCTATGTCGGGCGTAGAGTTTACGCTTGAATACAGCACTGACGATGGCGCGACATGGGCCCCGGTAGAAGCCAGAGCAGAAGACAGCAAGCCTTCCATCGGCGGTTGCACAAGTGCAGTCGTTGACGGCGCACTTGTAACCGATGAAAACGGCGTCACTACCTTTAATGGGCTTCAGGTCGATAACCAGACCGTGACGATTCTTTATCGCTTAACCGAAACCGGCACGAAATCCGGCAACACATTGCTCGCAGCGCCTTTGTTTATCGGCAGCTTGCCGCAGATGCTCGATGACGGTACAGAAACCGTTGATGTGGTTGTTACAGCGGTCAACAATCAAAGTTTTACATTGCCGTCCTCAGGCGGTAACGGCATGATGGGCGTGCCGGTAGGCATTGCTCTCGCACTGATTTCCGCGTCCTGCATTTTAATGCTGACGCGTAAAAAGAGGTTTTAAGGGGATTCTACAACCCTTGGAATAATAAATGATGAAGAAAGGAAATGAGTAGAAATGGCAAAATCCAAGTTACTCTCTCGCATTGGTGCTTTGGCTTTAGCAGCAGCTCTGGCCTGCACCTCTCTGATCTCGGCGTCTGCCGCAAGTATTGCAGACGCTACGATCGACACCTCAAGGACGGCCAACCTCACGCTGTATAAGTATGATTTTACGAATGCAGCCAAGGATGGCGTGTGGAAGGAAAGCAGCTACGTTTCCACCGGCCAGTACGACCAGCGCGTTAACGACACGCTTGGCGGAGCAACGCGCAAAGGCGACACCGATGCAACGTCCGATCTCGGCAACGGTTTGCTGTCCAACGGCTATGCAATTCATGGTGTGGAATATACTTACCTCAAAATTGCTGACATTGTGCAGTTCTCGGAGTCTGCAAAAGATCAGCAGGAGTACGACCATGTTGAGGTTTTGTACGCAATCGACAAGACTGCCGGTGCGGATATGCTCGCAGCTATCGGCCTTGCAGACGGCAAAAACAGTTATGAAAACGCCAACAATGCGCTTGATTCCAGCAAATGGTATTATCAGTCGGATAAGCTCAGCGCAGCGCTGAAAAATGCCCTTACGACGAATGCTACGACAGTTAAGAACTCTCTTGAGACGTATGTCGCAGCACACGGCGGTACAAAAATGCTGGAGACCGATGAGGATGGTAAGACCGAGGCAAATGACTTGCCGCTCGGCCTCTATCTGCTCGTTGAAACCAAGGTTCCGGAAATGGTCGTGGGTACGACCAATCCGTGCTTCGTGTCCTTGCCGATGACGAATGTTGACGGTGGTATGACCAACGGCGACACGAACGACAACATTACGAACGGTGGCCGTAACTGGCTGTACGACGTAACTTTGTACCCGAAGAATGAAACGGGTATCGTGACGCTCGAAAAAACAGTCCGTGAGGCAAAGGCCGATACCGGTCACAACAATGCTTCCGATACCATTACCGACGGCTTTGCACACAATGCAACGGCATCCGCAGGTGACACCGTAGAATACCAGATCATCAGCACATTGCCGACGATCACATCTACGGCCACCAATATCAGCGATTATACCTTTAAGGATGTTCTTGCACGTGGTCTTTCCTACAATGGCGAAGTAACGCTCGAATTCTTCAAGGATGCAGCTTGCACGCAGTCTGTTGCAAAGTGGACGGAAGCTGACAATAAGTTTACGGCTACAAAAGTCGAAAACAGCGATAAGTCCCACACCATGACGATTGCCATGACACCTGCCGGTCTCAAGGATATCAACACAGCCAATACAGCTGCGAATAACTCCAACGGCACTCTGTACGCAGGTTACAGCAACTACACGCTCCGTATTCGCTATAATGCAAAGCTCAACAGTGACGAAAGCCTTGTTTACGGCGACAACGGCAACGAGAACAATGTTGTTCTGACTTGGAAGCGCTCTAACGATAGGTATTTTGACACGCTCATCGATGACTGCCATATCTATACATACGCGATTAACGTTGCCAAGACCTTTAGCGATGGTAAGGCAGAACAGACGATGTTCAATCACGTTCTCTTTAAAGCGCAGAACGCGACGGATGGCTACTATGTAATCGCACAGCTTAATGAGGGCGAAGGCATCTGGTATGTTACCGGCCACACGGATAAGGAAGCCGAAGCTACTGCGCTGCATCCGGTAACATGGAATAGCAAGCCCGGACAGATCATCCTTAAGGGCGTCGAGGATGACCAGTACATCTGGACAGAGCTCGAAACGGCCAACGGCTACACGCTGCTCAAAAATAACATTGACGTAACGATCAAGTCCGTCGATGATACAACCCGCCCATGCGACATTTACAGCAAAGATACGCTTGGTGTTATCCAGAACGACCCGCGCTATAACTTCGACGGCGGTCTGAATCTCAAGCTCGCGAACATCCCGCAGACGCAGCTCGCTCATAACTATCAGACTGCATCTGCAACGGTTGACGGTAACAACGTCACGATGCTCGACGATGAGATAGATACGGGTTCCACCAATGCAATCGCTCCGCTGCAGGTCGTGAACACCAAGGGTTTCGAGACCCCGATGACCGGTGAAAACGGCACATGGGCGCTTGCTATCGGCGGCGTTCTCGTCTTCTGTCTCGGTACTTCCGCATTTATCTTTTTCCTTGTGTTCAAGAAAAGAAAAGAGCAGGAAGATAAGTAAGAATACACCCAAATTTTGAATTAGGTTTACCTCGCAGGGAGGGCTCAGTGGCAGCACTGAGCCCCACCCAAAGCCTGCAACGTGTGTGTAGGCTTTGGGTGAAAAGGAAAAGAGGACGGTTCCCCGTCCTCTAATCAATCATCATAGTGTCCTCTACAAGCAAAGATTATAACTCTCTCATCTTCGACAGCGTAAACAAGTCGATGTTCTTCATCGATTCGCCTACTCCAAAAACCTGTGAGATTTTCTTTTAAAGGTTCAGGTTTTCCGATGCCTTCAAATGGATTACGACTTATATCTTTCAAGAGCTTGTTTATCCTTTTAAGATTTTTCTTATCTTGTGATTGCCAGTAAAGATAATCTTCCCAAGCGTCTAAGTCCCATTGTATTACTTTTATTGGCATAATCAATCCTCTATCAACTCGTGTTCTGCAAATTTAAGTGTTCCAGCTTTATACGCTGCCATCTTTTCTTCCAAGTAGCGCATATTGCTTTCCGAGTAAAAAGGATCAACGGAAAGTTCAAACGGGATACGTTTCTCTCGGCTGACTTTCTTGGCAAACACAGTAAATGCTGCCGATAAAGATAGTCCCATATCTTTACAAGCTTGTTCCATACCTCGCTTTGTTTCAGCATCAAGTTTGAAATTTACATTAACCATATCAGACATTATTCATGCCTCCTTTCAACTATATTATATGCAAACATAAAGCAAAAATCAAGTAAAGATAAAGAATATCTCTTTAAATTTTCTTTAAGAAGGTGAAAACGTGCCCCAAAAGCGAACGCACAAAGGTGCGCAGATTATAGCCATCATCATCGCGGTTTTACTGCTGTGCGTCGCGGGATTTTGCGCGTATCTGCTCATCCATAACCAACAGCAAAAAGCAGAGCAAAAGGAGATGTTTGCAACCATAGCCGTAAAAGTAGACGCAGCTGAAAGTGAGTTGGGAGATTTGGAGCAAATCGGCAATGCAGAGGATAAACGCGTGGCACAGCTGCTTGAAGTATACCGCGAGCTGCACAGTTATAACTCAGACTTTGTAGGCTGGATACGCGTGCCGGGCACAGAGATCAATTACCCGGTGATGCAGTCTCCGGATGAGTCGAATTTTTATTTGCGCCGAAATTTTGAGAAAGAGTACAGCAACCTCGGCACGCCGTATTTACAGGAAAACTGCGATATACGCACGTGCGATAACTTGATAATCTACGGCCACCACATGCTCGACGGTGGGATGTTCAGCGATCTTGAGCTCTATAAAAAGAGAAAATTCTTTCAGCAGCACAAATACGTGCGTTTTGACACATTAGACGAGCTGGGGCTATATGAGATCATGGCTGTCGTCATCACAACGGCCTACCAGTCGGATAGCTTTCAATACTACAACTACATCGAGAGCAACGAATTAACCTTTAATACATACGTACAGGAATGTAAGCAGCGTGCTCTATATGATACGGGCATTGATGCCGAATATGGAGATAAATTAGTTACTCTATCGACGTGCGAATACAGCAGCGATAACGGCAGGCTGATCGTCGTCGCAAAAAAGATTGGAGGGATCAAAAAATGAGCAAACGCAAAAACACCATCATCATTATCTGTTTTATCCTTGTGATCCTGCTCGGTGCGGGTGCAGCTGCGTACCCGTTAATTGCATCGATTAACAATGAGCACACGCAGTCGCTTGTACAGACAGAATATGCGGAAAAGCTTCAGCAGCTTGACACTTCGGAAATCGATGCAGCGTTGGCGGCAGCACGGGAGTATAACAAAACAATCTCTACCGTTCAAATTGAGGACATCGATAAAATCAAAGCCGACCTGCCGCCATACGAAGATCTCCTGAACCTTGCCAATAACGGCATCATGGGCTACATAATGATACCGGCCATTAACATAGACCTGCCTATATACCACGGCACGACCGGTACGGCGATGGAAAAGGGCGCGGGTCACATGGAAGGCACGTCGCTGCCGGTGGGCGGTATCGGCACACACGCCGTGATCTCCGCACACTCCGGCATGGCAAGCGCAAAGCTTTTTACCGACCTCGATAAGCTTGAGCTTGGAGATATGTTCTTCATCACGGTGTGCAACCAGAAATTAGCTTACGAAGTGGACAACATCGCAGTGGTGGAGCCCACAGACATTGATTTGATCCGTATCGATACGCAGCAAGATTACGTCACATTGCTCACCTGCACACCGTATGGCGTCAACACGCATCGGCTGCTTGTGCGCGGCCACCGGGTGGATATGGCCGAAGAAGCCATATCGGAAGTTGAAGAAAAGGCAGTGCCGGAGGGCAGCACGTGGATAGAAAAATATGCGGAAGGGCTTGCAATCGGCCTCATAACTTCCTTTGCGGCGATGCTGTTGCTGCTGTTGATCTTGCTAATCCGCCGCAGACAAAAAAAGAAAACCGGCAACATTGCCGGTTCTGAACAAAGGAGCGTGCAGTAATGATGTTAATTAGAACATCAACAGAAACATGGAACGCAGAATATACCGTACAAGGTAACAGAGACGCACAAATTGTGCGTATTAAATCGCACTCAAGTATTACAGTTGTTATTGCAAAAATCATGGAAAACCTACCCTTAGTCGGCAAAACGATTACGTATTACATATCCGTGCCGAACTACGGCATAGCCCTCCCGGAAATCGAAAACTTGAATGAGTCAGCATGGATCGTTGATAGACTTCTCGTGCGAAATATGCCGCGTGTGGATGCAGTTACGATCGCGCAAGTTCTGAGAGATGTTTTAAAAAACGAGGTGAAACAAAATGGCAACGAAATACAGAGTTTATAATGAGTTATCGGAGGAGGAGAAAGCCCAAATCACCACGGAGAAGCAATGGCGCAAGCGAGGATATTGTCCCGTAGAGAACGAGGGCGAACTCATGTACTGCAATCGCTCTTGGTCTGAGGCGGTATATTTTCGAGCTGACCAAGTGCGGAGAATGCCCGAAATGGAGCTCACATTGATCCGCCGCAGACAAAAAAAGAAAACCGGAAACATTGCCGGTTCTGAAAGGAAGTGATAGAATGCCAAACGCTTATATAGAGCTGATTGATAGCCTGATTTTACAGCGGCAAGCACTTAAAATATCGCAGCGCGAATTAGCTTCTGCCGCCGGAGTTTCGTGGACGGAGGTTGCACTCATGGAGCAGAAAAAGCACATGGTACAGCTCCGAGCACTGCTGCGGATAGCAGCCGCGCTAAACTGCAAACTGGTGGCCGTGAGTGTCGAATAAAAACATTGCCATATAAGGTGATTTCTGGTAGAATAAAAACGAACTGCAATATGCGGTTCGGGTGCTGCCATAAAACGGTGGACGGTTTGGCCCTCAGATGCGGATTTTCCGCACCGTGTGAGGGACGTTTCTTGAATATGAAAAATCCCTCAATCCGACACGGAGAGAGGGATGATACCATGAGTGATTTTGAAATCTTATCTTTAGTCATCATGACCGCAGGATTGATCGTTCAAATCCTCATCTACATAAAAAAGAAATGAGCCGCCCATACTTCCCAAAGTCGTCGGCTCATTTCTTTGAGTAACACTGAGGGCTAACCGTTCATCGGCAGCACTCTTTCTATCTACAAGTATAAACGACCTGTGAGGGAATGTCAAGAATGAACTGTTTCAAAAGTTATACCTTTTGATTCAATGTATATTCATGTGTCAAAAGATATACTTTTGTAGTTTTGAAATGTAGCAAAACTATTTGGTATCTTTTGGCACGTTTTTGGTTAGGGAGGTATCCAATGATTATTTTCTATGCCCGGTGTTCTACCGCAGAGCAAAACGAGGCGCGACAGCTGGGAGATGCACATGCTTGCCATGCAGAGAAGATCTACATAGATAAAGCATCCGGCAAAAACAGAGATCGTCCGCAGCTTGAAGCTATGATAAGCTTCGCCCGGGAAGGTGATAAAGTCATCTGTTCGGATATATCCAGAATTGCACGCAACACGCGCGATCTACTTACCATTATAGACGAGCTGCAAAAGAAAGGTGTTGCTTTCCAAAGTCTGAAGGAGTCAATCGACACCTCTACCCCGCAAGGTCAATTTATGCTGACCGTATTCGGAGCATTGGCGCAGCTTGAGCGCGATTGCATCCGGCAGCGTACTGAAGAAGGGCGCCGCATTGCGATGCAGGAAGGTCGGATCACCGGGCGGCCGAAAGTGCAAGTCGACAAGAAACAGTTTCTGCAAGTCTGTGTAAAATGGCGTGCTCACGAAATTACAGCCGTAGAGGCACAGAGACTTACAGGACTTACAAGCAGCACGTTTTATCGGCATGTAAAAGAAATGAAAATTTAATTATCACTTGTTATCGAAATGATTTTATGATAGTATTAAAATAACGATAAAGATATATTCAATTTCAGACAAAAGTTGCACTTTATGCAGCTGAAATAAAATCAAAGCGAGAGGAAGTAAAATCATGAAGATGAAAAAAGCGTTTGCGTGTCTTCTGGCCGTTCTGTTGATCTGCGGTATTATGCCGACAGGTGTATTTGCGGATGAGACTTCTGACGGAGAAACCACAGACGAACCGCGTTACAAAGTGGCTATTCAGTTGACTGACTCAGAAACGGATTTCACGGACAGTAATCCGTATTACAGCCTTGAGGGCTCTGTGTACGACATTTACAAGGATGTAGCCGATCCGGACAATTATTCGTATTGGGAACAGGAGCCATACGCAACAACGCAAGCTACAGATGCAAACGGTTACTGCGAGGTTCCTGGTGGATTGCCGGGCGGAAATTATGTTGCGATTATGCGCACAAGAGCAACGGGGTATCGCTACGATCGGAATCATTACGTTTTTGGAATCACGGATAAGGATGTTCTCTTAACCGCTACAGTAAAGCCCAGTTCGATTACCATGAACATCTACAAAAACGACCGTGATTACGGCACAGCAGCCGGTGATGCAACGCTTGGCGGCGCAGTTTATCGCGTATACTATCCGCAGGGTACAGGTGAAACCTATAGCGACATTACGACCGACGAAACCGGTTTTGCTATGGTGGAAAATATGCCTTTCGGACAAATCCGTGTGCAGGAAATCACAGCGCCGACCGGCTACAAGCTGGACCCGATTGTACACACGTATAATATCACATCCGGCGGTAATGAAGAACCTTTTGTTCTTGACAATTTCAGTCTCAGAGATGAAGTTATCAAAGGTAAGATTGCTATAAAAACGCAGTCTGACATTGCGGTGCTGTCGCTCGATACGCTTGACGCACAGGATCGCAAATTCGAGGTTTACCTTGCATCCGCCGGAAACTACAACGATGCAAAAGAAACCGAGCGTGACATCGTAACCGTCGATGAGAATGGCACGGCACTTACCGTGCGTGAGATCGGCGAAGACGGCGAAGTGCTGTCCGATAGCTTCAATGCTTCCATCATCGAAGATAAAACCTATGTATACACGTCCGACGGAGAGCTGGAAGAAAAGCCCGAGAGCACAGCAACACCGGCACCTACGGCAACACCCACGGCAGCACCTACGGCAGCACCTACGGCAACACCTACGGCAACACCCACGGCAGCACCCACGGCAGCACCCACAGCAGTTCCTACAGCAACGCCTACGGCAGCGCCCACTGCAACGCCTACGCCGACATCTTCCATGCCGAAAACCGGCAGTGACAACACGGTCGTTTATGCTGCAATCATGATCCTGATGATCTCCGCAGCGGCTATGAGTGTTATTATTTATCGTAAGCACCGCAATGTAAAATAAAATATCTCCCATACGCAGCGTAAGCAGGTGCCGATAATTCAGCAACTGCTTTTTGCATACTTGATTTGAAGAAAGTCTCGCGCTATAATTTAACTGAGGAGCTGATTTACATGAAAAAGAAAATCACAGCTATTTTAATGACAGCAGCATTGATGCTTACCATGGCGGCGTGTGCGGGCAACAGTACAGCGGATACCGGCGTTGAAAGCTCTGCATCCAGTGCAGTGAGCAGCAAGCCGGTTTCGAACACAAGCTCCACGGCCGCAAGCAGCGCCAAGCCGAGTGCATCGGCGAAGCCTACGGCTACTCCCTCTGCCGGTGCTGCGGCAACGGTCAAGCCTACCGCAACGCCGAAACCGGAGAGCAAAACCGAAAGCAGCACGGCAGGTAAAGCGAGCGCGACGGCTACACCGAAACCGGCAGCAACCGCAAAACCGAGCAGCTCCCATACTTCTAACAGCAAGCCTTCCGGCAGTGCGGCCAGACCTACGCCCGCACCGACTGCGAAGCCGACAGCTGCACCCACCGCAGCTCCCACAGCCAAGCCTACGGCAGCTCCTACCGCAGCGCCAACAGCCGTGCCCACTGCGACGCCGAAGCCCAAAGAAAAGGTCTGGGTCGTGGACGTACCTGCTCAAGAAGAAGTCGGGCACTGGGAAGACGTCTACTGGATGGGCAGCGATTGGGTCTACCGATGCAATCAGTGTGGTACAATATGCTCTACCGAGGCTGATATGTGGGATCACGAAGGTGATTTGTCCTCGTGTTGGAGCTACACCATGGTTAGCGGAGAACCGTACAAGCATTATACAGGAGAGAAATATTGGGTCGTAGATACTCCCGCCCAGGAAGAAGTCGGTCATTGGGAATATAGATAAGGATCAAATAAAGTGAATATTGCAGAATGAAGCACTCGTTTTACTGCGAGTGCTTTTTTACTGCTCAAATTCAAGCCGTGTCATTTTATATGCGGCTTTTTTCATATAGAAAAATCTTTGAAAGGAAGCAAAAAAATGAAAAAGAAACTCAAAAAGTCACTTGCGTGTCTGCTTGCAACGCTGCTGATTTTCAGCGCCGTACCGATGAGCGCTCTTGCCGATGAAGCAGCTGCACCGGTTACAGTAACTGATGAGATCACAGCTGTTGAGCTGAAAGAAGCTGCTGCACCGGGCGCGGAGCCGGATGCAGAACCCAAACCGGAAATCACAGCAGAACCGACCGCAACGCCGGAGGCAAGCACAACCCCCTCGGCCGAACCGACAGCAGTGCCCTCACCGGAGGCAACAGAGGAACCGACTGAACCGGAGACCAGTGCAGAGCCGGAAGCAACGGCTGAACCCACTGCTTCCCCCACGCCAAACCCAGAGGATGAAATCAGTCTATTAGCGCTCGGCGATGAGGCGGTTACGCGTTACCGCACGGTAGGCATCAACGGTAATTTCAGTTCAAATTATCTTTATGACCTTGGCGAATTTCCACTGTATGACATCTACCGAAACGGTGTAAGTTATCCGGCCTACTGTTTGCAGCATGGTAAAGGCAGAGTCAATAACGGTGCTTATGTGCAGCGGGATAATTTCGGTATGACCGAAGCTATGCGCCGCATTATCGCTTATGGCTACAACACGACAAACTCTCTCGGTAAAAATGATTGGTACAGCGATGCGACCGCAAAGACGATGGTCACACAGCACCTTGTTTGGCTGGCGTCCGAAGGCTATATTACCGTAGACGGGACAAACTGGTCTTGGGGTTCCGGCATCGATACCGATGTTGAGCGCATGGCAAATCTGGCATATAATGGTTCTGTTGTACGCAGTTACTACGCAGAACTTAAAGATCGTCTTTTGCGGTCGGAAATCGTCCCGTCCTTTGCAGGCAAAAGCAGCGACGGCAGCGATGCACAGGAAATCGCTTTGCAGCTTGTGAATGGCAAATATACGGCCACCGTTACCGATACCAACGGCGTGCTGGATTTATTTGATTTTCAAAAAGCAGGCTTTGATATTTCTCGTAATGGTAATACGCTGACAATATCTACGAGCACGCTGCCGGAGCAAGAGACCACGATTATCGGTGCAGGCTACACCGTCGGCGATAAAAACAGCATCGCCGTTTGGGAGGACAGAGACCAGCAGGCCAATATTCAGCACCAAGCAACCTGCCCGGGCACAACGCAGACCATGGCATATATCAAGATAAAGGGCGAAAAGCCGAAATATACGGTGACACTGACCAAAACCAGCGCCGATGTAAAAATCACAAACGGCAACGCAAATTATTCGCTCGAGGGCGCAGTATATTATGTCTATAAAGATGTCAATATACCGGATTATCCGTATTGGAATTATAAGCCATATGCGACCTTTACCACAGACGCGAACGGGCACGCCGAACTTAGTAAGAAGCTCGAAAACGGCAACTATGTAACAATCGAGCAGGTGGCTCCGTTAGGCTACACACTGGACACATCGGTTCATAGATTCTCTGTTAATGGCAAGAGTACAGATATTTCGGTCGTGGATGACCCGAGTGCAGTTACTCTTACAGTTGCAAAAAAGGATAGTGACACGAATAACAGTGTAGCTGCTGGTAACGCATCGTTGGCCGGAGCTGTGTACCGTGTATCTTATTTGCAAGATGGCAGAGAAGTACACAAAGATATTACTACTAATAGTTCGGGCCGAGCAGTTTTAAAGGGTATTCCTATTGGACAAATAAAAGTTCAAGAAATCTCATCTCCGTTGGGGTACAAACTTGATCCGATAGTACATATATACAACGTTGCACCTCACGAAGTAACATCTGTTGAATTTGAACTTGAACCCGCCGACTTTACGGAAGAAGTCATGAAAGGCCAGATTGCGCTGCATAAGCAATATGAAACGCTCGACGACCGCGCAGAAGAACAAGGCGCAGAGTTTGATGTTTACCTCAAGTCTGCGGGCAGTTACGATGCAGCCAAAGAGACCGAGCGCGACCATATCACCACCGGCGCAGATGGCATGGCAACCACAAAGGACTTGCCTTACGGCACATACGTCGTGCATCAAACAAAGGGCGGCAACGGTCGTCAGCTTGTAGCCGATTTTGATGTTTCAATCTCCGAGGATGGCAAGGTTTACAGCTATGATCTTGTCAACGTACAGAAAAATGCACAGCTCAAGATCGTAAAGACTTCCGAAGACGGCGTAATCGAAGGCATTCACTTCCGCGTGACGCGCCTTGAGGATAACTATTCCGCAGAGTATGTAACGAATGCCGCAGGCGAAATCCTTACGGAAACACTTCCGATTTACGCGGACAAAGACGGCGCAACCAAGTATCAGTACAAGGTCGAAGAACTTGATACAGAGGAAACTTTCGGATATCAGCTTCCCGACTCGCAGACCGTAGAACTCAGCGA